>JGI26524J50256_1001418_pt1 | contig 19920 bp, 17 predicted proteins | sample ThiBio_inoc_plan_FD_50256 | JGI IMG/M metagenome (IMG submission 50256) | reverse complement strand
TCGTGGGAAAACGCGCGCGTGAGGACAGGCTGACATGCAGGCGCGTGTCGGCATTCACCGCCCAGTCGAGCCGCCCCTGCCCGCTCCACGCACTGGTGTTGCGCATCGGGTAATTATAGAGGACGCTGGCGCCCGATGTGCCCAGCGGCGCGCCATATTCTTCGGCCCGCTTCAGATCGCGCCAGTCATAACCGCCGCCCAGCGTCAGGCTCAGCGCCGGGGTGAATTGATAGGCGTGTTCGAGCGCGAGACTATAGGTGTTCTCAAGGGTGGTCTGGACCGGTTCGACAGCGCCGCTGGGGAAACTGGTCTGCGCCTCACGGTGGCGGTCGGAGCGCATCTGGAACGCGATGCTGATCCTTTCGCGGGCCGAAGGGCGCAGCGTCAATTCGCCCGATCCGCCCAGCGCCTCGTCCCAATAGGGGCTGTTGAAGGCGCGGCCCAGCGTCTGGCTGTTCTCATTCGCATTATCCCATGCGCGCAGCATGTTATAGAAATTGTTGCGATAAAGCCGCGTTTTCAGCGTTCCGATCTCGCCCAGTGCGGTATTCGAGAGGAAATAGAGGCTCTCGGTGTTCCATGCGGGCCAGGTCCAGAAACGCTGAGACGACACCGGATCGGTGATATGCAGCGGGGCCAGTTTCTGCCCTTCCTGCCGCGTATAGGCGATCACATATTCATCCGTGGCATTGGGGGTGAAACCGGCCTTCACATTCACCCGCCAATCGCCCGATTGCGAAAGGTTGCGGCGACCCGCAGGCTGATTGGCCGTGCTCGCATAGCCGCCCGCCAGATCCCAGTGATCGGTATAATTGCGGCCAAAGCTGACCTGCGCATACCATTTGTCATGCCGTGTGCCGATCAGCGCATTGGCCGAATAGCCCGCATATTCGCCCTGCCGCCCCAGATTGAGCGAGGCCCCCACCTTGGCTTCCAGTTCCCTGGTCGGTTTGGCGGTGACAAGGTTGATCGCTCCGCCCATCCCGTCCGGCCCGTTCAGCACCGAGACATAGCCCTTGGCGATCTGCACCTCGGCAATGTCATTGGTCAGGAAACGGCCGAAATCCAGACGGTTATCGGCGGGAAGATAGACCCGGATGCCGTCCACGCTGAGCGGCACCTGAAAACGGTTGAACCCGCGCACGAAGATCAGCCGTTCATTGCGCGTGCCCCCGCTGTTGCCCGCCGATACCCCCGGTGCCAGCGCCATCGCATCGTCCAGCGTGACGCGGCCGAAAGTCTCAATCGCCTTGGCGCTCAGGCGTTCGCTGGTGATTTCCAGATCCTTGGGCGGCTGGGCGCTTACCACAATCTGACCCAGCGCAAAGCTGGCGCTCTGGTCCTGCGCAAGGGCGGGCGTGGCAAGCGTGGTGGCCGCCAGAAGCGGGAGGATACGGGCCGGAAGCATGGAAAATTCCCTCATGGACGCCACGATTATGGCTTGTGATTCGCGCCATTAGCTATATCCATGAAGATATAGATGCAATGCCGGGGGCGTAATCATGCCGAAAAATGGCGTAATCATGGCGGGGTTTTGGGCTGCGGCGCTGGCCCTTTGGGCGGGGCAGGTTTGGGCCCAGACNCCCGCTGCCCCCGCCTGCGCAGCGCCCGTCGCGCCCAGCGGAGAATATGCGCCATGGACCAATCCGGTGGCGATAAAGGCGGGCGGCGATCCGGCCGCGGCGCCCCTCTTGCCGTTGGGCACAGCGGCGCGCGTTACACTGATCGCAACGCCTAAGGTGAAGTATGAAGTCAGACCGGAAAAGCCCGGTGGAACCGTCAGCTATGGTGGTATTCTTATATTGGATATTACCAAGAATAGCTCCTATCGCATTGCACTCAGCTCGGCGGCGTGGCTTGATGTCATCGGCAAGGACGGCGCCTTGCGTTCAACCGCGCATGGCCATGGGCCCGATTGTACCGGCATTCGCAAAGTGGTGGAATTTCCGCTCCAGCCGGGCCGCTACACGGTCCAGATTGCGGCCAATGGCGCCGACGAGATAACGGTGATGGCCCTGCCCAGCCCATGAAGCCTATCTTTGCATTTTTGGCATTAATGGCCTTGACCATCCCCCCACAGGTACTGGCGCAGAATCGCCATGATGCGCGGGTGGCTCTGGGAAGACGGTTGTTTTACGACGCCGACCTCTCGCGCGACGGCTCGATGTCCTGCGCCACGTGCCACGAACAACGCCACGGCTTTAGCGACGGCAACCTGGTCCACCCCGGCGTGACGGACGAACCGGGGCGGCGCAATGTCCCCGGCCTTGCCAATGTCGGGCGCTTTTCGCCGCTGACATGGGCCGACCCGCGCCAAACCACGCTGGAAAAGCAGGCTGCCGTGCCGGTCTTCGGCACGCATCCTGTGGAAATGGGCATGGCCGGGATGCAGGAGCAAATCCCCAAGCGGCTGGGGCGCGATCCCTGTTACCGCCAGATGTTCGCTGCCGCCTTTCCGGGCCATGATCAGAAACTGGATTTTGCCAAAATATCCCGCGCGCTGGCCGATTTCGAGCGGAGCCTGATTTCGCGCGATGCGCCCTTTGNCCGCCACCGCCTCTCGCCCGAGGCCACCGTGGGATGGGCTGCCTTTCGCCGGTCCTGCGCCTCGTGTCACAAAGGCCCCGATTTTACCGACATGGCCTTTCACCGGCTGAGCCCACCGGATCCGGCCGCGCCCGATCAGGGGCTGTATGAAGTCACCGGCCGGCAGGCCGATCGAGGCCGCATCCGCACCCCTTCCCTGCGCAATGTGGCGGTCACCGGGCCTTATTGGCACGATGGTTCGGCCCCGACCCTTGATGATGCCATCGGACGCCACGGGCTGAACCTCGCGCCGGACAAGACGCGTGCAATCAAGGTCTTTCTGAACGCCTTAACCGATGATAAGTTTTTGAACAACCAAGCCTTTTCTTTACCACAGACCGCCTGCGGCGTGAAATTATAACAAGGGCATCAACCATGCCGCGCGTGCGCATCGGGCTGCAGCAGGCTTTCGGGCCCTGTCGAGCGCTCCTCTCGCATTGCGGCATGGCGATCCCGATGCCGGATCTGGCCGCCGTGGTGCTGGCCAGCGAGGGACGAACCTCGCTCTGTCCTTGATCTTGCTGGATTAATTCCTCCCGCCATTTAGCCTTGTTGCCCCGCGCCATTGTGTGCGAAAGGAATGGCATGAGCCTGCCCCCTTCCCCGCCCCGCACCGGCGCGAAAAAGCGCGCGACCGGATCGGCGCCAAAATCATCGTTGCCAAAATCATCGGCAGGCGCCTCGGCCAAGGGCATGGCGCGGCGCGAGGAGATCCTCACCGGTCTGATGAACCGGCTGAGCCGTCAGGAATTGCGCAACCCTTCGCTGCGCGAGATCGGGCGGGCGCTGGGGATCGAACCGGCCCATATCCTCTATTACTTTTCCAGCCGCGAGGAATTGCTGCAACAGGTCATCATCCGCTGGGACGATGATGCCCGCCGCGCGGCGCCCGAAGGAGGCGACACGCTGGACGATTTTGCCCGCCATATCCGGCGCAACATGACCATTCCAGGCATCATGCATCTCTATCTGACCTTTGCCGCCGAAGCGGTGGAGGCGCAGCACCCCGCGCATGATTTCTTTCTGAAACGCTTTGAAGCCGTCTCGGCCAGGCTGGAGCACCATATAAGGCTGGAACAGGCCGAGGGGACCATTCCGGCAAGCGTCANCCCCGCCTCAAGGGCGCGGCAATTGATCGCCTTGTCCGATGGCCTGCAACTGCAATCGCTGGTCGATCCCACGGTCGATGCCTATGGCGAGATGATGGATGCCATCGCGGCCCTGCGCCAAAAATCATGAGTGAGAAAATGTCGGAGATGATCGAAAATCGCCCATTGGGCCGCGATGATGTGGCCGCTTTGGCGCGGGCGCACAAGGGCGGCGTCCATCTGGTCGCTTGCGATCTGGATGGCGCCGAACTGGGGGAGCTTGATCTGGCCGGGTGGAGGTTTGAGCGCTGCACGCTGCGTCGCGCCGAATTGGCCAAGGCGCGGTTGGAGCGCACGCAATGGCAATCCTGCCGCGCGCCCATGGCCAGTTTCTTCAACGCCGATCTGACCGATGCAGTGTTCCGCTCCTGCGATCTGAATAACGCCAATCTGCGCCATGCCCGCATGACCAGCCTGCGCTTTATCGGGGGCAAGCTGACCGGGGCGGATCTTGGCGATGCGCGGATTATTGACGCCCATTTTGAGGAAACGCTGATGGCGGGGGCCAAGCTTGCCGGGCTGGATTTCCGCAAGCAGCACTTTGCACGGGTGGATTTTTCGCAGGCCGACCTGCGCAAATGCGATTTCCGCGATGTGAGCTTTGAGGATTGCAGCCTGCGCGATGCCAACCTTGTCGGCGCGCGTTTTGACAAGGCCGATCTGCGCGGGGCGGATCTGGGCGGTTTGCGGTTGACCGATGCGGCGCTGTTTCGCGGGGCGACGATTTCGCGCGCGCAAGCCGCACAATTGCTGGCCGAACTGGGGCTGAAGCTGGGCTGATTTTTGGCGTCCGCCTATCGCCTTGATGCCGATGCCGCAAAGATTGCTGCGGCTCTGGGCGCGGATGCGGCGGGCGATGTCTGGATGGGCGGGCCGGTGACGCCGGGCGGTTATGCGCCCGTGGCCATACGAGATAAAGAGCGCGGGCGCATTCTGGTCCCGCGCCTGTGGGGCGTGCCGCCCCCGCCGCGCGGAGAGCATATCATCACCCATGTCCGCAATCTGGACAGCCCGTTCTGGATTGGCACCCTGCGCCATACCCAGTTTCGCTGCCTTGTGCCGATGACGGCGTTTCATGCGCGTGGCGGCTGGATGGAGGATCGCGCCAGGCCGGTTCTGGCCGCTGCGGGCATCTGGCGCGATTCCGAAATTCCCAGCTTTGCGATACTGACGGTTGAAGCCATGCCCGTGATCCTGAAGCCCCAGGATTTCGGGACATGGCTCCATGCCGATTTCAAACTGGCCCGGAGGCTGGTTGAAGGTTAAATTCGCAGGTTAGATGCGGACGCCGCTGATCGCCGCNCCCCAGGTCGTGCGCCAGCGCTTCTTCACACCGGTCAGCCCCGCCAGAGCCACCACCGAAAGGGCGGCAAAGATCAGGAAACCGCCGCTCATCGAACCGGTCCACTGCTTGGCAAGGCCGAGCGAAGAGGCAAGGTAAAAACCGCCCACGCCGCCGCCAAAGCCGACCAGGCCGGTCATCACGCCAATCTCATGACGGAAGCGCTGGGGCACCAATTGAAACACCGCGCCATTGCCCACGCCCAGCGTCGCCATGGTCAGGAAGAACAGCGGGAACATCACGGCAAAGTTTGCCGGAGATTGCGAGATCACCACCAGCAGTACAGCGGCCAGAGCATAGACGCCCGAGAGCGTCTTGATGCCGCCGATCCGGTCGGCCAGCGCGCCGCCCATCGGCCGCACCAGCGATCCGGCAAACACGCAGGCCGCCGTGGCATAACCCGCCTGAACCGGGGTAAAGCCCAATTCGCCGGTGTACCAGCTGGGCAGCGAGCCCGACAGGCCGACAAAGCCGCCAAAGGTCACACCATAAAACAGGATGAACCACCATGCGTCGCCATCGGCCAGCATCTTGAAATAGCCCTTCACATAGTCGCCGGTCGATTTGGCGGGGGGCTGATGCGGGCTGTCTTTAACGAAGACCAGATAGGCGACGAAGATGATAGCAACGGGAATGGCGGCCAGACCCAGCACATTTTCCCAGCCATAGGCCTTGGCCAGCAGCGGCGCGAAGATCGCGGCCAGCACTGTGCCCGAATTGCCCATGCCGGCAATGCCCATCGCCTTGCCCTGATGCTGGGGCGGATACCAGCGGCTTGCCAGCGGCAGCGCCACGGCAAAGCTGGCCCCGGCAAAGCCAAGGATGATGCCCACCGCGATCAGACCGTTCATCGAGGACACGCCAAAATGCCATGCCGCGATCAGGCCTGCTATGACGATGATCTGGCCGATCGTGCCGGTCACTTTCTGGCCGATGCGATCCACCAGAAAGCCGTTGACCAGACGCAGCACTGCGCCCGCCAGCGTGGGGACAGCCACGATAAAACCCTTTTGCGCAGGAGACAGCGCCAGCGCCTTGGAAAAGATCGGCGCCAGCGGGCCGAGCAGGTTCCACACCATGAAGGCGACGTCGAAATAGAGGAAGGCCATGATCAGCGTGGGCCGATGGCCCGATTGCCAGAAGGATTTATCAGTCATCGCAAAGGGTCTCCACGGTGAAAGGATTTAAGGGCTTGACGGGCGCCTTGGCCAGCCTGCCAATCGCGTGTGTACGTGAGAGGGATGGCGGGACATGCGCGATGAAGGCAGGTTGTGGGTTAGCGCGGGCGTGGCCAGCGAATGCGGGCCTCGCGCGGAAAATCAGGACTTTGCCGGAGTTTACCTCGGCACGGAAACCGAACGCGCGGGGCGCGGCATGGTGGCCGCGCTGGCCGATGGGGTGTCGGGCGGCAAAGGCGGAAGGATCGCGGCGGAACTGGCCGTGGCCAGCCTGCTCGACGGATATTTCACGCAAAGCGACACCATTGGCGTGGCCGCCGCCGTCAACCGGGTGATGGCGCCCTACAACCGCTGGCTGGCGGCCATGGGACGCAGCGAGACGATGGCGCATTGCGCAACCACGTTTACCACATTGGTTCTGCGTGGGCGTCGTGCCCATGTCTGCCATGTGGGCGACAGCCGGGCATGGCTGCTGCGCGATGGACACTTGAGTCAGATCACCAAGGATCACACCCATTCCCACCCCGACCGACGCCATATCCTCTTGCGCGCGCTGGGTCTCGAAGAAGAATTGCGGCTGGACCATCACGAGATCGCGCTGGCCGAGCATGACCGTTTGCTGTTGACCAGCGACGGTGTGCATGGCGTGTTGTCGGCGCGAAAAATCGAGAAAATCCTGAGCCAGCGGCAATCCGCCGAGGCGGATGCGCAGGCTCTGGCCATGGCGGCTCTGGATGCGGGCGGACAGGATAATGCCAGTGCGCTGGTGCTCGATGTGGTCAGCCTGCCCGCGGTGGGCCATGATGCGATTGCGGGCGATCTGGCCCGCCTGCCCATTCTGCCGCCGCCCGAGGCGGGCGAAAGCGTCGATGGGTTTCGGCTGGAAAGCGTGTTGTCCGATGGGCGATACACGCGATTGTTCCGCGCCACCGATACGGCCGATGGTGCCGAAGTGGTTATCAAGTTTCCCAAGCCGACCCTGCTGTCCGAAAGCGGCGCACGCTCGGCCTTCACCCGCGAATTGCTGATCGGCAGCCGGGTGAACAGCCCCTTCGTCGGCGGCGCCATTCCCGTTTCGCTCGAACGCCAGACGCGCCTTTACGGGGTCCAGCCTTTCTATGACGGGCAAACGCTGGAAGAGCGGATGAAAGCCCCCATTGCGCTGGACGAGGCGCTGGGCATTGCCGTTGGCCTGACCCGCGCGGTGGCCGCGCTGCACAGACAGGGCATCATTCACCGCGACATCAAGCCCGAGAATGTCATCCTGCCGCGCGAAGGCGGGTTGAAACTTGTGGACCTTGGCGTGGCGCGCCTGCCTCGCATCGAGGATTTCACCGGCGACGAGATCCCCGGCACGCCCTCCTATCTGGCCCCCGAAATGTTTTCCGGCGAGGCGGGCAGCGAGGAAAGCGATCAATTCGCGCTGGGCGTGACGCTGTGGCGGCTGTTCGCCCGCGTCTGGCCCTATGGCGAGGCCGAAGCCTTCAGCCGCCCGCGTTTCCGCGAAGCCGCCCCGCCCAGCCGCACGCGGCCCGAGCTGCCCGGTTGGCTCGACGCTGTCCTGCTGCGCGCTGTGGCGATTCAGCCTCAGGATCGGTTCGGCGATGTGGTTGAATTGCTGCGCGCATTGGAAGGCGGTGCGGCGGTCGAGCGCACGCCCCTGCGCAAACCCGCATTGATCGAGCGGCATCCGGTCGCCTTTTGGAAAGGCGTATCCGCGCTGCTCTTTGCGGCGCTGGTTGCGGTGTTGATCTGGAAATAAAAGTCGATTCGACATGGCGCTGCACCTTGCTGAAAAGGGGCGGCGCCATTGCCGACTATGGTGGTGGAAATGATTTTGCAAATAGCCGACCGCGCCTTTGCGGCAGCTGCGAAATAAAAATGCCGGATTCGTCTCGCTTATGCAAGAGCAAATTGGAAATCACGCAAAGCCCCTTGCGTTGCGGCCCGTCCGCCGCCATCGAGAATCCATGCGAATAGCCATCATCGATGAAAGCGCGGTCCGGGCCAGCGTGATGCAGGAAGGTCTTGCCCAGCTTGGCGATTGCGAGATCTTCGTGATCACCGAAAGGCGTGGGCTGGTGCGCCGAATTTCGGAAATTGACGCCGATATCGTCTTGATGGACTTGGGAAATCCCAGCCGCGACGTGCTGGAGGAATATTTCGCCGTCAGCCGCGTGCTGGCCCGCCCGATCGCCATGTTCGTCGATGATTCCGACGAGGAATCCATCGGCGCCAGCATCGATGCCGGGGTCTCGGCCTATGTGGTCGACGGCTTTGCCCCGCACCGCATCCGCTCGATCCTCGATCTGGCCATCCGGCGCTTCCATGCTTTTTCGCGCCTGCAAACAGAACTCTCTGTTGCGCAAAGCAAATTGGCCGAGCGCGAGGCCGTGGACAAGGCCAAGCGCATCCTGATGCAGACGCGTGGACTGGGCGAGCCGGAGGCATACGCCGAATTGCGTAAGACCGCGATGAACCAGGGCAAGCGCATTGCCGAAATCGCCGACGCGGTGGTCACCGCCCATAAATTGATCGGAGGAGCAGCATGACGACCAAATTCTCCATCGGTTTTCTGCCTCTGGTCGATGCGGCGCTGCCCATTCTGGCCCATGTCCATGGCTTTGCCGCCGAGGAAGGGCTCAGCCTCGAACTGGTCAAGGATGTCAGTTGGGCCACGGTGCTGGATCGGCTGCTTTATGGCCATACCGATGCGGCGCATATGGTGGCCCCGCTGGCAATTGCCACGACGCTGGGGCGCGGGCGCCCTGCCCAGCCTTTGTCGGCACCCTTTGTGCTGGGGCTGAACGGCAATGCGATCACGCTGAAATCCGATCTGGCGCAGCAGGTTGCGCCCGAAGGCGCCTTGGGCGATCCGGTGGCCGTAGGCGCGGCGCTGCGCGAAATTGCGATGGAGCGCAAGGCGGCGGGCCATCCTTTGTGCTTTGGCGTGGTGCATCGCTATTCCAGCCATAATTACATGCTGCGCTATTGGCTGGCCGGTTGCGGCATTCGCCCCGATGAGGATGTGGAGATCACCACCGTGCCCCCGCCCTTCTGCGCCGATGCGCTGGAGGCGGGCGATGTTGACGGCATTTGCGTGGGCGAACCGTGGAACAGCGTGGCGGTGGAACGGGGCGCGGGCACGATCGTGCTGGCCACGGCGCAGGTGTGGCGGCGCGGCGTGGAAAAGGTGCTGGCCATGCGCGAGTCGCTGATGGAATCGCGGCGCGGGGAGGTTGAAGCTCTGATCCGTGCGCTGCATCGCGCCGCGCGGCAATTCGTCGATCCCGAGGCGCTGGTCACCAATGCGGCGATTTTGGCGCGGCCCGAATATCTCAACGCCGATGTCAATCTGATCCAGCGCGCGCTGGGCGACCGGCTGTTGCTGCACAAGGGCGGCGAGCTGATCCATTTTCCCGATTTCATGTTTCAATATCGGGAAGCGGCCAATTTTCCGTGGGTTAGTCAGGCCCAATGGCTCTATTCCCAAATGCTGCGCTGGGATCGCACGCCCTATGATGCGGGCGATGAGGCCAAGGTCGCGCGGGTTTTCCGCCCCGATGTTTACCGCAGCGCGCTGACCGGAACGGATGCCCCCCTGCCCGGTGCATCCTCCAAGGTGGAGGGCAGCCTGCATCAGCCCATGGCGGTGGGGACGCAGCAAGGGCTTATCACTCTGGAAAAGAATGCGTTTTTTGACGGGCGCATCTTTGATCCGCACGATCTGGCCGGTTATCTGGCGCGCGATGCCTACGCCAAATAGCGTAGGCGCGGGCGTCAGGGGGAATAAGCGCTTGCCGAAATTTCCCGCCTCGCCGTAAAACCGGCACGCGTTTCGATAGGCCGAACCCAAAGACGGGATTGGCCAACGGAGGCGAAACGCCAGCAAAGTTTCGTGGCAATGGCGCCGCCCGGTCTGTTCCCCAAGGAGGGGGAAGCAGGCCGAGGCGGCTTTTTGCGTTTTACGCCCTGCCCCACAGAGCCCGCGCTGGCGCGTGACAAAACAGCCAACAGAACAGCAACCCGCCGGGGCGGGAACGGGAGAGCTTTGCCTTCGAAAAGGCAGATTTTCCATGAGGGGACGAGCCATGATCCGTTATCTGCTGACCGCCGCGCCGGTCGCGTTAATCGCCACGACTGCCGCCACGACTGCTTATGCCGCCGCGCCTGCGCCCAAGTTTGGCGATCCGGTGCCTTTTGCCGATGGCGCGATGACGTTTGACCCGATTGTCGATGCGCGGCTGCGCTGGGAAGATGTGGATGCCAGCACCAAGAGCGCCGATGCCGTGACGCTGCGCGTTCGGGCCGGGGCGGAAATCAAGCACAAGGCTTCGGGCCTCTCGGCGCTGGTTGAGGGTACGGGGACAGTGGCGCTCGATGACCATTACAGCGCCTTCCCCTATGCCAACCCCGCCAGCAGCCAATATCGCAGCGCGCAGGCCGTGATCCCCGATCCGCAGAACGCCGCCTTCAACCGTTTTCAGATCGCCTATCAAAAGCAGGGCATCGGCCTTACCGTGGGCCGCCAGCGGATCAATCTGGACGATCAACGCTTTGTCGGCTCAGTGGCCTGGCGCCAGAACGAGCAGACGTTTGACGCAGTGCGCGGCACCGTCAATGGCGGCCCGATTTTGCTGGACGCCACCTATGCGATCAGCCAGCGTTCGATTTTCGGCAATGATGGCGGCCCGCGCAAAGCCTATAACGGCCACTTCATCTTCCTCAACGGCGGGTTGAAGAACGCGATGGGGTCGATCAAGGGCTTTGCCTATATCCTTGATTACGACAAAACCGCCTTCTCGAACGCGGCGGCGCGCAGCACGCTGGACAGCTCGCAGACCTATGGTGTTCGCGGCAATACAGCGCCGATCAAACTGGCCAAAAACATCAATTTCGTGCTGACAGGCAGCTATGCCAACCAGCGCAATTACGATCGCAACGCCAAGACCTATAATGCCGACTATTACTTTGGCGAAGCTGCGCTCAATGTCATGAACACCACTTTCACCGGCGGTTATGAAGAGCTGGGCGCGGATCGCGGCGCTGCGGGCGGCACATGGTCATTCCAGACGCCCATGGCCACGCTGCACAAGTTCAACGGCACCGCCGACCTGTTCCTGACCACGCCCGCCAATGGCCTTGCCGACACCTATGTGGGCGTTGCGGGCAAGTTTCCCAAGGTCAAGGCCCTGCCCGGCCTGAACTATGGCGTGACCTATCACTGGTTCGGCAGCGCGGTGAACAGCCTGAAATATGGCGATGAACTGGACGCCCAGATCGGCTTCAAGATCAGCAAGGTCACATGGCTGGTCAAATATGCCGACTATCAGGCCAAGGGCTTTGGTGCGGACACCAAAAAGTTCTGGCTGCAAGCAGAATATTCCTTTTAAATCATATCACTGACCATAATCTTTCGCATCCGCACAAAACCTCTTGCAGATGAAACGCGATGCGGTAAGATACATCCATACATGCATTGGTTCCTCGCCCAGCGTCGGGCGGATTGACCGGAACCATCGCATACCATCCAACATATGCGTGGCAACGAAGCCGCATCGAACCGTCCCAACGGATGGCTTCGTTGCGGCTTTTTTCTGTTTGGCGCGCAAAACCCAGGAGTGCCCGAGGTGAATGCCCCCAACCTTGTGAAAATCCCCGAAGGCGATTTGCGCGAAAGGCTTGTTGTGGTCGGCAACGGCATGGCCGGTTGCCGCGCGGTGGAGGAAATTCTCGCCCGCGATGCAGACCGCTTTGCCATCACGATCTTTGGCGCCGAACCGCGGGTGAACTATAACCGCATCATGCTCTCGCCGGTTCTGGCCGGTGAAAAGCAGTTTGACGACATCGTGATCAACACGGCCGAGTGGTATGTCGAAAACGACATCACGCTGGTTTCGGGCGATCCGGTGGTGGCGATTGATCGCGCCGCACAGAGGGTCACGAGCGCTTCGGGTCGCATCGAGGCTTATGACCGCCTGTTGATCGCCACCGGCTCTGAACCCTTCATCATCCCGGTGCCGGGCAAGGATCTGTCGGGCGTGGTGTCTTTCCGCGATCTGGATGACGTGGACAAGATGCTGGCGGCGGCGGCCAATGGCGGCCATGCGGTGGTGATCGGCGGGGGCCTGCTCGGGCTGGAGGCGGCCCATGGCCTGTCGCTGCGCGGCATGGACGTAACCGTGCTGCACCTGATGCCCACGCTGATGGAGCGTCAGCTCGACGAGGCCGCTGGCTGGTTGCTGAAGAGCGAGCTGGAACGCCGGGGCCAGACGATCCTGACCGGGGCCGATACCGCCGAAATTCTGGGCCAGGACGGTAAGGTCGTCGGCGTCAAGCTGAAGGATGGCCGCGAGATCCCCGCCAGCATCGTGGTGATGGCCGTGGGCATCCGCCCTTCGACCGCGCTGGCGCGTCAGGCTGGCCTCGAAGTCGAACGCGGCATCATGGTCGACGATCACATGGTGACCAGCGACCCGGCCGTCATGGCGGTTGGCGAATGTGTTCAGCATCGCGGGATCTGCTATGGTCTGGTCGCCCCCTTGTGGGAAATGTGCCGTTCGCTTGCCGATGCGGCGGTGGCCGCGCCCACGGGCTATACCGGCTCGGTCACCTCGACCAAGCTCAAGGTTTCGGGGATCGACCTGTTCTCGGCCGGTGATTTTTCGGGCGGGGCCGATTGCGAAGACATCGTTATGCGCGACGCCGCGCGCGGCGTGTACAAGCGCGTGATCGTCAAGGAAAACAAGCTGGTCGGCGCGGTGCTTTACGGCGATACCGCCGACGGATCATGGTATTTCGACCTGCTCAAGCGCGAGGAAGATGTTTCCGACATCCGCGAAGCCCTGATCTTCGGTCAGGCCTTTGCCCAAGGCGGAGGCGCCCTCGCGGACCCTAATGCCGCCGTTGCCGCCCTTTCGGACGATGCCGAAGTGTGTGGCTGCAACGGCGTAACCAAGGGAACCGTTGTATCGACCATCAAGGGCGGCGCCTGCAGCCTCGACGCTGTGCGCAGCCAGTGCAAGGCCTCGGCCTCCTGCGGCTCGTGCACGGGCCTTGTGGAAAGCCTGCTGAAACTGACGCTGGGCGACGATGTGAAGTCGGGGCCGAAAACGCTCTGCAAATGCACGACCTTCAGCCATGACGATGTGCGCCGCCTGATCGTGGAAAAAGAGCTGAAGGCCATTCCGCAGGTCATGCAGGAGCTGACGTGGAAGACGCCCGATGGCTGCGCTTCCTGCCGCCCTGCCCTCAACTACTATCTGCTCTGCGCATGGCCGGGCGAGTATGTGGACGATCAGCAGAGCCGCTTCGTCAACGAGCGCATGCATGCCAATATCCAGAAGGACGGCACCTACTCGGTGGTCCCGCGCATGTGGGGCGGTGTAACGACCCCCGACGAATTGCGCGCCATTGCCGACGCCGCCGACAAGTATCAGGCCCGTCTGGTCAAGGTGACCGGCGGCCAGCGCATCGACCTGTTCGGCATCAAAAAGGAAGACCTGCCCGCGATCTGGGGCGATCTGAATGCCGCCGGGATGGTGTCGGGCCATGCCTATGGCAAGTCGCTGCGCACGGTCAAAACCTGCGTCGGTTCGGAATGGTGCCGCTTCGGCACGCAGGACTCGACCGGCCTTGGCATCAAGGCCGAGCAGATGACCTGGGGTTCGTGGATGCCTCACAAGTTCAAGATCGCCGTCTCGGGCTGCCCGCGCAATTGCGCCGAAGCCACGATCAAGGACTTTGGCGTGATCTGCGTGGACTCGGGTTATGAACTCCATGTCGGCGGCAATGGCGGCATCCATGTCCGCGCCACCGATCTGCTGTCCAAGGTGACGACCGAGCAGGAGGCGCTCGATGTCTGCGCCGCCTTCATCCAGCTCTACCGCGAACAGGCATGGTATCTGGAACGCACCGCGCCATGGATCGAACGCGTCGGCCTCGATTACGTCAAGGCTCAACTCTTCGACGACCCCGAAGCTGTGGCCAAGCTGGCCGAGCGCTTCCATTACTCGCAACAGTTCATGCAGGACGACCCATGGGCGCGCCGCGCCGCCGGCGAAGACAGCGAACTCCACCAGCATCTGGCCGAGTTCCGCCCCTTTCCCACCCCCCTCTCCACTGCGCAATTGAAGGAGGCCGCAGAATGATTGGCGACTGGATCGATATCGGGCCGACCACGCAGATCAGCCCCGGCAATGCCCGTACCCTGCCGGTGCAGGGTGGCGAGGAGATCGCTATATTCCACACGCTGGACAATCAGTTCTACGCGCTGGTCAACAAGTGCCCGCACAAGCACGGCCCCCTCTCGCAGGGCATCGTGCATGGCAATGTCGTGACCTGCCCGCTGCACAGCTGGAACATCAGCCTGAAAACCGGCGAGGCGCTGGGCGATGACAAGGGCTGCGTGCCCACCATCCCCATCCGCGAGGATGCCGGGCGGCTGTACCTGAAGCGCGACGCGCTGGTTTCGGCCAAGGCGCCGGAGGCCACGGCATGAACAAGGCGGCGATCCGCACCACTTGCGCCTATTGCGGCGTTGGCTGTGGCATCGCCGCTCAGGTGGCGGCCGCGCCTCGGCAGGCAGGAGTGCCGGGGGAGCGCGCCGTCACCATCCAGGGCGACGGTCAGCNCCCCGCCAATCACGGCCGCCTCTGCTCCAAGGGCACGCATCTTGGCGAGACGGTGGCGCTGGAGGGGCGTTTGCTCGCGCCCATGATCGGCGATCAAACGGTCGGCTGGGACGGGGCGCTCGATGAAGTGGCCGATCGGATGCGCGAGACGATCGAGGCCCATGGCCCTGATGCGGTCGCCTTCTATGTCTCGGGCCAATTGCTGACCGAAGACTATTACGTGGCGAACAAGCTGATGAAAGGCTTTATCGGCAGCGCCAATATCGATACCAATTCTCGCCTCTGCATGGCCAGTGCCGTTGCCGCCCACAATCGCGCCTTTGGCGAAGACATTGTGCCCGGCAGCTACAGCGACCTTGAAGAGGCCGATCTGATCTTGCTGGTGGGCAGCAACACCGCATGGTGCCACCCGGTGATCTGGCAGCGGATGGAAGCGGCCCGCGCCGCGCGCGGTACCAAGATCGTCGTGATCGACCCGCGCCGCACCGAAACCGCCGAGCAGGCCGACCTGCATGTGGCGCTGGCCCCCGATGGCGATGTGGCTTTGTTCAACGCGCTGCTGGCCGAGATGCACAAGCGCGGGCTGACCGATGATGCGGCGCTGAATGTGCCGCTGGGCTTCTGGGCGGGCCTGCCCTGTGATCCGTGCGTTCCGGCCGAACAATTCGCCGCTCTGGCCGATCTGGTCGCTGCCCATCCGCGTATGGTCACGCTGTTCTCGATGGGGGCCAACCAGTCCTCCAGCGGCACCGACAAGGGCAATGCGATCACCAATCTGCACCTTGCCATGGGCCGCATCAACCAGCCCGGCGCCGCCCCTTTCAGCATGACCGGCCAGCCCAATGCGATGGGCGGCCGCGAGGTGGGCGGGCTGGCCAATATGCTGGCCTGCCATCTGGGTTTTTCCGACGCGGAATTGCGCGATGTGGCCGGTTTCTGGAACACCGCCAACATCTGCTCCGGCCCCGGCAAGAAGGCGGTGGACATGTTCCGCGCCATTCATGATGGGTCGATCAAGTTCCTCTGGGTGATGGCCACCAACCCGGCGGCCTCCATGCCCGACGCCGGTTTCGTGCGCGAGGCGCTGGCGCGCTGCCCCACGGTGGTGGTGTCCGAGGCGATTGCCGATACCGACACCGGCCGCTTTGCCCATATCCGCCTGCCCGCCCACGCATGGGGCGAAAAGGACGGTACCGTCACCAATTCCGAACGCCGCATCAGCCGCCAGCGCACCCTTTTCCCCGCCCCCGGCGAGGCCAAGGCCGACTGGTGGATCATGGGGCAAGTGGCCGCGCGCATGGGCTGGGGCGATGCCTTTGCCTATGATCGCCCGGCGCAAATCTGGCGCGAATATGCCGCGATGACGGAGCTGGCGGTGCGCTATGGTCGGCGGCTGGATCTGCGCGATCATGCGGCGATTTCCGATGCCGATTATGATGCGATGATGCCCTTTCAATGGGGCGGTGATTATCCGCTGGCCGATGGCTACAGCACGCCCGATGGCCGTGCGTGGCTGATTTCGGTGCGCCCGCCCGCGATGGCGGCAATTGATCCGGCCTATCCGCTGCGCCTCAACACCGGGCGCTATCGCGACCAGTGGCACACGATGACCCGCACCGGCTATGCCCCCACGCTGGCCCAGCACCGGCGCGAGGCTCTGCTCGAAATTCACCCCGATGACGCGATGCTCTATGGGCTGGACGATGGCGGTTTGGCCCGCGTGGCCACGGCCAATGGCGCCTCGGTGTTTCGTATAGGGGTCAGCGATGGCCAGCGGCGCGGCGACATATTCGTGCCGATGCACTGGACCGATGTGATGGCGGGCGGCGCACGCGCCAATCTCCTGCCCGCCCAGCGTGTGGACCCGGTTTCGGGCCAGCCCGCCTTTAAGAACACGCCCGCAAGAGTGGAACCGGTGGCCCCCGAATGGCGCGGGTTCCTCCTTCTCAAGGAACCGGCGGCGCCTGAAGGGCTTTTGTTCTGGAGCCGGTCGCGGGTCAAGGATGGCTGGCTTTATGAACTGGCCGGGATGGGCTCGGTCGAGGTTGACGCGCTGTTGCCCGCCGGTGAGCGGTTGGAGGTCGCCGACCACGTTCGCGGGATGCGCCGCATCGCGGTGCGCGGCGATGATGCGGCGCTGGCGGGCGCGCTCTTCGTCACGCGCGAAGGCACCCTGCCCGCCCGCGCATGGATTGCCGAGCAATTGGGCGCGGATGGCGAGGCCACCGAATGGCTGGCCGCGCGGCCCAGCACGCCTGCCCCCGATCGCGGCGCGATTGTTTGCGTCTGTCACGGCGTGGGCGAAAAGGATATTGAGGAAGCCATCTGCGCGGGCGCGTGCAGCGTGGCGGCTATTGGCGAAGAAACGCGTGCGGGCACGAATTGCGGCTCTTGCCGCCCGGCCTTGGCGCGCATGTTGGCAAAAATGATGGAGGCGGCGGAATGAGCCACGATTTTCCCGCAGGTATGGTCTGGCTGGTGGGCGCAGGCCCCGGCGATCCGGAATTGCTGACGCGCAAGGCCGAAAGGCTGATCCGCGCCGCCGATGTGGTGTTCTATGATGCGCTGGTTGGCGAAGGCGTGCTGGCGCTGGTCCGTCCGGGCACACGGATGGTCAGCGTGGGCAAACGTTCGGGCCGCCACAGCAAGGCGCAAGGTTCAATCAACGACCTGTTGCTGGAGGCCGCATTGGCGGGCCAGCGCGTGGTGCGCCTGAAGGGCGGCGACCCTTCGGTCTTTGGCCGCAGCGCCGAGGAGATCGAGCATCTGGCAAAGGGCGGCGTGGTGGCCAAGGTCTGCCCCGGCATCACCACGGCCAGCGCGGCGGCGGCCAGCGCGGGCGCCTCGCTGACGCTGCGCGGATCGGCGCGGGGCATCACCTATGTCACGGCCCATCTGCGCGCAGGCGAACCATTGAAGCTGGATTGGGCGACGCTGGCAAGCGAGAGCCAGACCGTTGGCGTCTATATGGGCCGCGCGGCGGCGGGCGAGATCGCGCGTGGGCTGATCGCGGCGGGGCGCGATCCGGAAACTCCGGTGATGGTGGCGGTCAATGTCTCGCGCCCCGATGAACGCCTGATCCGGGGCAAGCTCTCGGCGCTGGCTTTCCTGGTCGCCACGATCAGCGATGATGACCCAACCCTTCTGCTGATTGGCGAGGCGGTGCGAGCGCCCGATTTCACTCCGGCGGCGATGGAGCACTTTCACATTATTGCCAATTGAGCCCGACGCGCCGATGGTTGCGGACGGAGCGAATCCGATACGCAACTCTTGATGGCGGGGTGTGCCATGAAAACCATCGGTCTTTGTCTTGGTCTGTTGATTGCCGCGCCCGCTGTGGCGCAAGGCATGGGGGGGGATCGTGCCGATCTGGCCCAGCGCCTTTCGCAGGCCGATGCCGATGGCAATGGTCAGGTGACGCGGGCTGAATTCCTCGCCTATCGCGCCGGGCAATTCGCGCGGTTTGACCGCAATGGCGACGGGTTTGTGTCGGGCGATGATGTGCCGCGCCTGCTGGCCGGCCATTTCGCGCCCCGGTTGCAGGCGATGCTCCAGCAATTCGACGCCAACCATGATGGGCGGATCAGCCGCGAGGAATTCGTCAACGGACCGGCGCGCAGCTTTGATCTGGCCGATGCCAATCATGACAATGTCATCACCGCCGCCGAGATGAAGGCTCTGAACGACAAAGGCAAAGCCGCGCGCGGGGGATAAGCGCATGGTTGCCGCGGGGCGATGATATGCGCTACCAAGGATCATGACCCGTTCCCGCAGCCAGCGTAATGCGCCCACGATTGCCGATGTCGCCCGCCATGCCGGTGTTTCGCCGATGACGGTTTCGCGCGTTATCAATGGTGAAGCGGCGGTGCGCCCGGCCACGCGCGAAAAGGTGGAGGCCTCGATTGCGGCGCTGGATTACGCACCATCGGCCGCCGCGCGGCAATTGGCCGGTGGCGAGGATACGCGCATTGCCCTTGTTTATTCAAACCCTTCCTCGGCCTACCTGTCGGAATTTCTGATGGGCAGCCTCGACCGCGCCAGCAGCCTCAATGTGCAGTTGATGGTCGAAAAATTCGGCGAAGAGGCGAGCGTGTCCGAGATGGTCGCCCATTTGCGGCGCGGACGGATCAGCGGGATCATCCTGCCCCCGCCTCTGTGTGAATCCGAGGCAATGCTGACGGCCTTGGCCGCAGAGAGCATTCCGGTGGTGGCGGTGGCGCCGGGAGTTCCGCGCGAGGATGTCGCCTCGGTGTGCATCGACGATTTCGCGGCGGGGCGCGCCATGACCAGCCACCTGATCGCGCGCGGCCATCGCAGGATCGGTTTTATCAAGGGCAACCCTGACCAAAGCGCCAGCGAGCGCCGCTATCAGGGCTATCTCGCCGCTCTGGCCGAGGCAGGATTGGCCCCCGACCCGGCCATCATCGCCCAAGGCTATTTCACCTATCGCTCCGGGCTGGAGGCCGCCGCCTCGATCCTGGCCGCGCCCCAGCCGCCCAGCGCGATCTTTGCCAGCAATGACGATATGGCCGCCGCCACGGTCGCCATGGCCCATGCGAAGCGGCTGGATGTGCCGGGCGATCTGTCGGTCTGCGGTTTTGACGATACGCCGCTGGCCACGACGATCTGGCCCGAATTGACCACCATCCACCAACCGATCAGCGATATGGCGCGAGCGGCGGTGGAGATGCTGGCCCGGATGGNGCGCAGCAAGAAACTGGCTCCGGCCCATGAATGGCTGGATTTCACGCTGATCCTGCGGCAATCCGATGCCGAGGTGGTCAAAGGCTGAGAGCGCTCCTGATCGTGCCCGCATCCTGATCGGTCGGGCGCCACGGCCCGGCCATCGCCCCCTTCGGCGCGAAGAGGCCATGGACGGGATCATCGCCCTTTGCCACTTCGCTCAATTCGGCAGCCCTTGGGTCATCGACGGGGCCGTTTTGGCCGCGCAGGTGTTTGATCCAGGCGGCGATGGCCGAGAGGATCGCGGGGCAGGATCGGCCCTGCGCCTGATTGGCGGCCAGGGTGGCGAG
>JGI26524J50256_1001398_pt1 | contig 20340 bp, 17 predicted proteins | sample ThiBio_inoc_plan_FD_50256 | JGI IMG/M metagenome (IMG submission 50256) | reverse complement strand
AGCCGGCGCGTTGGGGTACTGGTATACCATCCTTTGCATATCAACATACTGCTGCCCCTGGGATATTAACAGGTAGAACAAGGCTGAGATGAAAACGGCTGAAATCGCGTAGGGACCACTCACACCTAAGCCGTAGAACAGTGCCTGGTATCGGTCCTGAAACTGCAGGGGCTGTTTGCTGCTATTGAGCTTAGATGCGGCTCGGTCGATGGCTTCAATGGACTTGCCGACCCTTGATTCCAGGCTTTGAAAATGCTCCTGGGTTTCGGTCAAAAAAAGCGCTGACCAGTCATCGATCTCGTGGCCGTACTTGGCGGTATATATGCCCCTGGTCTGCGTAAGACGGTTGGGCCCGACACTATTCATCGCTGAAATTTTCTCTAAGCTCCTTTTTCAGCCTGAGCCTTGCGCCAGGAGGATAGTCTTTGAGCGCATAACCGTTACGGATACCGTCGAGTATCTGCCCGCCTAAAAGCGAAGCGGGTTCAAAGTCGCCAAAACGCCTGAGGTCAAGTCCCAGGACGGAGCAGTTTTCTTCCAGCTCCCTTGACAAAGCTGGAAACTGGGCAAACCCGAAAAGGTTCTGCCAGATCACCATCTGAAACCGCGAGTTCAGCGCTGCCCGCATTTTTTCCAGAAACTGTATGCTGGCCAGATATGCCCCGCCACCACCGATGATAATATGAAATACAGCCGTCATACCCAGCTCGTCGCACCACTCCTTCAAATCAATATCGCGGGTGATCAAAGCGGGCAGCTGCTCGCTTTCCGGCGCCCCGAAATCCAGAAACACCTTCTCGAAGGGACTACCTGACAGGCTTTCCACATAACCGATAAATAGGTCCCGCATCAGCCTTTCACGGTTGTCTAGCAGGGAGAAAGCCTCGAAGCGGTCGGGCCCCAAAAAGGCAAGTTGCCTCGATGATGTCTTTGTGGAGCTGTCCAGGTCGACAAAAAGGGAAAGGCGACTGGCCTCAGAAAGAGCCCTCAGGTAGGTATGCAGGCTTTTACCTACGCCGCCTTTGGCCTGTACGATAAAATGCAGTTCACGTTTCATTTTTCTTAGCAAATTTTGATTCGAACTTGAATTGATCTTGTAGTTTGATTTCATCCGGATCACTCACCTTAAAGGCGCCGGGCTGAACCTTTCCAGCGCCCAAGGGTTGATCCGGCTTTGGTTTGCGGTTTTCCATAGGTCTGGCGTGTACCGCATTCTTCTTATCCTTAAAGTAAAACCGGCAGTAGCGCACGTCCTGGGCCGTGATCAGTCCTGGCCTGCCTAGTTTGGCGCTGATCAGACTAGCGATCCGGGCCAAGGTCAAGTCGGCCAGTATCTCCTGGGAGAAGAGCTTAAACAGGTTTTCCCTTCGCTTTCGGTCCTTTTGTTCAAAGAGCTCGATCAGCAGCTTTTCATCGATCAGCATCTGGCTCAGCAGTTGTCGCGGTAAGCACTATACGGCTACCAAGTCGTGGGTGAAAGGAAGGGTCGTAGCTCAGGTAGCCGTAGCTGACCAGCTCCCGCAAACACTTATGGTAGGTCGCCCCGGACTTGATCCTGGAAAAGCCCATGAGCTTTCTGCGACTGGCCCGGAACGGCATGTTTTGGATGCCGTTGCCGTAGTAGAGAAGCGCGGTGTAAAGGCTGATGTGGTAGCTGCTGAGCCGTTCATCGGACTTGACCGCTTCCAGTGCTGCCACATTGCTGACAGCACTGGTATGGTTAGGCCTTTTCATCGCTGAGAGCTATTTTGGGTGAGCATGGCCGCGATGTCGCGCTGGCTATAAAAGAAGGACCCTCCGATCTTGGTGAACCGAAGATGCCCGTGGATGCGAAGGTTCTGCAAGGTGCCTGGCGAAATGCCGAGCATCTTTCTGACCTGGGCGCTTCTGAGCCAGGTGGCCTCCGAAGGCTTCTGCTGGGAAAGGATGGATTTGAGCTCTGCAATAATCTCAGTTTTCAAGGTTTGCAGGTCTTCTCTGGTGATCATCTCAACATTCATTTTGCTGCGAGTTTATTGTGAAACATCCCGGCATGACGCCTGCCGGTCACTAGCAAAAATGAACCAGAGGTGACTTACTTCAATGACCAAACTGGGCAGCTGGTCATCACTTAGCTGGCTTTGAGCTGCTCAGCACAATTGTAAAAAGCTGCAATTCCCTGGGTACATCGATGGCTTTGCTGGTTTTGTCCTTTTGTACGGGAAAGTAGTTGCGGGCCGTTTCGACAGGGATCGGCTTGCGGTCATGGGTGAAATATTTACTTACCAGCTTATACCAGGCGCTTTGTCCCTGGAAGTTGAAAAGCCTGCGCCCGTCAGCAAGAACCAGATCTTGCAGTTGATGGATCAGGTGAATGACAGCGCCCAGGTGTTTGTCACGGATATCGATCTTGGTGCTCGGCTCGAACTGCCGAAGGGCTTGAAGCTGATCACTAAGCGATGCGATCTGGGCCTTTAAACTTTCGATTTCCTCGTTCTTTTCCGCGATGACCACTTCCAGTGCTTGCGAGGACTTCCATTGATCGATCGAGGAGAGGAACTCTTGGAAAGCGCTAAGCCAATGGATTTGCCTTTTGGCCCGGAGCGCTTTTCTGGAAAACGGATCTATGAGCTTTAACTGCGCGATCCGCGTTGAGACAATGTCTGAAATGTAGCGGTGAAAATCCTGCTCATCGCCAGAAAAGGTTTTTAAATAGTGCGCTAGATGAAAATTNTAAAAATCTGCAAACTCGATCTCGCGCAGTTTGTGAAGCTTTAAGAAGAAGTGGTTGTCGTCAAATGCACTTCGAAGGAACGGCGTACCGACCTCGAACTTGTGCGGTTTGAAATTCCACGGGTCACGGATCTTAAAGTAGGAGCGAAGCATGATCTTTTAACCATAAGTTACTACCGACTTCCTAAGAAAGCAAGTTAAGTGCCTGTACTAATTAACTTTAGGACTTTTAGAATCATTTTGATGACTCCATTTTGCATCGATTTATCTGACTTGTCCTGGAAAAGTTGACCATAAATAGCTAAATCGTGGAACAACTTAATGGATTACGCATGCAACATCATGAACAAACCATGCATCAAAAGGTTGCTGAAATTCATCAGGTCAAAGAAAACATCGCTTACAATTCAAGCAATTCAAGAGAACGGAGGTATGATGTGTTTGGCAATCTCCCGCATCAATTCGAGCTGATTAAGAATGTAAACGCGAATGCGCTGAGGGTTTAACCAGTCTTTTTCACCTGCAAGATCGGAATCATCAAAACATATGGGAGCCCTGCCGGCGTAAACGGCAGGACCGAATTCTGGACAACCGACGCGGATACACACCTGACTTTACATAGAGGAGCATAAAACCAATAGACAATCCGTTTTACAGCCAGCATATCGTCGGAATTGACATCGCAATGACGCCAGATGCACCGAAAAGGGACGAAAGGACGTTGAAGCATTAAAAGAAAAAGAACAAAATGCGTTTCAGTCCTACCGCGGCGGGGCCGAAAGATTAATATGGTAAACCTTCACTTCATCCCCGACCCGTAGGTCAATTACGAACGCCTGTGCCATGCGGCAGTTTACAATGCCTACCCTCAGGTGAAGACCAGGTATATCCAATCATAGTTTGGCGACCTTGCTCCCCTCGGAGGAAAAGTAACAACCAATTCCTGATATCTCACCGGAATATGCTTAAAAAGTACGGGAAATTTTACACCATACCATCAAAGAATCAACTTGACTTGGCGACCGACGACCATACTCTCATACATAAGGATGTGGCTTTTTAAAACGGAGGAATCCTGTTGAACGGCGACGGAAGTTACAACCAATCCATGCTGATCAAAACGATTCCAAACGCAAAGGAACTGTCAAACGAAGAATTGAAAAAGACAGCTGCGGAGTTAGAATCCACTTACGAAAAACTGATATTACCGATAGGGATCTGACGAATTATAGCGACAAACAATACTTTCTAATGTCTTCCAAGGACGATCAAAAAAAGTACCAAGCCATCAAATTCTATCCCTTCATGCCTAACTTCGACAAAATGATTGCGGTTGCGCCCGCGATTCTTGTGCCACCGAATAACAAGCTCCTTATGAACGAATACGCTTCGAAAATATGGAAACGGTTCATGAAGTCGCGTCGGCAGTTTTTGCAATACCTTCAAAATTAAAATTTCTAGCTATTTGTCATCGATCAACTTTTAAGCCAACCGGCGGTGATTACGAGGCTTTTCTTACAAATAGACGGAAGATAGCGCCATTCGACTAATTGTTTAGTTTGATGCATATTTAAGCACCGTCCCATAAGCTATGCATAGCTACATCTGGCCAGATGCGAAAAGCAGGCGGCTCATTTAGATTTTGGATTTTCGCAACTATGTCAGTCGATTAAGTTTGTCAAACAAGTTTTTGGAGATGGGATTTACCTATCCGATGTAAATTTTCCTCAAGATCAAGGTCTTATTTCGGACAGCGGGCTATTTGAAATGAGGCGGAGTTTGGTTTAATAGGTAGAAGATGTTTGAAACAGTCAAGTACATTCAAAGATCGCCTGGATGGCTTACTGCACCGTTTAATAAATTCCCAAACACTTGATAATTCATTTCCGTATATAGCGTTTTATTAAAAGACCCTCATGACTGAACAACAGAAATTACTGCGCCTCTTCAAGCTTATCCGTCTCCTCAAACAAAGACCAGGTAAGACCATCCACCAACTCGCACAGTCCCTCGGAATAACCGTGAGAACAATGTACCGTTACCTCGTCCTGCTGGAAGAAGTCGGTTACGAGATCGACAAAAAGGGCGAACCTGCCCGACACTTTCTTTTTGAAGACGAAACCTGGCAAAAGCCGCTTTTTACGGAAGATGAAAGTGAACTGCTGCGCCGGGCGATAGCGGGAGTTCCGGCTTCCCATGCACTGCTGCCCGGGATTCGTCAAAAACTTTTTATGTCATCCACTCTGCTGCCATTAGCAGACGGATTAATGGACATTCACCAGGCCCAACTCCTTGAACACCTTGCCAAAGCGATCGACAGCGGTCACCAGGTTTCTCTTGTGCGCTACCAGTCGACCAACTCCAATACCGTCACCGACCGTATTGTGGAGCCGCTTTCGTTTACCGACGACTACAATGTGCTGGTCGCCTTCGAACCTGCCGCGGAAAAGGAAAAGACGTTCAAAATTCGACGTATGGAGGAGGCCGTCATACTCGACACGCCATGTACATACCGGGGCGCTGGCGTAATACCGGATTTATTCGACTGGGCTGGTCCGGAAAAAATCATGGTTGAACTGGCACTGACGAACCGCGCCTATCATCTGCTAATCGAAGATTTCCCACCAGCCCGCGCATTTACCGGGCGGCGGGAAGGCGATGCGGAGTTCCCTTATTTCTTTAAAGGGGAGGTGCTGGGTTTTCAGGGTATTGGAAGATATGTCCTCTCGCTTCCAGGAGAGATAAGGGTTATAGAACCAGAAGATTTCCGGGCGTATTTGAAAGGGCGGGTTGAGCAGTTTTTGTTGGGGGAGTAAAGTCTAAAATTTCTGGTATTAATCAAAAGGACAGTAACCCCAAAGAAATATTTCTTTGCAGCCTATTGACTAATAACATTTTTATCACATATTTTGAATTATTTTTTAACATGATTTAGCGTTAAAAAAGATTCATCCAAGATCAAATGGCTTGAAACACATGGTTTAGAGTTAGAGTTAAAACAAAACTTATCCAATTAAAGATGGATTGCAAAAAAAGCCAATCGCGAAATTTCTCAGGTTCCTGCGATTGGCTAGACAAAGCTTGCTAAGATTTTAAACCTTAAACAATTCTTCTTATGACAAACATAGGTAATACCCCACAGAAAGGAAATTCTCAAGACATCTTTTATTACTGCCCATCCAGGGCGAGATGTCCATTTTGCATCATACCATCATCACTTGATGAAGACAACTGGTGCGATATATGTTGCCATAAAGTGGTTGAGAAAAGCTGACGTAGAACCAAAATTTCACCTAAGATATAACTGTGACACTCGTTGTCAGTAGTAGAGATTTGTTTTGTTAAGAATTAGAACCTAGACCACTATGCTTCAAACCCAAATTAAAATAGGCAAACAACTCAGTCATGACAGGGGTGACTGGGACGATATTCTAGATTTTCCTGACATAGAATCTCAGACCAAGAAGGGAGATACAATCACAAACTACGTACTGCCGATTGTATTCAATCTGGATAAGCAGATGATTGAAATAGATTCGTCAAATCTGAGCGAATATGATCCCGAACAATCAGTTGAGCTTTTTTTTAATATAAAAATCCAGGGAGGAAATAATAAAGCGGTCTATACATGTGCCGAAACCCGGAAGATCGAGCAGCTGCGTAAGACATTCTTTGGCGTGGCAGACAAGAAAACCAATGCAGAACCAGAGAAGGGACAATTTATAGAAGCGATCGATAAGGATTTTCCAGCCCTGAAATCAACTGAACTGTATGAAGTTCTGCGGAAGATTTTTCGTTTGCGGCAAGATTTCGAAGAACGTTATGCGAACGACGCAAAGAGTAGACCGGAAGAAGGCGACCTATTATTGATTAAGTCATTGCAGTTGGGAGGAAACAACCGAATCGTTCTGGTTACAGCATCGGTTATCTGGGAGGAGAAAGGATGGATTACGCCGGTACTTTTCCGGGATATCGCAGGTTACCAGGATTTTCTCAGACAGAAGTTTGTGGGCTCGACTGAACCAACTGAATCTGTGTCAAAAGCCAATTCGGAAAGACTGTGCTACGCAACGGGGACGCCTTCCAAAGATGTTGGTGAGCTGAACGTTTCAGCGAGATATAGTCTCAACAAAATGTTTGTGACCACTACGATTAACTATGCGAGTGGTTTGGAGGCTTCTGCATTTCAGAAAAATTATCAAATAGACCGCGAAACACAGGCTTATCTGGAACGCGGGTCAAAATATCTTCTTGAAAATTACAAAACCCGGATAGCCGGAATCGATCATTGTATCATCCCGCAGCTTTTCAGTCAGGACGATTCGGTAGATCTGGAAACAACACTTGCAAAGTTGAAAAGTCAGTCGGATTTGCTTTTTCAGTACAAAACCTTTCAAGCGATTAGTGAAGATTTGCAAGAAGAGGCTGCCTATCCATACTGGATAACTTTCCTTGGATTTGAATCGGATGGCAATTTCTTCAAGACCATCAGCATCATCACAGATGTAAGCCGAACGCATTTTGATGGGCTGCTAACCACCTTCCGAAAAACGCATATATGGATGAAAGATGTTCCGGGAATGCAATGGACAGATGTGATGACGGTAGGTAAGGAACAACAGCTGATGGATTTCAACTTATTCACCGTATACAGTTTAATTCCCCTGCGGAAGGACAAGGAAAAAAAGAATGAAGCGCTTAACATTTTTCGGCAAATCCTGGAAAAGCGACCAATTGAAAGACAAAAACTCTTTTCCTATTTTAAAGAGCTCATACTTTGTCACAAGTTCGGGCGCTACGGAAGTTACACCAACATTTATCCAAATACAGCATTCGATTTTGCTATTCGTAATGCTGTGTTTCAATATCTCGCATTTATTCAGGTACTAAATCAATTTAACTTATTAACTCCCATGGAAGAAATTACTTTACCGGAGGATGTAGATGTTCCGCCTGTTGAGCAACTCCCCGATTACCAGCAGCGTATCGAAAACTTCTTTTCCAGAATGAACTATACAGACGCGCAGAAAGCGATGTTTTATTTGGGGCGTGCATTGAATGTGGTTGCTTATCAGCAATTTAAAAAAGGTTACGAAACCAAACCGGTTTTAAATAAGCTGAACTATAATGGAATGGACAAAGATGACATTGTTCGGCTGCGGAAGGATTTGGGCGAAAAAACGCAGCAGTTCAGCTTGCACGCATTAACGGAATATAGTTTTGGCCAATTTACCCGATTATTCGATTACAATAAATGGTCTCTCAAACCCGAAGAAACGCTTTTTTTTATCCTGTCTGGATATTCCTATTACGAGCCCGCACAAAAGAAAGAAAATAAAAAAAACTAAACTGTTCACCACTCATGTCCACAATTACAAATAATGCCGATTTCTTATTCCTGTACGAGGCAACACAGTGCAATCCAAATGGCGATCCCGACCAGGAAAATAAACCAAGAATGGATTATGATAATGACATCAACCTCGTAACGGATACACGTTTAAAGCGATACATTCGTGATTACCTGAAAATGAAGGGCACCGAAATTTTCGTAGATATGGAGAACGAGGCGAAGGTGAGCCCGGAACGGAAATTGGAAGCGGTGATCAAACGAGTGCTTGCAAATGCGGGCCTGCTCTCGGAACTCTTTACTGAAAACCCTGCCATGGCTGATGCTTTCGCAAAGATTTCGGGCTCGGTCAGTGCACCGGATGAAATCTTCAAAAAATTGAAGGCGAAGGAAAATCGCGCGGTCAGTATTTACCTCCTGGCACAAATGGTGAAGCAGAAGTTTGTCGATATCCGGCTGTTTGGGAGCGCATTTGCTGTTGAAGGTTTCAACAGAGCTTACACGGGAGCTGTTCAAATCAATTGGGGATATTCATTGCATAAGGTGCAATTGATGGATTCCAGCTCTATCGTCACCACCATGAATGATGACAATAGCACATTTGGAAAGGATTACAGGGTGCATTACAGTTTGTTGGCCTTCAATGGTACCATCAACAAATTTGCGGCGCAAAGCACGGGTTTAACGCAAGACGATGTTGAAACCTTTCGCGACGCGATATGGAATAGCATCCCGTCTTTACCGACACGATCCAAACTTAATCAGTATCCAAAGTTGTATGTAGAAATCACATATAATGAAGGCTATTTCAATGGTTGTTTCGGCGATCTAAGAAACTACGTCAAAGTAGAGCCGATAGAAGGACTTGATGAAAAGCAAATCCGGTCATTCAGTGATCTTAAACTTGATTTGACGGCACTAGGGAGTCTGATTCAGGAAAATTCAGGTGAAGGAAAAGCAATCAAATCAGCTTTTGTAAAAACTTCTGCTGGAATCGATTTGGCAACTAGATAATTAATAGCCAATGGAAATCCTGCAAATTGATGTAGGCGGCAAGTTCGCCCACTTTCGGAAATATTACGCGAACAACACGGCAATGAGCTTTACCCTCCCACCACGCACTACCTTGATGGGAATGCTCGCCGGAATGTTGGGCCGACCGAGGGATCAATATTATGAGGAGTTTGCCTCGGAGCGAATTCGCATCGGCATTCGTGTCATGAATCCGGTTAAAAAAAGTTTTCACCGGCTTAACTTTCTTCGTGTGACAGGTCTAAACGACTTTAATGGATCAAAAGGGCGAATACAGACACCATTTGAAATCGTCAGCGGTCTTGATATTAGTCGGAATGAGGTGGTGTATCGGATATATGTGGCTTGCGCAGTGGAAGGAAAACAGACATTTGAAGAACTGAAACTAGCCGTTTTAAACCGTAGGAACAAATACGCGCTGACCTTCGGCACTGCCAATTTTAACGCATCAATTTTATCTGCAAAGCTGTTTGGAGATGCCCAAATCCGTGAGATTAATGATGGAAGCAGGCTCGTAATTCATTCATCAGTTCCATCGGAAGCGGTAGAAGAGTTGGTTTTTGACCGGGAGTCAGCGGATGACAGATTGCAGTTTATTGAAGAGGAATTGCTACCGGCCGATTTCCTGGGAAATGGCAATCGCGAATTGAGACTGATGAATAGAATCGTATTCTCTACAACTGGTCATGGGATTGAAGTCAGACTGAATCGCCCGTATTATGAAATAGAAGATGATGGTATCCAACGTATTATATTTTTGGAATGAGGAACTTCTACTCACATGCAATCGCCAATGCTGATGGTACCGTGCAAGGTTCTAAACTTTTACGTGTGCATACCGCTGGCGTAACTTCAAAGGCTATTGATGCTTTGTTTGATAGATTGAATTTGCAAGCCGGTCTTCCGCTGAGTGATTTGGTCCGGCTGATTTGCATTTATCATGATTTGGGGAAGTACTCGGAGCATTTTCAAAATTATCTGCTACAATCCGGTCTTTTCAATCGGGAGTTAAAGCAGCACGCCAAATTTGGAGGGATAGCATTGTACCAAAAACTGCTGGCGGCAGGTCAAAACCAACTAGCACTTTTTGCGCTTTATCTGATAGTTCATCATCACAAAAGCCTGACAAATCTGGTGGAAATGCGTGATTTTGCGGAGTCAGACAGTAATGAAGAAGATATCTTTAAAAGGCAATTGGCAACTATGGAGCCATACCTGGATTCCGTTATTTCAGAAACGGGAGAAGTAGCTCTGAAAAATTGGCTCCGGTTTTCGGATAGGACGTTGCTCGCGTTGATCAAGAACACAACGGTGCGCAGCCCCAAAATCGAGAACTACTTCTTGCTAAACTACCTGTTTTCACTGCTCATAGAGTCTGACAAACTGGACGCTTCCGACACAATTCAATATCTAAGGATACCAATTCCGCCAACACTGGTTGACAATCGACTGGGGCCTATTTTCGAAAACAATTACACTCTGGAAGATTTGCGTGGGTTGGGTCAAAATGCGCTCCGAAGTTATGTACGCAGTGCGGTAGTTGCACATCTGGAAGATCCGACAATATTGGACAAGAAGCTTTTTACGCTTACAGCTCCGACAGGAATTGGAAAAACGCTGACTGCACTGGATTTTGCATTGCGTCTCAGAGAGCTCATCAGAGTCAGGGAAGGTTATCACGCACAGATCGTGTACGCTTTACCGTTCATTAACATCATCGAACAATCGATTCAGGAATATCGCAAAGTTCTGGGCGAGGAGGGTCGGGTACTGGCACATTATCAATATGCTGATGCCATGGAACAACTTTCCAAACAGCGGGATGATGAAGAAAATGGTGATTACAATCAAAAGACAATGCTGCTGGACACCTGGCAAAGCGATGTGGTGATCACCACATTTGTGCAGTTTCTACAAACGCTGATCGGTAACAGGAATAAGTTACTTAAAAAATTCCACCACTTAGCCGGAGCTATTGTCGTTCTGGACGAGGTACAGACCATTCGCCTGGAACAATTACCGCTGATTGGTGCGGCCTTATTTTACGTTGCAAAACATTTGAATACCCGTGTGATTTTAATGACGGCCACCAAGCCTAAGACATTTGATCTGGCTGAACGCGAGATTATCCGGGCAGAAGGAGACCAACTTGAAGTGACAGAGTTGCTGACAAATTACGAAGCAGTTTTTCAGGCATTTAAGAGAACCCAGATTGTACCCTTAATAGACAATCCGGTTTTAAACGAAGATCAATTTATAAATAACTATTATTCAAGCTACTGGACAGCCAGCAAGTCTTGCCTTATCGTTTGTAATCTGGTGGCGCGGTCTATCAACGTGTTTGAAAAGGTTCGTGATTTTGTAAAACAACATGGGGACGAAAATCCGGTTTACTACTTGTCAACGAACATTGTTCCGGCGCATCGGTTGCGTATCATCGAGCAGATAAAGCGTGATCTTAAAAATGATTTAAAACCAATTCTGGTAGCGACGCAGTGTGTCGAGGCTGGTGTTGACTTGGACTTCGATATGGGTTTTCGGGATCTGGGGCCAATAGATTCAATCATTCAGGTAGCAGGACGCATTAATCGCGAAAACTCTCCGGAGCGATCGCATTCGCCATTGTACGTGATTGATTTCAGTGATTGTATCAAAATTTATGACCCCATCACGGATGCACAGGCCCGCCATGCGCTACGTCAGGCCATAGATGCTTTGGGCCGCATTAATGAAGAAAATTATCTCAAACTGATCGGCGATTATTATGATAGCTTATCTGCCGAAGGAAGAAAATCTTTTGACAAGTCGCGAAAGCTTTTTGCAAGCATGAAGCGTCTCAATTATGACAATTCAGACAAAGAAACCTTCCCGGTTTCAAGTTTTCAGGTAATTGATCACAAAGGATATGCTGTCTCGGCATTTGTTGAGTTAGACAACGAAGCAACAATGGCAAAAGAGGCTTTTCTCAATATGCTGTCGAAAAAAATCAGTCGGGAAGAGTTTGATACAAAATATAAACTAGCTTTTAATCAGAGAATTATAACTGTTCCAAAATATCTAGGAAGAGTGAAAGAGCTTATTCAAAGTAGTCGTACAAACGAACTCATTGAGGGACTCTTGATTGTTAATTCATTTGAGATAGAAGAATATTATGACGTTATCACCGGATTTAGAAGGGACAAAGACAGCGCCTATCAACATTCAACAACCTTCATATAGCACTTACATGCCCACCCAAACCACCCTCCCCCTCACCACCGTCACCTTCCCGGAAATATCCCTGCGCACGCGTGATGGACATAAGCTTCGCGGGTATTTTGGCGAACTGTTTCGCGAGCATTCGCCGATTTTGCATAATCATTATGAGGATGGCAGCTTGCGGTATGGGTATCCGCTGGTTCAATATAAGGTTTTGCACAATTTGCCTACGCTCGTCGGGCTGAGGGATGGGGCGTCGCTTTTGGCGCAACTGTTTTTGCAAATCCGCGAGTTGGATCTGGATGGCGACAAAATTCCGGTGTTGAGCAAACACATCCGTCACGAACAGGCTGCCATCGGACTGAGCGAGGATTTGCACAAATACAAATTCGAAACCCTTTGGATGGCGCTCAATCAGGAAAATTTCCGCGATTACCGGAATAATACAGAAGCCGGGCAGCAAGCGCAGCTCAAACGTGTGCTGATCAGTCAGCTGCTGGCGGTTTTCAAGGATGTTGGTTTATGGCTGGGTCCCGACGACCGCATTATGCTTCATCTGGATGTTTCGGAACGTGCCACGCAGTTCAAAAACCAAACGATGCTGGCATTTTCAGGGACATTTACGTCCAATATTATTTTACCCGACGGACTGGGCTTGGGCAAGCAGGTAGCGCGGGGATTCGGATCCGTTAAACGCATTTAGACAGCCGGGCTTATGCAACTACATGTAAATTCCTACGGAACGTATGTGCATGTACGTGACAAGATGTTCGAGGTGCGTAGGAAAACGGAGAATGGTGAGATTGATAAAAAACAATACTCGGCTCAGAAGGTGACGCACATTATCATGACTACCGGGACAATGTTGAGTACGGACGCGATCAAGCTTGCCATGCAAAACAATGTCGATATCGTGTTTGTAGAACAGGACGGTGACCCGATCGGGCGGGTCTGGCATTCGAAACTCGGCAGCACCACCAGGATTCGCAAGGCACAGCTGGAAGCGAGCTTATCGAAAGTGGGAGTCAGGCAAACGAAAACCTGGCTTTTGACCAAAATGGAAAACCAGATCCAGTTTATCAAAGACCTGAAAAAACACAGGACGCAGCATGCCGACTTTCTGAATGACAAACTTACCCGCATGGAAGCATTGTGTGTTTCCGTCAATACGCTGGAAGCCAATCGGGTAAGCGAAATTGCCGATACTTTGAGAGGATTGGAAGGCACGGCAGGCAGACTTTATTTTGAGACGTTGAGTTATGTGCTGCCCAAAGATTATCAGTTCAATGGTCGTAGCAGTCGGCCTGCCCTCGATGTATTTAATGCATTCCTGAATTACGCCTACGGTATTTTATATAGCAAAACGGAAAAAAACCTGATTATCGCGGGCATTGACCCTTACCTGGGTTTCCTGCATCGCGATGATTATAACCAGCTGAGCATGGTGTATGATTTTATTGAACCCTATCGGATTTATGCCGATGAAGTTGTTTTCCGGCTTTTCACGGCCAAAAAAGTGAACAAATCACACACCAGTCCGCTAGCCGGGCGCGATGGGAAACCCGGGGCGACGCTGAATGCAGAAGGGAAAGCGTTGTTGATCACCGCATTTAACGAATTTATGGACAATGACCCGATCCGGCACCGGGGGCGAAATTTGTGCCGCAGCCATTGTATCCAGCTGGATGCTCACCAGTTTGCAAATGAATTGATTGGAAAAGGCGAAAACAGAAAGGAGGAAATACCATGATCGTGTGGGTACTTTATGACATTGAAAAAGACCGGGCGCGGACCAAAGCAGCGAAAGCTTGTATGCAGGCCGGGCTTTACCGTGTGCAATTTTCCTGTTTTCTGGGTTCGCTGACGCCCAATGCGAAAGACACGCTCCGGCTACAATTGGAGGATTTGATCGATGAGGAAAAAGACAAGGTTTACATTTTCCCCATGAGTCGTGACGAGTTGCAGCAAACGGTACTGCTTGGGCAGGCATTTGATAAAAAAATAGTCACGGACGAAATCCGGGCACTTTTCTTCTAGCCATGACTTTAACTCCCTCGCACCTGATCGAATATTTGTTTTGCCCCCGTTTTACGTATTTCGAGTATGTACTGGGTATTCCGCAAAATGAAGAAAAGGATTATAAAGTCATGCGGGGCAGAAACCTCCACGACGATCGCCTTGAACAAAACAAAGATTACCTTCGACGGCGTCTGGGAGTAGTAGCCAAGCATTTGGATCAGTATCTGACCAATAATCAGATCCGCGGTCGCATCGACGAGGTGCTGGAATTGAACGACGGCACCATGGCGCCGCTGGATTACAAATTTGCCGAATACAAAGACCGGGTGTACGACACATACCGGACTCAACTGTATTGTTATGCGTGGTTGATCAATGAAAATTTCAGCAAGCCGGTGAACCGAGGATTTTTGGTTTACACGCGCAGCCGCAACAAAGTTCTGGAAGTTCCTATTGAAGAAAAGGACCTTCATAAGATTCAAATGGCTGCTGACGCGATTTACTATATCATCGACCGAAATTTTTACCCCAAAGCGACAAAATTCAAGGCACGTTGTGTAACTTGTACATATCGCAACATATGCACCCAATGAGTATTCCGGGTGGTAATTTATTCGGGTGGGTAACAAAATAGCATTGAATGTGCTGATAGTTAGAATGTTATATATTCGGAGAGGTGGCCATTCAATGAATAGAATCGTTATTTGACGTATTGTGGAAACTAAAAAAATAACGCTCGAAAAATGGATTAATATGTTGATTATTAATAGCTTAAATCCAAATACGGATTCCGAGGCATTATCCAAGTGAAGGAGGATTGAAACACATTTCCATTACCCCTTCAATCTGATTCACGTATAATTCCGAGGCATTATCCAAGTGAAGGAGGATTGAAACATGGTTTACTTTGCAATGCCAATTTTTGAATGCGGAATTCCGAGGCATTATCCAAGTGAAGGAGGATTGAAACAAAGTAGCTGAAATCAAACGCACAGCACTCTTAGAAATTCCGAGGCATTATCCAAGTGAAGGAGGATTGAAACGTTGCCACACATCGGCCAACTTATATTGATTCCACTATTCCGAGGCATTATCCAAGTGAAGGAGGATTGAAACAATTTCAAAGTCCCATTTTTCCCTACCGTTGTCAAAGGTATTCCGAGGCATTATCCAAGTGAAGGAGGATTGAAACTATTTCTTTTGTTTGTGATTTAAAATATCCTCGCATATTCCGAGGCATTATCCAAGTGAAGGAGGATTGAAACTTAAATCAAATAAGCACATCATTTCGAAGAGAGATTTATTCCGAGGCATTATCCAAGTGAAGGAGGATTGAAACTAGCCGGTTCTAATGTCAAGATTATCTCATACACTTATTCCGAGGCATTATCCAAGTGAAGGAGGATTGAAACCTGCTACAATTAATGCACATGTCAGTAGTAATAGCCATTCCGAGGCATTATCCAAGTGAAGGAGGATTGAAACCTGATAGATTCTTGAGGAATACTGAGGTCGAGTACCATTCCGAGGCATTATCCAAGTGAAGGAGGATTGAAACCAAATTTTTGTTGTGCTGTGATCTGACGTTGAGTTTTATTCCGAGGCATTATCCAAGTGAAGGAGGATTGAAACATTGGATATTTTTCGTCATTGATGATCTCGTATAGTATTCCGAGGCATTATCCAAGTGAAGGAGGATTGAAACTTACTACACCAGTAGTTTCATAATCAGGAACCGGATATTCCGAGGCATTATCCAAGTGAAGGAGGATTGAAACAAAAACGCATCAGCCAACGCATGTCCAAACTTTCTTATTCCGAGGCATTATCCAAGTGAAGGAGGATTGAAACTACCTCACCCCATACCATGTGAAATTCAGGTTTGATATTCCGAGGCATTATCCAAGTGAAGGAGGATTGAAACTGCAACCGTTGGATAATCTCATCATTGCTGAAATTATTCCGAGGCATTATCCAAGTGAAGGAGGATTGAAACATGCCCGACGTTCTTTTTCGAGTTTTGGTAGAATCTATTCCGAGGCATTATCCAAGTGAAGGAGGATTGAAACATGCTTATTTGAATTTGATACCTGCTAAATCCATTGCATTCCGAGGCATTATCCAAGTGAAGGAGGATTGAAACGGTACCGGTACACGGTTGGTTAATACTGCGAACTGATATTCCGAGGCATTATCCAAGTGAAGGAGGATTGAAACTAAACTGGGCTATGCTAAGATACCCTACCTCTAAAAATTCCGAGGCATTATCCAAGTGAAGGAGGATTGAAACTCTTCGTCCTTAAACTACCGCTTCGCTGATGCAACCATTCCGAGGCATTATCCAAGTGAAGGAGGATTGAAACTGCGGTTGTACGGCGTTAAAGCGATGCTGCCGGGTAAATTCCGAGGCATTATCCAAGTGAAGGAGGATTGAAACAGGGTAGCCGAAGCGGCAGTTACCGCTGCAAACAATATTCCGAGGCATTATCCAAGTGAAGGAGGATTGAAACTACACTTCAAGATCAATAAAAAGAAAGTAACGGCTAATTCCGAGGCATTATCCAAGTGAAGGAGGATTGAAACCTCTCACCACAGCAGCGATCCTATATCTACTAAGCTATTCCGAGGCATTATCCAAGTGAAGGAGGATTGAAACAAAGCCGTTAATGTGGTATTAAGTTGGCCCACTACGTATTCCGAGGCATTATCCAAGTGAAGGAGGATTGAAACACTTTTTAAGCATCCGATCTACGTCAGCCTGAAAGTATTCCGAGGCATTATCCAAGTGAAGGAGGATTGAAACCTGCTGCATGAAGTTGTCGTGATTACCAACGCCATTATTCCGAGGCATTATCCAAGTGAAGGAGGATTGAAACACGAAGTAGAGTTTACAAAACGGGTTGCTAAAATGGATTCCGAGGCATTATCCAAGTGAAGGAGGATTGAAACAACAGTATCAGCAAGTTCATTAACCAACTAATGACCGATTCCGAGGCATTATCCAAGTGAAGGAGGATTGAAACTCGAATGGTGGATAGACCAGGAAACCGGGTTTCCTAATTCCGAGGCATTATCCAAGTGAAGGAGGATTGAAACTTTGCGCCGTGCCTACCTGGTTGTACAGTTGCAGGTATGATTCCGAGGCATTATCCAAGTGAAGGAGGATTGAAACCGGGCTATCCAGGCTCTTCGCCGGAAGACGGTTGATATTCCGAGGCATTATCCAAGTGAAGGAGGATTGAAACTAGACTACCTGGGCGCGGAAGATAGCGAGTACGTACGATTCCGAGGCATTATCCAAGTGAAGGAGGATTGAAACTAGGGTAGGCTATCCACGCATATTTCATGGTTGATAAATTCCGAGGCATTATCCAAGTGAAGGAGGATTGAAACTACATCTAACCCCATTCATCGCCAATACCTGATAAACCATTCCGAGGCATTATCCAAGTGAAGGAGGATTGAAACGAGAAACACATAGGGGTTAGCCAGGGCACGATAGCCATTCCGAGGCATTATCCAAGTGAAGGAGGATTGAAACCAAATTTCTTTTCCGCCGTCCAAGTCCCATTTTCATATTCCGAGGCATTATCCAAGTGAAGGAGGATTGAAACCCAAATACAAATCGTTGATGCAGCAGCCGGACAGGCATTCCGAGGCATTATCCAAGTGAAGGAGGATTGAAACCCTGGAAACGGACAAGGTTTCTTTCAGGTATGCCAAATTCCGAGGCATTATCCAAGTGAAGGAGGATTGAAACAACGATCTGTTTAAAAGTAGCGAAGGAGCTGTGAATAATTCCGAGGCATTATCCAAGTGAAGGAGGATTGAAACATACCGATGTCCGATGTAGTCGAGAGCCTTGCTGAGATTCCGAGGCATTATCCAAGTGAAGGAGGATTGAAACTCACGTCGACGTCGGAGAAGCCGTCACGGAGCCAGCATTCCGAGGCATTATCCAAGTGAAGGAGGATTGAAACTAGTAACAACGGGTTCCAAAACTTATGACCCTCCTTATTCCGAGGCATTATCCAAGTGAAGGAGGATTGAAACTAGGATGGGATGGCTCATACTACCACGCGATGTTAGATTCCGAGGCATTATCCAAGTGAAGGAGGATTGAAACCAATCAAGCCGCCAGTACTTATTCAAAGAAATGAACATTCCGAGGCATTATCCAAGTGAAGGAGGATTGAAACTACATACTGTGAAGGCAGTAGTGTCATTTCAGTGATATTCCGAGGCATTATCCAAGTGAAGGAGGATTGAAACAAACCACAGATCCGGATGCCTTAGCGGGTAAAACCAATTATTCCGAGGCATTATCCAAGTGAAGGAGGATTGAAACAGGATATTGATAGCAAACTGAAAGAGTACTCCGAGAATTCCGAGGCATTATCCAAGTGAAGGAGGATTGAAACCACGTCGCCAGGGTAGCTACCGAATGCACACGTTTCGCGAATTCCGAGGCATTATCCAAGTGAAGGAGGATTGAAACCACGGCTTATAAAGGGGATTTTGGCACCAGGATGCTATTCCGAGGCATTATCCAAGTGAAGGAGGATTGAAACCCACGTCCCATTCAGAACGTGGCTGACGTAATAACGAATTCCGAGGCATTATCCAAGTGAAGGAGGATTGAAACCGGGAAAGCGCTTATTGACGCACAGGTTGACGTAGCTATTCCGAGGCATTATCCAAGTGAAGGAGGATTGAAACTTATCAGATTGCGTGATGAAGGCACCAAAGGGTGCTATTCCGAGGCATTATCCAAGTGAAGGAGGATTGAAACGAGCTGTCCAACGAAATAGCTGGGTATAACAGACGCATTCCGAGGCATTATCCAAGTGAAGGAGGATTGAAACACACCTTAGCCGAAAGCCTTCCGTTTAAGTCCTCTGATTCCGAGGCATTATCCAAGTGAAGGAGGATTGAAACATGTTGTCAGTAGTAACAAACCCTTGCAGAACCTGCATTCCGAGGCATTATCCAAGTGAAGGAGGATTGAAACTTGGTTTACGTTTATAAAAGGTCAAAATCGTAATCTATTCCGAGGCATTATCCAAGTGAAGGAGGATTGAAACAAGACATGTGCGGTAGTGAATACATAGGGGCGACAAGAATTCCGAGGCATTATCCAAGTGAAGGAGGATTGAAACATAGTACTGTGTAGCTTTTCTGGTCGGTTAAACGTTATTCCGAGGCATTATCCAAGTGAAGGAGGATTGAAACGATAATATTAGTTGGGTAAAGCTAACAAATCGATATATTCCGAGGCATTATCCAAGTGAAGGAGGATTGAAACTTGAATGTGTCAGGCGTTTGCAGTAAGTGAGTGAACAATTCCGAGGCATTATCCAAGTGAAGGAGGATTGAAACATTTTTCCAGACCATCCATTATGATATTCCCGTATAATTCCGAGGCATTATCCAAGTGAAGGAGGATTGAAACTAAGACTGCTACGTTCGCATCCATGCAGGCCTACATATTCCGAGGCATTATCCAAGTGAAGGAGGATTGAAACTCCCAGGCAATCACGACGAGCGGATCACAAAACCTTATTCCGAGGCATTATCCAAGTGAAGGAGGATTGAAACGTTTAACTCAGCGCCTGTTGCAATATCTGCTTACTTATTCCGAGGCATTATCCAAGTGAAGGAGGATTGAAACATTGATTTCGGGGTCAAAAATGATCCATCAGTACCAACATTCCGAGGCATTATCCAAGTGAAGGAGGATTGAAACTCGGTCAAACGACGGGATAGGTAAGACGCCAAGTACATTCCGAGGCATTATCCAAGTGAAGGAGGATTGAAACCTTGTTCAAATGTCATATCTTTTCTTGGAATGGTAGATTCCGAGGCATTATCCAAGTGAAGGAGGATTGAAACAAGCAAAATATCAGACACGGACTTTGGGAACGCATAATTCCGAGGCATTATCCAAGTGAAGGAGGATTGAAACAGGCTTCTGTGGCTTTTTCGGTAGCTACGTCAACCTGATTCCGAGGCATTATCCAAGTGAAGGA
>JGI26524J50256_1001263_pt1 | contig 22772 bp, 19 predicted proteins | sample ThiBio_inoc_plan_FD_50256 | JGI IMG/M metagenome (IMG submission 50256) | reverse complement strand
GGCCGTACAGCCTGTTATGGCGGTGCAATATTACGCTACAAATGCAGGCTGGAGTCCTTATTATGACCTGCGTTCGGAAAGCACCGGCAAACCGCTGAAATTCCTGTACAAAGCCAATATTGTACAATCCACCGGCATCGACTGGAAGAGAGTAAAGCTGCGGCTGTCCACTACCAATCCTTCGCTCGGCAACAATACACCCCGGCTGTCAGCCTGGATCCTGCAATACGGCTATCCCCGCTATACCACCAGCCCGGCAGCCGACCTGCTGGAAGGCAGTGTTCCCGGCGCAGTGGTGTCCAATCCATCCGGGCAGCCGGGCAGTACTTCAGCGATCAGGATAAGAGGATTTTCTTCCATCAGCGGCAATTCCAATCCCCTGTACGTGGTGGATGGCTCCATCTATATGGGTGATATCGCGAATATTCCTCCTTCGGATATTTTAAGCCTGGACGTTATCCAGGGTATCCAAGCCACCTCCCAGTACGGCTCAAGAGCCTCCAACGGCGTGGTCAACATCACCACCCGGTCGAAAGGCGTAGATAAGTTCACCGCTATAGATGTAAAAGAGCTGAGCACCACCTTTGATATTGATCTTCCCTATGAAATATTGTCCAACGGCAAAGAGCACAGCGTGAGCCTGAAAGCGCTCAGCCACCCGGCACGCTACCATTATTACGCCATACCCAAAGAAGATCCCGATGCCTTTCTCGTAGCAGAGATCACCGGCTACGGCGACCTGAACCTGCTGCCGGGAACAGCCAATATTATCTTTGAGGACCTGTATGTGGGCAAAACCCGTATCGACCCCTACCAGCCTAACGATACCCTGCTGCTCAGTATGGGAAGGGACCGGAAAGTGATCGTCAAAAGGGATATGATAGCAGAGCTGACCGGCACCAAAACTTCCGGCAGCTATAAAAAGCAGGTCTTCACTTATGATATAACCGTAAAAAACACGAAAAAGGAAAGCATCCATATCACCCTGAAAGATCAGTATCCCATAGCTACGGACCATTCCATGAACATAGAGCTGCTGGAGCATTCCGGCGCAGAGGTCGATAAAGAAACAGGACTGCTTACCTGGAAGCTGGCCGTCGCGCCGGGAGCCAGCCAGAAAATAAGGGTCGCTTACAGCATCCGGTATCCTAAAGACAAAATAATAGGCAACCTTCAGCCCTGATAACCTTTAGCAGCATTACCGGTCGTTCCAACCTATATACGGAAGATGCCGCCCCTTAAAAGGAGCGGCATCTTCCGTATATTAATAGTTTTATATTAAGCCTGCTTAACTTCCACAGGACGCTTTGGCCTGGTACTGAAAAAAACCGCCAGCCCTACCATGATAGTCAGCAGGATGCTCGCTATCACCGCAAGCGTCTCCTGGGCATCAATCCCGGGATATTTAAATCGGAACTCTACCTGGTGCTTACCGGCAGGGATATTCAGACCTCTCAATACATAATCCGTTCTTATGATCTCCGCGGGCTTGCCGTCTATAGTGGCTGTCCAGCCTTCAGGATAATATATCTCGGAGAATACGGCAAAACCGTCCTGCGCGTTCTCCACTTCATAATTGAGCTTATTGGGCGCATAGGCGGTCAGCTTCACATAAGCGCTCTCTGATTTACCGATCCTGCTGTTCACCTTATCCATCCTGTCTTCCCTGATCACCGCAACGGCAGCCGGGTTAAAGTTACCCTGGGTGGAATCCTGCGGATTCTGCAGCGATGGCCCGTTCAGCGCGTCCATTTCTTCCCGCGCAGTCTTCACTACTTTAATGGTATTTACAAACCAGCCGTTACCCAGCGCGTTCGGGTTGAGCTGCACCGCTTCCTTAGGTTGCTGCTGGCCTGTGGGAAGAATAAAGTATTTGGTGTTCAGCATGTTCAGCACGCTGCTGTTGAACTTCCCGATCTGGCTTTCTATCAGGTCCTGGTATATCTGCAGCTTGGCGCCGTGGTACCCGCCTACGGAATGGTGGAACAGCGAAGGGAACGCATCATTAAAAGCGCTTTTGGTAATATCAAAAACACGGTAGTTCAGTTCCTTATCCTGCATGATCTGCTTATCCACAGCCCTCGGGTTCAGCTTACGTTCCCAATCCGTTTCATCGATATAATGGGAAGCATTCATATAGCGGTGCGCCACGCCGATGTTATCTATACCTATCAGCACTGCCACCAGGCCGATGGCCACGCCCTGGTTCAGCTTGTTTTTCAGCAGCGCCCACAGGACACCGCCCGCCAGCAGGATCAGCACCAGGCTGCGGAAAGAGTCCTTAAGCGCCATACTGGCCCTGTCCTCACGGATGGCCTTCATGATCTCCTCTCCGGCCTCTCCGAACTGGGCAGCTATATTCTGGTCACCCTCGCTGCGGTAGGTCATACCGGCCTGGCTGTACAGCAGTATCGCCAGCGTAATGCCGCCGGTGATATATACAGACAGTTTCAGCTTCTTCAGCAAATCGGCCTTATCGGCTTCCGGCTTCAGCACCTCCCTGAGAGCGGCCACCGCCATCACCACGAATATGAAGGAAGGTATGACCAGCGCCATGGAAGGCGTCCTGAACTTATTCAGGCCGGGGATGATGTCAAACAAAGTATCATTGATGCCTATATTCTTACCGGTAGAAAGAATGATGAAGAAGACCGACAGGCCCAGGCCCCACCATTTGAACGGGCTTTTAACTACAAATAATGACAGCACGAACAGGAAACAGATAATAGCGCCGAAATAGACAGGTCCTGACAACATCGGCTGCGGTCCCCAATAGGTAGGCGCCTGCTCGTTCATTTTCTCAGCCTGGGCCTGCGGCACCCCCAGGGATACCAGTTTCTGCTCATAGGCCGAATTTTCCGGCAGGGACTCAGCGCTGCCGCCGCCGTATAGACCGGGCACCAGGATGCACATCGTCTCACCTACGCCATTGCTCCATACAAAGGCATAGTCCTTATCCAGGCCGGAGCCCTGTTTGGCGACATCTTCCTGCAGCTCGCTGTGCCCGCCCCTTATCGTGTACTTACTGTTATTCTGGGTCTGTATGAACCTTGCATTATTTACCAATACCCCCAGGATGGCCCCTACAGCCAGGAATACGGTACCTTTCAGCCAGATCTTCGTCTGTCCTTTGCGGATCATGGTGATAGCGATGCCTGTTACGGCTACCAGCACGGTGATGGCCGCGTAATAGATGATCTGGTAGTGCCCGGTCTCCACCATGAATGCCATGACGACCCCGGCCAGCGCGCCGCCCAGCCAGTACCTGCCCCTGTAAGCCCATACTATGGCGGCGAACAGCGCGGGTATATAGGCCACATCTATATATTTGGTCGTATGCCCGGCTACTATAATGATGGGGTTGTAGGAAGCAAAGGCAAAGGCCACCGCTCCTATCAGTCCCAGCCATTTATTCCATCTCAGAGCGCTTGCCAGCAGGTAAAAGCTCACCATGCCGAGGATAAAGAGCACCGCAGGATGATGCGGTAAGCCATGCTTATATAAAAGAAGTGTCTGCTGTACTTTGCTGTACCAGTTACCGGTACTGTAAGGATCAATCAGTATCTGGGGCATGCCGCTGAACATATTGCCGGCCCACCCGGCCTGCTCTCCCGTTTTTTCATAAAAATCCCTGTGCTCCTTGGAACCCTGCAGCCAGGTGAAGATATCATGCTGGTCAAGGTAATTGCCCTTAAAGGCGGGAATGCAGAATAAGACGGCTACCAGGATAATGATCCCCAATACATATAAATGGGGCAGCCACCCCGAAAACTTAGATTTTTGATCCATAGTGTTATATTAATTAATCCAACAAATTTAAACAACCCCGCAATATATTCATAATAAAAGTAAGGTTTGCAGGGAAAAGCAGCTTAATTTCGCAGCCGGACCATCGCGACAGCAAAAATGATCACTACTTTATTCCTGGACAGGGACGGTGTTATCAACAAAGAAAATGAAGGGGATTATATCCGCAAGATCAGCGAATTTGAATTCCTGCCGGGAGTCACGGAGGCTTTACGGATCGCCGGTACGCTGTTTGACAGGATCATCGTGGTGACGAACCAGAGAGGGATCGGCAGAGGACTGATGATGGAAGAGGACCTCCATGCCATCCACGAAAAAATGCTCCGGGAGATCACTGCTGCCGGCGGCAGGATCGATAAGATCTATTTTGCAGCCACACCCGACAAGAAGCATCCCTACAGGAAGCCCAACACCGGTATGGGACTGCATGCCAAAGAGGATTTTCCTGAAATTATCTTTGAAAACGCCTGGATGGTGGGCAATAACCTCAGTGATATGTATTTCGGGAAAGGATTGCAGATGAAAACGGTGTTCCTCCACACTACCCTGGAGCCGCAGGAGCTGCCCAACCCATTGATCGATTATCAGTATGACAGCCTGCTGTCATTCATAACCGATTATGAAAAAGGCAACCTGTAAAGCCTATTCCCTGCTCCAGCGGAATTTGTAATTCCTTGCAAAGGTGTTCATATCGGATTTATCTCCCTTATAATGCTCTGCATAATAGACCAGCAGGCTTTCCATCTGGTATAATTCGAGATAGCCGCCGTAAGGGTAAGGCTGTGCGAGTCCCTTCTCAAAAATAACGGTAGTAGGATAGGAAACCTGGCCATTGGTGAGGTAAAGGGTCATTTCATTGAAAGACCTGCCTTTCCTTTTTGTCACATTGTAGGTGATACCGTTGAAGGTAACGGGCCTGGGCTGTTCCGCGTTGAACTTCACCGGGTAATAATGCTCATTGATGTAATCAATGACCTCGGGATGGCTGTAAATATCCCTGTCCATCTTTTTGCACCAGGTGCACCAGTTGGTGTAAATATCCACCAGGATCAGCTTCGGATGGGTCTTCATAAGCGCTTCCGCTTCTTCAAAAGTGTACCATTTAATGGCTTTCTTCTGCCCGTAGGATACCACGCTCAACAGGACCAGCAAAGTACTCCAGATATATTTCATATGTTGTCGATTTAACAGTGCGTATGTTATGCTATGCAATATATAGACTATTTTTGTAGAAATAAATTTAAAATACCCATGAAAATTGCGGTAGCGGTTACGGGGGCCAGCGGCTCCATCTATGCCTACCAACTGTTTAAAACACTGCAGCGGCATAGCGATCTCTTCAGGCAGGTAGGAATTGTATGGTCTGAAAATGCCAGGACCGTATGGCAGCTGGAATTACAGCACACCCGTTATGAGGACTTTGAATTCGAAACCTATAGCAATAAAGATTATTTCGCCCCTTTCGCGTCCGGTAGCGCGGGCTTTGACGCGCTGGTCATCTGCCCCTGCAGCATGGGCACACTGGGTCGTATCGCCCAGGGCATCAGCGATACCCTCATCACACGGGCCGCGGACGTGATGCTGAAGGAAAGGAAAAAGCTCATCTGCCTCATCAGGGAGACGCCTTATAATCTTATACATATCAATAATATGAAAACGGTCACGGAAGCCGGCGGCATTATCCTCCCGGCCTCCCCGTCCTTCTACAGCAACCCCGCTACCCTCGAGGAGGCGGCACAGACCGTTACCGACAGGGTCTTTGGTCTGCTGGGCGTACCCGTTCCGCACTATAAATGGGGACAGGAGCCTCCCGGGCAATAATTTCACCGGAATTTCGTTATTTTTATTACTCAAATCATTTCAATGAAAAGCATCGGCATCAGTTTATTGTTCGCATTGTTATCCGGCTCCGTACAGGCGCAGTCCGTACTGGGAACCCCTGTAGGACAGTGGACCTCTTTTTACTCTTACAATGAGGTAACGGATATGGTAGAGGATGGCACCACTTTTTATGTAGGTACCCTTTCAGGATTCTATACCTACAACAGGAACAACGGCGACATCGAGGCTTTCAATAAGATTTCAGGCATGGCCAACCCGGGCGTCGCCAGGCTGAGCCACGACATCACTACCGGCATTACGGTCATAGGTTACCAGAACAGCAATATCGACCTTTTTAAGAACAATACCTTTTTTAACATTCCTTCCCTCTTCCTGTCGCAGGTGAGCGGCAATAAGGACATCAACGACATTGTCTGCAAAAGCGGGTTTGCCTATATCGCTACCGGCAAGGGCCTGATCGTTGTAAACCTCAGCAGGAAAGAGATCAGGGAAACCGTGGTCTTTTACGATAATAATACCGAACAGCGCATACTGGGCGCCGCCGTATCAGGCAACACCATTTATGTCACTACCAGCAACGGTGTGTACCGGTCGGCGCTGGATAATCCTTCCTTTATCTATTACGGCAACTGGGACAAGATAGATAACGGCATTTATACCCGCATTATCAGCCAGGGCGACAAGCTGTACCTGCTGAATGATACGGAGATCGCCGTTTACGAAGCCAATACCCTGCGCCCCTTCTATACCCATACCCGGAGCATCGCCAATATATACCCGCTGTCGGGCAACAGGATCGGCTTCAGCGATTACACCTCCAACAGCACCATACCCGACAATGCCTATATGCTGGATGCCAGTGGCCAGCCAGCAGACAGCATCCCTCAAAGGAAGATCGTCAAGGTCATTGAATCGGCAGGACAGGTGTATGTGGGCGAATACAAGACCGGGCTCCGCCGCAAGAACGGCCAGGAGTACACCACTTATGTGCCCAATGCCATCACTGACTACCAGGCCGCCGATGTATATGCCTATAACGGGGATTTCGCGGTAGCGCATGGCGGGCACCGTGACAACCTCAACCCGATATACAATACCAGCATCTATACGATATTCAAGGATAATATGTTTTACAATTTATCCTGGGTGTCCAATAATTATAATTTTATAGACTTTGTCCGTATCATCAGGGACCGGAAAACAGGCACCTATTATTCCACGGCATTCCGGGGCGGCGTCTCTGAAATGAGCGCGGAGCTTTCTCCCAGGGAATACAGGGATGTGTTCGAGCCCAGGAAAGGAGACCCTTCAGGGGATATCTATACCTACGGCCTGGCACTGGACTCCCGCGACAACCTGTGGGTGGTCAATTACGGTACCGACCGGCTGCTGAAGGTCAAGACACCTGACGGCAACTGGTACAGCAGCTCCATTATCATCAACCCGCTTACCTCCGGTCAGCCGGCCTCGCTGCAGGGACTGGTAGGTGATATTGTCATTGACAAATCGGATAATATGTGGCTGGTACCCTTTGGCACCGGCGGACTGATCGTATATAATGCCAACGGCACGGTGGACAACAACAGCGATGATTTTTACAAGGTATTACAGGCCGGCAAAGGCAAAGGCAACCTGCCCAGCAATAATGTGCAATGCGTAGCCGTGGATAAGAATGATAACGTATGGATCGGCACCGATATCGGTATCGCCGTATATTCCTGCGGCTATGATATCAAGCAGAATTGCGATGCGGATATTCCCGTGATCCAGAATGACGATTTCCCGGGATATCTGTTCCAGGAGATCAGCATTACGGCCCTGGCAGTGGACGGCGCCAACCGCAAATGGGTAGGCACCAATACCGGCCTGTGGCTGGTATCTGAAGACGGCCGCCAGACTATACACCAGTTCACTACGGACAACAGCCCGCTGCCCAGCAATAATATCCGCAGGATCAATATAGACCCGATGACCGGTGATGTGTATATTGCTACCGATATGGGACTGGTACGCTATAAAGGTACAGCTACGGACGGCAGGGAAAGTATGGAAAAGCCGCTGGAGATCTACCCTAACCCCGTACCTTCCGGCTTCGGCGGGATGATCGCCATCAACGGCCTTACGGAAAACGCGGATGTGAGGATCGTGGATATGAACGGACAGCTGGTATTCCGCACTACCGCCAATGGCGGACAGGCCGTATGGGACGGCAGGGATTACCTGGGCAAAAGAGCACAGTCCGGCGTCTATATCGTAATGGTAAGGAGCAAAGACGGCGTGGAGAAAGCCAATGGCAAGATCATTTTCAGGGAGTAAACCCACTTAGATAATATATTTAAAATACCGGCAGCACAGCGTTTAGCTTATAGTTGCCGGTATTTTTATTGTAAGGAGTTGTTTAACAAGTTTTTATCCGTCATTTCGGCTGTAGCGCAGCGGGACGAGGCCATCTGTTCATTAATTTATCAAGTAAATGATCCGGCTGCACGTTGTTGCATTCGGAATATCTATACTACAATAGCTATTATCAGGGATGCCAGCACACCTGCTATCATAATGATATTTGCGATGTTGGACTTTTTCCTGAAATTAGTCTGTGTCAGGCAGAGCACGATCAGACCCAATCCGATATAGGTTATCCAGTTGATCGCACCGGGGCTTAAATTGAACTTATATAACCGCACAAAGAACAAGGAAAATGTTATTAGAAGCGCGATAAAAGAAAAGGTATTATTCCGGGTTTTGGTGGGTGATGTTGTCATAGCGTTTCCTGTTTAGGGTAGTGGTCAAAATGTAATATAGTTATTTTAATGCATTTTAAATATTTATTAAAAATACCTACTATGTTATGGTCAGTTTTTAGTCTTTTCATATTTCATTTTTTAAACCTTTTGTACAACTTACCACCATTTATTATTTATAATTATATTTACACATTTTTACAAATTTATATTTTTAATTAAAATAGTCCAATAAATAATGTGGGTACCAAAATATTCCAATTGGAATAGAAAGTCAACTAAACTCGAAAGATTTTTTGTAGAAAAAATTATACAAAGATGCGATTATGATGAAACAATTTCTAAAAAACATAGAACTATTAATGGATTTACTCAATTAGTCGAACTAATACGACTTGCAGAATTAAGTAAAAAAAGAATAAGAACATTAAGAAGTCTTTGTGTAATAATGAAAGAGGCCAAATCCTCAAACATTAAGCAAAATATTGTAAATGATGTAATTATTGAATTTTATTTTAATGATTTAAAAAAATATATTATTCATTTTAATGAAGACGAAGCTTTTAGAAATGATAGTTTAGATAAAATTGACAATTTTATTCATACATTAAAAAAACACGCTATACAACTAGAAAAAAATTACTTTAGTAATATAGTAGCTGAATTAAAAAAAATAGATTTTACCGAAATTCAACAAATAGAACGAAATATTGACCGGATCACTAATTTAGTTGATATAACTATACCATTCTTATTACATAAGGGTTATAGTATAAGTTCATTAAATGAAGTGTTACGTAGATGGATTGAAACACAAAGTCATATAAATCTTGATAAATTTTTAGGTTTTTTTGACCATTCTAATGATCATTATGAATTAATTGTTTTTTTAGGAAATAATCAAATAGAGATTGATGAAGTAAAAAATATAGTATACAAGATTGGAAATGCTGACATCAGAAAAGCAACTGAATTTCAAGAGGAATTTGACCGCCCTAAAATTTTTCATCCACGTGACGAAGTAATCTACTATACCTATTATACTTCAGATCCTGTTTCCTTCATAAGAAACAAGTATGATGAATTACTAAAAAATGTTGTAATAAATAGAGATAGAAAATCTTTAGCTATTTTCACGAATTTTTTCAAAAATAGTTATTGGAAAAAAACAAATTCAAAAAATAATAAGTTTTATAAAAATATTATAATTAGTGGGGATCCAATTAGCGTAATATCACGCAAAAGCACACTATTTCTTTCTTTAGCTAGTAATAAAGAGATCGATTTTAATGATAATTCAACAATTGACTTTGTAGAGAATGACTATTTAAAGAAATCAATTTATTATTATAATTTGGCATTGGGATCTAAATCAATAGAAAACTCATTATCTCTTTTATGGACATCAATTGAAAGTATACTGCCATATCGTACTCATAAAGCAGATATTGAAAATGTAAGAGATTTATTCTCAAAAGTTTTTTCTTTTGGGGCAGTTACGCGGGATTTGCAATACTTAATTAAAAGAATAGCAATAGTAAATAGAGTTAACAAAGATTGTTTTAATGCAATTCAAGTAAGCAAATTACCAAAAAACAATACCGGTGGAGATTTGCATGTTTGGATAAATTGGTTAAAAGAAAATCCTTTAGATAAGTTTAAGCATTTTGATAATATTTCAACTTTATTAGCATCTGAATATTTATCTTCAATAAAACCTCTTATAGACGGTAAATTAGCAGGTCTACTAAACAGAATTAATTCATCCAAAGAATCAATCGAGTTTCAATTACAAAGAATTTATCTTCATAGAAATCAAATTGTACATTCAGGAGATTACATTAATGAGTATACTAATCTATGGATACATCTAGAATGGTACATAGGCAAATTTTTATATTATATAATTTTAAAAACTGAAATAACAAAAGAGTATCCGAATATTGTGGATTTATTTCAACATTTAGAATCAGAGTTTGAATATTGTTATTCTTATTTAGATAAAAACAAGAATAAACTTTGCAAAGATTCTGATAAATTAATTGATAGGCTCTTAGAGATTGATTGGCAATAATAATATTACAAAACTCGCACATAGCTTAAAACTTGCTAATTAAGACACTATTTCAAAAACTGTGTAAGTGATAAAAATCGGGGATTAGTACTCCGATTTTTTTATTTTTAAATACACACAGTTTTATGCGACCAGAAGATTTATTAACAGAGGATTTTTTAAAACAATTCAAGAGCCGCGACGAGCTCAACAGTTTTCTTGGCCAGCTTCAAAAGCGGGGCATTGAAAAGATGTTGGAAGGAGAACTGGACGGCCATCTTGGCTATGAGAAGCATGGCCAATCGGCTAATAGTAATGCCCGCAATGGTTATGGAAAGAAAAAAATCAGGACAAGCTTTGGAGAGTCTGAGATCCATGTACCACGCGACCGCGATGCCAGCTTTAACCCCATGATCGTACCGAAACGGGAAAATATGGTGGATGGTATTGAAGAAGTTATCGTATCCCTATATGCAAAAGGGATGAGTGTAGCAGATATCGAAGAGCAGATCAAAGATGTTTATAGCTTTGAAGTATCACCTTCTACTATCAGCCGTATTACCTCCCGGATAGCTGAGGATATCATTGCCTGGCAGAACCGACCGCTTGAGCCGGTGTACCTCATCGTTTGGCTGGACGGTATCGTTTTTAAAGTAAGAGAGAATAGTAAAGTAGTTAATAAAACGGTTTATATCGCTGTAGGGCTCAGAAGAGACGGTTACAAAGAAGTATTAGGGATGTGGCTGGGTAAGAATGAATCAGCAGCATATTGGATGAGTGTTCTCACAGATATGAAGGCCCGTGGCCTGCAGGATATACTGATCACTGCCACCGACAATCTCAACGGCTTTACCCAAACAATCCGCACTGTATTCCCTAAATCAGCCACTCAGATCTGTGTAGTTCATCAGATAAGGAACAGCTGCCGGTATGTAGTTTGGAAGGATAAAAAGGAGTTTAGTCGCAATATGAAAGATATTTATTCTGCTCCCACACGGCAAGCTGCACTTGCGGCTCTGGATGCTATGGAACTTAAATGGAACAATAAATACTCATATGCTATCAAAAGCTGGCGGGAAAACTGGGATGAATTGACCGTATTTTTTGACTTCCCTATAGAGATCAGGCAAATTATTTATACGACCAACCTAATTGAAAATTTGAATGGGAAAATAAGGAAGTATACTAAAAACAAACTTTCTTTCCCTAATGATGATGCTGTAATCAAGTCTGTTTACCTGGCATTACGTGAAGCATCAAAAAAATGGACCATGCCCATTAGAAATTGGGGCATGATCCTAAATCAGTTTTTAACTATTTTTGATAACAGAATAACGTTGTAAAAAAGACAACCCCGATTAGAAGTTTACACACTTAATGAGATAGTCCCCTAATTAAGTCTACTATATTTATATATTGACACTCCACACAAAGATATCTTCAACTAAGCAACTTTAATTTTCTTGTAATTTTTGACCCATTTATAATAACCACCTAAACCTCTATTTTATAAATTGTGTTATAAGGGAAGCTATATAGGCAAAACCCTTCACACCCGTTTTAAAACTATATTCATTAAATTTGCTACTTACTCTTACTATAAGCAAATCATTAAGATATGTCATTACAAAAACTGAACAACTACGCCCTGGGGCAGTGGATACCCTCCACCGACAAAGGAGAGGTATTGTACAACTCCATTACAGGCGAACCTTTATATATAGCTGACAGCGTGGACGTGGATTTTGCAGCGGCCCTGGAGTACGGCCGGAAAACAGGCGGTAAGATATTGCGCAAAATGACCTTCCACGAGCGGGGCAGGATGCTGAAGGACCTGGCCATTTACCTGCAGGCCCGGAAAGACAAATATTATGCCATTTCCGCGTATACCGGCGCTACCAAAGCCGATAGCTGGGTGGATATTGAAGGCGGCTTCGGCAACCTCTTCACCAACGCGTCCCTGCGCCGGCAGCTACCCGATGAGCCTTTCTATATTGACGGCGATATTGCCAAGCTGTCAAGAGGCGGTTCCTTTATCGGTCATCATATTATGGTGCCTAAGCCGGGGATAGCCATCCATATCAATGCCTATAACTTCCCGGTATGGGGGATGCTGGAAAAGATAGCCGTTAACCTGATGGCCGGTATGCCTGCCATCGTCAAGCCGGCACAGGTGACCTCTTTCCTGACCGAAGCGGTAGTACAGGATATTATAGCGTCCGGTATTCTGCCGGAAGGCGCGCTGCAGCTGCTGGTAGGTTCCGCAAGGGGCATACTGGACCACGTTAAGAACGGCGATGTAGTGACCTTTACGGGTTCTGCACATACCGGCAGAATGCTGAAGGCCACCCAGCGACTGATAGACGAAGCCGTACCGTTCAATATGGAGGCTGACTCCCTGAACGCGTCCGTGCTGGGAGCCGACGTAACTCCGGATATGCCCGAATTTGATATTTATATTAAGGAAGTGGCCCGGGAGATCACTACCAAGGCCGGGCAGAAGTGTACCGCCGTACGGCGTATGATCGTACCGGAACACCTGGTCAGCCCGGTACAGGAAGCCTTAGCCAAACGCCTGGCCAGCACCACCATCGGCGACCCCGCCGTGGAAGGCGTACGGATGGGCGCGCTGGCAGGCCTGCAGCAGCGGAATGATGTGCTGGCCAAGATAGAGCAACTGAAAACATCACAAGAGATCATCATCGGCGATCTGCAAAACTTTGAAGTGGTAGGCGCAGACCGCGAGAAAGGCGCTTTCCTGCCGCCCGTAGTGTTCCTGAATAACGATCCTTTCCATAATACGGCAGCGCACGAGATCGAAGCGTTCGGCCCGGTAAGCACCCTGATGCCTTATAAAACGCTGGATGAGGCCATTGAGCTGGCAGCGATGGGCAAAGGATCGCTGGTCAGCTCCTTCATCACCTATGATGACAGGCTGGCGCGGGATTATACACTGGAAGCCGCGACCTCTCATGGCCGTATCCTGGTGCTGAACAGGGATTGCGCCAAAGAATCCACCGGCCACGGCTCACCGATGCCGATGCTGGTGCATGGCGGTCCCGGCCGTGCGGGCGGCGGCGAGGAAATGGGCGGCATCAGGGGTATCCTGCACTATATGCAGCGTACCGCTATCCAGGGTTCGCCTACTACTATCACTGCCATTACCAACGTATTCCAGCAGGGCGCCAAAGGCCGCGATCCCGGCATACATCCTTTCAAAAAACATTACGAGGAGCTGCATATCGGTGACCAGATCATAACGGAAAAGCGGCTGATCACCAGCGAGGATATCGACCGGTTCGCGGCACTGAGCGGCGATAATTTCTATGCCCATAAAACGAATACCGATTTTACCGGCACGATGTTCGACCAGCAGGTAGCCCACGGGTATTTTATCATGAGCATTGCAGCGGGCCTGTTCGTGGACAGCTACGAAATGAATCCCGTGCTGCTCAATTACGGCATTGACGAGCTGCGGTTCACCAAGCCCGTTTATCCCGGCGCTAATATACATATCAGGTTCACCTGCAAGCAGAAGCTCCCGAACGATACAACACCGGATCCTGAAAACCCGCGTTCCCTTATCAAAAGAGGTATCGTGAAATGGCTGGTGGAAATGCTGGATGACGATACCGAAGATCCGCTGGTAGGTGTGGCTACTATCCTGACAATGGTAAAGACACTCGAGCAATAATATGATTATAAAAGCCTTGTCCGCTAACGGATAAGGCTTTTTCCCTGCATACTTTAGCGGGCGTTATAGCCGGCTCCGTAATTTATTTATACCTTTGAGCAAAATTGAACCTTACATCCTGTAATGATATGAGATCAGCCGGACAATGGATATTGCTGTTACTATGTATGCTGACAGCCTGTAAGAATCCCAATACACCCGAACAGACCGCTGTCAAGTTCCTGAACAGCCTGTACAATTACGATTTCGAGATGGCCAAAAGTCTCAGCACCCGGAATACCTGGAGCATCCTGAATATTATGGATGCCAGGACCAAAGATATCCCGGACGAGGTCAAGCAGGAAAACGTAGGCAAGCTGAAGGTAAATATTACCAAGACGGTCCCGGAAACGGATTCCACCTATATCATCTATTACACCACCGAGCCGGATTTCCAGATATTCCCCGCATTAAGGATACTGAAGATGGAAGATGAGGACGGAAAGCCACGCTACAGGATAGATATTTCTTCCCTGGACAGCCTGAGCGGCGGTAACGACGCCTTTATCGAGGAAGAGATACTGCCTATCCGGGATGACGACAGTGCGGCAGCAGAGCCCGGTAGCGGCAACAGCCAGTAAGCTTATGGGCCGCCGGTGAAGCACATTGTAACAAAGCTTTAAGTTGCTGGCGAAGAACACCCGGCAACAGAAAAAAATATACGACAGTTACTTAAAAGAAAAACTGACTATCTATAGGCAACAAAGCCATTATAAGTTATAAATGACCGACACCCTCAGTTCCCTTACAGTAAAAGAGGTCTCTGGCCGGCAGAGAGGGCACTGCCCAGCGAAGCGTATCCGTAATAAAAGGTTGTTACCTGTAAGCAGATAGTCACTAAAGAAAAAAATAAGGCCGTCTGAAAACCAAACACCCCTGTCAGTTCCATATGACAGGGGTGTTTGGTTATACAGGGCACATTTCGACAAGCTCAATGTGACATAACAGGATCAATGTGACACGGTAAACTCAGTGTGACACGACAGGTTTAATGTGACACGGCAAACTCAATATGGCAATAAAAGAAGTTTTCCGGTCAGCCAGGCTTTTTACTGTTCGATAGCTTTTTTGATCTCTTCGGCATCCGGCGCGGTGCGCGGGGAGAAGACCTCCACAAGCTCTCCTTTCTCATTGATCAGGTACTTCTGGAAGTTCCAGGAAACGGAGCTGTTCTTCAGGTGATTGTAATCCTTATTGGTCAGCCATTGGTAAATAGGCGCCATGGTCTTGCCCTTTACCGATATTTTGGCCGCCATAGGAAAGCTCACACCGTAATTCTTCTGGCAGAAGGTGGCAATATCCTCGTTGCTGCCGGGCTCCTGGCTCATAAAGTTATTGGCAGGAAAGCCCACGATCACCAGCCGGTCCTTATACTGCTGGTACAGCTTTTCCAGGCCTTCATATTGCGGTGTCAGCCCGCATTTGGATGCGGTATTCACGATCAGTATCTTTTTCCCTTTGAAGTCGGCAAAATCAATAGTGCCACCCGACAGGCCTTCCACCTTAAAGTCGTAGATGGAAGCGGGAACGGCGGCCTTATCCTGGGCTTTGCAGGAGGAGAAAAAAGAAAAGAAGCTCATAAGCAACATTACATATTTCATAGTAAAACAATATAGTTTAAACATTCCGATGCAGGTAAGCACACCTGTAATATAATATTATCCGGGCGTGTTTTGTTTCAAAAATACCGATAATAACTTATTTTTACTAAATTAATCACCTTTCAATACCCGTCATATGTTACAACAAGGAGACAAAGCACCCGGGTTCAAAGCTACGGACCAGAACGGGAACACGATACAACTGGAAGATTATAAGGGACAAAAGGTAGCGCTTTACTTTTACCCCAAGGACAATACGCCGGGCTGTACGGCACAGGCCTGCAACCTGAGAGATAATACAGAGGCGCTGACCTCCCGCGGTATCGCGGTCATAGGCGTAAGCGTGGATGACGAAAAAAGCCATAAGAAATTCGAGGATAAGTTCCAGCTGAATTTCCCGCTGGTGGCTGACACCGATCAGAAGATCGTGAACGACTACCAGGTGTGGGGACTTAAGAAGTTCATGGGCAAAGAGTATATGGGCACCAGCAGGACCACCTTCCTGATCAATGAGCAGGGCATTATCGAGCATATCATCACAAAGGTAGATACCAAAGATCACGCCCGCCAAATACTGGATACCTGGCAGTAATTAAACTTTCGGGCGCCGGAACTATCTAATCAACAACAATTAAATCTTAATACAATGAAATTGCGTTCTATAATAGCAGGAGCCTTACTGCTGGGTACGGCCACCCTTCCCGCATCAGGGCTGTATGCACAGTCATTCAGGCTCGGAGATATTTTCAGCGGCAGCAAAGGAACCGAACCGGGCGGCTCGTCCCTGTCCACCAACGAGATCGCTTCAGGACTGAAGGAAGCCCTTACGATAGGAGCCCAGAATGCTTCCAATAAGCTGTCGGCCACCAACGGCTTTTTCGGCAATCCCCTCGTTAAGATCATGCTGCCCGAAGAGGTAAGAAGAGTGGAGACCGCCCTGAGGAATATCGGGATGGGCAGCCTTGTGGATGATGCCGTCCTGAAGCTCAACCGTGCCGCGGAAGACGCTTCCCGGCAGGCAGCGCCTATATTTGTGAATGCCATCACCTCTATGTCCATCACCGATGCCGTGGGCATCCTGCGTGGCGCGGACAATGCTGCTACCCAGTACCTGGAACGCACCACAACTACCTCGTTGACCAATGCTTTCCGTCCGACCATTAATAATTCCCTGAATAAAGTGGGTGCGGTCACGGCCTGGAATAAAGTGTTTACGGCTTACAACAGGCTGCCGATGATACAGAAGGTCAACCCCGACCTGACAGGATATGTGACCTCCAAAGCGCTGCAGGGACTTTTCCTTACCATATCACAAGAAGAGGCCAAAATACGGAAAGACCCCGCCGCCCAGGTGACCAGCCTGCTTAAAAAGGTATTCGGCAACAAACAATAATTATTTCGGTAACCGTTCAGAAGAGAACGGCTTACCGGCATTCTGCCTATAAAAAGAAAAGCTCCGGTCTTACGACCGGAGCTCTATATATACCTTCCCCTGTATATATATATATATTATTTGTTGGCTGTAATATCTAATTTCAGCTCGATCTCCTTGTTGATGAATTTATCTTTCACACTTGCATCAGACTCATAGTTGATACCCCATTGTGTCCTGTCAAAATACAGCTCGGATTTTGCATTAACTGAAGTTTCAGTCACAGTGATGATAGCAGGGAAAGTGATGCTGTGCTCCTGTCCTTTTAAGGTCAGGTTACCTGTAACGGTATGGGTGGCACCGGCCAGCTTGGAATCAGCAGGAGCTCCTTCGGTTACACCGGTGATCACAAAATGTCCTTCGGGATGTGCCGTAGCGCCCAGGAAATCATCTGCCAGCAGGTGACCTTTAAGCTGATCGGCTTTTTCGCCCTGGATATCCGTAGGGGTCAGGGTATTGAAGTCGAAGATGAATTTACCACCAACTACTTTACCGCCTTCCACGTTAACTATAGAACCTTCTTTTAAAGCGATAGTACCTTCGTGACCGCCACCGATAGCTTTAGAGCCTTTCCACTGGATTTTTGTAGCAGCATTGTCCACGGTGTAAGTAGCGGCAGTTGCAGACACGTCTTCAGTTTTCTGGGCCTCACCGGCTTCTACTTTAGTGCTTTCTGCATTGTTACCGCAGGATACAGCGAACATCAGGGCCAGAGCAGCAATAGATAATTGTAACTTTTTCATATTGATTTGAATTATATTTTTGAATTACTGTGCAAATATAAATATTCTTGTATAAACAAGAATTGATTTTATTTATTGATATATAAATTTAACATAGACGCTTTTAATCAGCCGCCCATTCCAGGACCGCATCTGCTTTGCATAAGCCTGCCTGCTTTGCTTTATCTATCATATCCTTCACTACCGCGCAGCCTTCCGGCCCCAGGTCCAGGGAGTAGGCATTTACATACAGCTCTATATGCTTTCGCATCACCTCCTCGCTCATTTCCTGGGCATTCCGGGTCACAAATCCGCCCAGAGCCGGGTATTGCTCCCAGGCATATTGCACAGATTTCCTGATAAGCGCTTCTATCTGCCGGGCATCTTCCGCCGGTATTTCCTTCTTCAGCACTATGCCTCCCAAAGGGATCGGCATACCGGTACCGGCCTCCCACCACTGCCCCATATCCATCAGGCAGTGCAGGCCTCTTTCCGCGTAGGTAAAGCGGCTTTCATGGATCACAAGCCCCGCGTCATATTTACCATCCAGCAGGGCCTGCTCTATGTCGCTGAACAGGACTACTTCCTTGTGCTGAGCGGCTGGAAAAGCGCTGTTCAGTAAAAAATTGGCCGTGGTCCACTCGCCGGGAATGGCGATCCTGGCCTGCTGCAGGAAAGCGGCGATATCCGTTCCTGCCGGCAGTGGCTCCCTGGTCAGCAGCAGGGGACCTACGCCCCTTCCCAGCGCGCTGCCGGACCGGAGCAGGCGGTAGCTGTCCAAGAGTTGGGACAATACGCTGTAGCTGATCTTGGAGATATCATACCGGCCATCCATAGCCCAATGGTTGAGCGTTTCCACATCTTCGAGGATATACTCAAAGCCCAGGTCGCCCGTGTCGATCTTCCGGTGCACCATCGCATCAAAGATGAACGTATCGTTAGGACAGGGACTGAATGCAATCGTATAGGTTCTCATGTCGTATCTTAAGAAAGGAGCAGGTTTCTGAAAAGCCTGTCTATTCCGGGCAAAATGTAAAGACGGGTGCTTACCGCAGCTCAATCTCTGATGCGCGATCTTGAGATTGAGCTATCCGCTACAGCCGGAATGACCATTTATTTTTCAGACGCTCCCTGTATTGTGTATTCAATCAAAGCCCTTATCACACCTGCCACTTCATCCAGCCGGTCTGTCACCTGTCCGCCCGCGGTTGCCAGCCCTTTCTGGCCGCCGCCGCCGCCTTTGATCAGATCAGCGATGTGCTGCCGGATCATCTTACCGGCATCCATTCCCCGGCTGCTCACCAGCGCATCATCTATCGCTATGGCTACCGCCGGCTTATCCTGGATAACCGCTGTAAGCACCACGACCGCGTTCTGCTGCAGGTTCTTCAGCTCATTCGCCAGCCTTTTGAGCAGATCCGGGTTATCAGCCGTCACTTGCTTACCCAGGAAGTGAACAGCCGGTTCCTCCTGCGGGATCGTTTCAAAGTCATTTATGTATTGCCGGGCTTCCTGCGCAATGATCCTCGACTCCAGCGCTTCCGCTTTCTTTTCCAGCAGGCCTTTATCTGTCATGAGCTTTACCACTGCCTGTACAGGGCTTTTAGCTTTCAGCTGCTCGGCAATGATCCTGTTTTCCGTTACTTTATCCAGCACGTATTCCAGGGCACCGGCGCCCGTAAGCGCTTCGATCCTCCTCACACCTGCCGCTACGGCGCTTTCTGCCGTTATCTTGAACAGGCCGATCTCGCCGGTCCTGCCGATATGCGTTCCGCCGCACAGTTCTATGGAATAGGCAGGGTCTATGATGACTACCCTTACCCTGTCGCCGTATTTTTCGCCGAAGAGCGCCATCGCTCCCATCTCCACCGCTTCATCTTTGGACATTTCCTTTATTACTACGGGAATGTCCTCCCGGATCTTCTCGTTCACCAGCAGTTCCACTGAGCGGATCTCCTCATCCGTCATTTTAGCAAAATGGGAAAAGTCAAAACGCAGGGCGGCAGCATTCACCAGTGAGCCCTTCTGCACTACGTGACTGCCCAGGACAGCCCTGAGCGCGCTGTGCATCAGGTGGGTAGCGCTGTGATTACAGGCCGTATGTTGACGCAGCTCACCGTTCACCTTGGCCGTTACTACGGCGCTGACAGCAGCAGGCAACTGCTCTGTAAAGTGTATGATAAGGTCATTCTCTTTTTTGGTATCCACCACGTTTATCACTTCCTCCCCGAAGACCAGCACGCCCTGGTCGCCCACCTGTCCGCCGCTTTCCGCGTAAAAAGGTGTGGTTTCCAGCACTACCTGGTACAATTCCTTTCCTTTTGCCTTTACCTTCCTGTATTTATGAACACGGGTATCTATCGTCAGGTTATCATAGCCTGTGAAGGTGACACCCGTTACCGGATGCACCTCCGTCCAGTCTTCCGTATCAATGGCGGTAGCGGCACGGGAACGGTTCTTCTGCTCTGCCATGGCCTTGTCAAAGCCTTCGGTATCAATAGCAGCGCCGACCTCCGCAGCCATCAGCTGTGTCAGGTCCAACGGGAAGCCGTAGGTATCATAAAGCTCAAATGCGAACTGCCCGTCAATGGTCTGGCCGGCCTGGGTCTTCAGGTAGTCCTCAAACCGCCTGATGCCTTTTTCCAGGGTTTTCAGGAAAGCTTCCTCCTCTTCCCTGATCACACGTGCCACAAAGTCCGCCTGCGCATGCAACTCGGGGAATACCTGCTCGAATTGCGCCGCGATATGCCTTACCAACTGGTGCAGCAGCGGCTGCCTGTAGTCCAGGTAGGAATAGTAATATCTTACCGCTCTCCTGAGTATTCTCCTGATCACGTAGCCGCCTCCCGTATTGGAGGGCAACTGGCCGTCCGCTATCGTAAAGGAAATAGCCCGGATATGGTCGGAGAGCACGCGGAAGGCTACAGCCTGCTTACTGTCGCTGAAGTCGTACTGCTTACCGGTGAGCTGCTCTATGACCTTTATGGTCGTAGTGAATATATCGGTATCGTAATTGCTTGTCTTGCCCTGGATCACGCGCACCAGCCTTTCAAAGCCCATCCCGGTATCCACGTGCCTGGCGGGCAGGGGCTGCAGGCTGCCGTCTTTCAGCCTGTTGAATTCCATAAATACGTTGTTCCATATCTCTATCACCTGGGGATGATCGGCGTTGACCAGGATCCTGCCATCAACGGCGGCCCTTTCGGCATCCGGCCTGCAGTCCACGTGGATCTCGGAGCAGGGCCCGCACGGACCCGTATCGCCCATTTCCCAGAAATTGTCCTTTTTATTGCCTTTCAGGACCCTGTCTTCCGCTATCCACTTTTTCCACTCGTCATAGGCCTCCTGGTCAAAAGGCAGGTGCTCCTTTTCATCGCCTTCAAACACGGTCACGTACAGTCTGTCCTTATCCAGCTTATAGACTTCCGTCAGCAGCTCCCATGACCAGGCGATGGCTTCCGGTTTAAAGTAGTCGCCGAAGCTCCAGTTGCCCAGCATTTCGAACATGGTATGGTGGTAGGTGTCCACACCCACTTCTTCCAGGTCGTTGTGCTTACCGCTTACCCGCAGGCATTTCTGCGTATCTGCCACCCTGGTAAAGGCCGACTGCCTGTTACCCAGGAAGTAATCCTTGAACTGGTTCATACCCGCATTGGTAAAAAGCAGGGTGGGGTCGTTCTTGATAACAATGGGAGCAGACGGTACGATCTGGTGACCTTTGGATTTAAAGAAATCCAGGAATAACTGACGAATGTGAGCAGCTGTCATAATGTATATATAATAAAACTGATTTGGCAATAAAAATAATGGTGCAAATATCCAAAATTATTTACAGAAAATAAGGGAAGTTGAGAATTTAGCAGTGCGCTCTTGGGAGTACCTGCCAGCGGGAATTGATGTACGTTATGATTTTAAAAGTATTGATTTCAAAGGATTCACACTTCGCAATACTACTACAAGTTGAGAACACTACCGATGTATCATAACAGCACACAACTTAAAAATAACAAGAATTTAAACTAACTGGATATCAATAAAGTGTAATAAAGAAAAGTAATTACCAATTTTATGTAATACTATTCCCCGATTCATCCATATTTTCAATCTTAATGGGTGATCTATAAGGACCTAAATAAAATTCATTATACCAGTAATCGTAATGTATCTCCCAATTATCTCTTAATGTGAATGGTATATGTTTTCCCAGAAAATTGATTAACCCCTGCGTAACATTACCTTACCCTGATACACTACCTCAATAGAATCTTATTAACCAGAAACTTAAAAATATCAATATCAAAATTATCATCTTCATTTTCATAATTATCTTTGTCTCGTTCTACCCAAACACTATTTATGAAATAACAATTCCCGGGTTTCTGATTAATTTGGGTCTTATATATACCTTTACCTGTCCAAGATCTATGAAAATAAAGCCACTCATTATCATAGTAAATAAACCATTTATCCTCCATCTGTAGGGGAATAAAACCTTTTCTTAGTTTTAAAAACTGTTGTTCACTAAATTCCATTTCAATCATAATATGCTTTGGATTAACCATTGGATAATTCTCCCAATCAAATTTTGTTGCTATTTCGCTCATACTAATAAGTTTTATTTACAAAAAATTAAAAATAGAAATTAAATATCCTTATTCAATTATATTATTCTTATTTCTGTGGAGATGTTGATCCTGTTGATGAAGAACTTGATGGATTAGCTCCATTTTGTTCTGTTGTATTGTAAGCTCACCTTGACTACTAACGATTAAAAGTAGAGTTTTTTTGTTTTACGATCATACTTTTTGCCCTATAAACCCTGGAGCCAGGGAAAAGAAAAT
>JGI26524J50256_1001183_pt1 | contig 24054 bp, 29 predicted proteins | sample ThiBio_inoc_plan_FD_50256 | JGI IMG/M metagenome (IMG submission 50256) | reverse complement strand
TTTTACGCTTCGCCGTCCAGCGCTTGATGCTGTCGTCCATGGTCACACTCATTGCTACGTTCTCCCTTGTAGCATGAGCAGGTTTTCACTGGGTCGATACATCTCCCTCAACTCCTCAAATCCCGACACCTCATGGCTTCTTGCGTTTTGCGACGTATAGGTAAATGCCTTATCCGTGCTGGAAAGGCTTCGGCCAATTGTTTTGGCAAAGAGGTTCGTATCTTCTTTGGACCAACAATGAACTTTTAAAGTGAATGGATAGGCTGAATCTTCTGGTTTTGGCTTTTCAGGCTGTCTCCCAAGCCCTTCCTGTCCCTCTTCGACCAGATTTTCATAAACTGTGCTTTCGGGAACTGATGCCATATTGACTTACCTATCTCCGTTTCGGACCCGAAATCAGGTATACTTCTGCTTCTTGCTCTTGCCGGACATGATATTCTTAGCCGGATCGTAATAGTCCTTTCGACTATAGTAAGCCTTGGTCAAGTAATCCATATGGTCCTCAATCTTGAACTGGCGGGCGTTGCTTTCTCCAAAGTGCTGACGCACCAAAGCAAGAAATGCTTCCACCTGATCAAGATCAAGACACCCAATTTTTTCCCCTGTCCTCGGATCAAAATCAAGAAGCTCGCCGCTACAAGTGATAGTGATGAATGGAAGAGTCCGCTTATCGGACCTCTTTACCTTTGGTGGCGGTGGGTTGTTCCACTGCTGACGCCATGCTCTAATCTTCTGCTCAGTGGCCGAGGGCGAGATAAGAGCAGGCCTCGTAGTCTTCCATTCGTGCTTTGGTTCGCCGATCACCTTCCGTTTCGGTGTGAAATGAAGGCAGACGTTAAATAGGTCCTTATCCTGCTTGAGGATCATGGACAATTCGTAAAGTGATCCGACCACTAGGGGCAGGTTTTGAAGGTATCTTTCTGGATTAGATGTCTTGGTGCCGACATGGTTAACGACTTCGCCTGCCATAGCATATTTGGTGAAGTTCTGGAGACTTCCAAACAGTTCGGCCATCTTTGCCGATTTGTACCATTTCTGAAACTCGGACGAGTATGCACCACTCGCTTCGTCGAGGTATTTCCGTCGAATACCGGAAGCTATCAGGTAGATGTGGAACCTGTTTTCACGATCTTTCTTGAACCGATTTCGAAGATCGGCCTCAAGTTCCTTGGACAAGGTAATCTGGTTGTCGCCGGGAATTCGATAATCAGCGCTATTGAATTCGGTCACAACAGTCTCCCTCCCAGCGTGGTCGCACCGGGCCGACGATAGATGCTTTTGGTGGCTCGTCAACTGAACAGAAGTGCAGCTAACCCACTGATTACAAAATATCCATTAGATCATCAGTCGGCATAAGCCATTGACCTGAATCGACATTATTTCTGCACCCAGTGGTGTACCGTTCGGACTGATTTTATTACTTTAAATCAGTAACTTATTGTCATCAGAGGCGTATCATGGCACTAGGCAAACAAGCCAAGACCCTGACTAAGGCTCAGGTCGAGTCTGTCACCTCGTTCCTTCTTACCCGTAGGCATGGGCTGAGGGATCAGACGGTCTTCCTTCTGTCAGTTCGTGCGGGACTCAGGGCAAAGGAGATCGCCAACCTAAAGTGGGCGATGGTCCTCGGGGCTGATGGGGAGGTGGGCGACTCGATCCACCTGACCGACGAAGCGTCAAAGGGGAGGTCGGGTCGGATCGTTCCCCTGAACAAGCAGCTTCGGGGGAACTTGGTCCAGATGCTGGCGGTCGCTCGACAAGATCGTTATTTCGGACCCGAAACGGCGTATGTGGTCACTACCGAACGGTCGGGTCACACGTCGGCTCAAGCGGTCGTGAATATGTTCAAGCGTTGGTATGGCGATCTGGGGCTTCTCGGCTGCTCGTCCCACAGTGGGCGACGGACCTTCATCACCAATGCTGCCAAGAAGATCAGCACGGTAGGTGGTTCGCTACGGGACGTGCAGATGCTGGCTGGCCACTCGTCGTTGGCTGTCACCCAGCGATACATCGAGGGTGACAGCGAGGCACGGAGGAAAGTAGTCGAGCTAGGGTGACCATAGAATACCCCATTCTGTTGTTTCATGTTGCTCGTCTACAAGATATGTTCGCCCACAAGATCAGGAAAGGAAGACCAGCGGTGTCGGAAAAGAAGCTCGTAGCTATCGATCTTTTCGCCGGAATAGGAGGCCTTTCCCTCGGCCTCCGGGCAGCAGGGGTCGAGGTTGCCGCATCTGTGGAGATGGATGACAGTTGTCACGAAATGTACAACAGAAACTTCCCCACCACTCGGTTCATCCATCAAGATATCCGGCTGCTGGACCCTTTGCAGTTACGAGATGAACTTGGTACCGATATTGACGTTATCGTTGGGGGGCCGCCGTGTCAGGGATTCAGCCTGATCGGACTGCGTGACCCTGAAGATGACAGAAGCAAGCTAATCTTTGAGTTCAGACGTTTCGTCAAAACTCTTCAGCCCAAGTACTTTGTGATGGAAAATGTGCCCGGCATGTTGTCCGCAGCAGGAGGCCAATGGGTGGCAGAACTGATCCAGCAGCTTGATAGTGATGGGTATAATGTAGCAGAACCCAAGATTTTGTGTGCTTCAGAGTTTGGTGCGCCACAGGAGCGAAATCGTGTTTTCATCATTGGGACACGAAAGGATCTTCCAGTTCGTGCGTCGGCACCTGTGCCAACCCATGTTTCAGCTCGGGACGTTTTGCTCGGAAAGGCTCGATCACAGTTGCTACCGGTGTCGGCAACGGTCAGAGACGCAATTTCGGATTTGCCAGAGATTGATGATCATCTGCATCTCTTTGAAGGGCATGAAGTAGAGTACGATAAGCCTCCCATGAGTGCTTATGCAAAAATGATGCGTGGTATAGGCCCTGACGCAAATTTCTTTGGCCCTGTTCCAAATACTTGGAATTCGGCCGTGTGTTCTAACTGTAAGCGAGTTGAACATGGGCCAGTTTTGACCCAACGCTTTATGGAAGCGCCACAAGGTACCACTGTGCCCGTTAGCCGTCTGTATAAACTCCAGTGGGAAAACACTGCGAACACACTAAGGGCAGGTACACCATCGTCTCGTGGTTCATACTCTTCCCCGAGACCGGTGCATCCAGAGACACCCCGTTGCATTTCGGTTCGTGAAGGTGCCAGATTACAGGGCTTCCCTGACTGGTTTGAGTTTCATCCAACGAAGTGGCATGGCTTCCGTCAGGTAGGCAACTCAGTTTCTCCGATGGTTGCAAAGGCTGTCGCAGAAGCAATTAAAAACGCCGACCTCAGGAATCAAGGCGAAGTGCCTAGTTCTGGTAGTTCCATGTGGTCGTCACTTGCAAAGCGTTCAGCCACGTAACGTTCAAAGTCGCTTCGTTTGGCCTTGGCGGCTTCAGGGTTGCTTATTAAGACCATCGATAAGCCAATCATGTCAGTTGATATAGCTTCCTCGAGTTCGATTGTAATTCGATCACCATGATCGACTGTCTTGTAGGAATGAATGTGGACCGGATCGTCTAGATCTTGCTTATGAAAGTGGGAGTCTATTGCGTAAGCCTGCCGAAGGTGGTTTAGAAAGTGGTTTTGAATCACTAAGACAGTGTTTTTACGCCACCTGCCAATTTGTCGAGCTTTGTGGAGAAGCTGCACTAGAATTTTCTTTGATGCGTCTTTTTGGTTTAAGCTGAAGTTGTAGTTGTCCTTCATCTTTCCTTTAAGGAAATCGTTTCGAGCGGTCCAAATAGGACCTGAACCACCTGTGCCACACGCCTGCACTTCGATGGCGACAAAATCCTTCACGATGTCATCGTTTCCACGTGCAACCACAGCGTAATCCAGATTGCCATCCGAGCCAATTTTAACTTCCTTGACCACAGTGAACCGATCCCCGTCTAGAAAACGCAGGCAGTCCCGAAATATCTTCTGGTCCTCGACAAAACGTTCCGGGCAAACAATCCAGTCTTCAACCTCACCCTTTTGTTTTGTTTTTCTCACTATGCAGTTGCCAATTAAATGATTTGGCTCTGCCTTACGTATCTTTGTACAATGCGGGCCATAGCCTGTATTTTTGAAGAGGCTTAGACAGCTATTTCTGTGATGGCATACAACTTGCTTGAAGGGCTCCTTTGCGGTTTCTGCCCTAAGAGAAGACCACGGTGCGGCGTTCAAATCGACCTTTGCGTGCACATGCATGCCAAACAGTTCAACCGGATAACTTCCCGTCACGTGTTCACCCATTCAATTACCGTTCTTCCTATCAAGCATACGGGTGTCAGAGAAAGGCAGCAAGTAGTCAATAGTCAGGCAGTGTGTGTGGGCTTGGCCGAGAGGAGTGGAGTGCGCCAAGAGGCTATACTTGGCACCTCAATGCTGGTTACTTCACTTTTAGACCAACCTCGAGAGCAGGTTCCGTTATGCGATACAGGGCAGTGCTGTTCACCTTTCGTGATGGGATCACGAAGGATGTCTATTGGGAGGCTCCCGGCTATGTGACGGTGGTGGATACTCTTGAGGCGGAGCTATCCTGTGGTGAGGAATTCACCGACACGCAAGAGATCGAGGTGGGAGGCGTTCCACTTTTGATGTGGTACACGGGTCCGTGCCAGCCTCAGCCTGAAGGTCAAGCGTGGAGAATCGATCATGGTGAGCATTGGTCAAACATCTACTTTGGCAACGCCTTGTTCTTTCCACCTGAAGACCGAAAAAACCCATATAACGGATGGGTAACAGGTGACTGTCCGATGACCTGCACTCAAGTTGCAGCCCACATCGTGCTTCTCAAGCACTCAGAAGATTTCTCTGAGGTAAGGGTTGTTGGCACTCCAGTCGCTGTCGACGACCAATGGACATGAAGTCCTAGGCAGTGCCGACGCTTCGGCTCCTAAACCGTTTATAACGGTTTATAACTTTCCGTCACAAACAACAAAGGCACCCGAAGGTGCCTAAGTCGTTGTTCCCAAAGGGAAGTTTGGTGGAGCCAGGGAGGATCGAACTCCCGACCTCTTGAATGCCATTCAAGCGCTCTCCCATCTGAGCTATGACCCCACCGGGTATCTTCGCGTTTTATTTTCGATCTGGGCGACCGAACCGCGTCGATGCGGGCTATCTATGGGATGGCGCGGAGGGCTGCAAGCAGAAAATTCATCCCTCCGCACCAAATTTTCAGACGTCTTCCTCGTCCCCGGCCACATCGGCCAGTTCGTCCAGCGACACATTGTCGTCGGCGTCGTCTTCCAGCAGATCATCGTCCAGATCGTCGTCGTTGCCGACGCCGGCTTCCAGCAGATCGTCATCGGTATCCAGATCGTCGACCAGCGTATCGTCATCCTTCTCGGGCGTGCGCGAGACGGTCGAGGCGGCGAGTTTGCGCCGCGCGCTTTCGATATCCACGATCTCGCCCGTGTAGGGGCTGACGATCGGCGTCCGGTTCAGGTCATAAAAGCGCTTCCCGGTGGTCGGGCAGAGGCGCTTCGTCCCCCATTCTTCATTGGGCATGGTATTTCCCTTGAAACTGGCCATAAGGGCGGCCGGCTGAGCCAGCGAATGCTGGCCCATGCCACAGTGAGACGGCGCTGTCAAAACCTTTTGCCAAGGTTGCGCCCTGCGGCCATCTGGCTATCTTCTGGGAAAAAATCAAGAGGCGTCCATGCCATTGCTGCCGAGTTCCGACCCCGCGCTGCCGCCGGTCGAGATCACTTTGCGCCGGTCGGCGCGCACGCGGCGGTTTTCGCTGCGTGTCTCGCGGCTTGACGGACGTGTCACCCTGTCGCTGCCCCAGCGCGCGCGCGAATCAGATGCCCTGGCCTTCGCCCGGGAACAGGAAGGCTGGATTCGCCGGGCGCTGCGCACGGTGCCCGAGGGGCGGGATATCCGCTTCGGCTCGGTCTTCCCTGTCGAGGGGCAGGGGCTGGTGCTGCGGCCGGGTCCGGGACGAACCATCCGGCTGGCGGATGATTCGCTTTTCGTGCCGGGGGAGGAGGCGCAGTTGCCGCAACGGCTCGGGGCCTGGCTGAAACACCGTGCGCGAGACCGGCTGGCAGCAGCCTCGGATCTGTATTCAGGGCGGCTGGGTCGACCCTATCGCAGCCTTACCTTGCGTGACACGCGGTCGCGCTGGGGCAGTTGCACGCATGACGGGCGGCTGATGTATTCATGGCGGCTGATCCTCGCGCCGCCTGCTGTGCTGGATTATGTCGCCGCGCATGAGGTGGCGCATCTGGCCGAGATGAATCACTCCGACGCCTTCTGGGCCGAGGTGGCGCGGCTTTGCCCAGGTTATCAGGCGCCCCGGCGCTGGCTGAAAACCGAAGGGCAGGTGCTGCATGCCTATCGTTTCTGACGGAGGTATTGACCCCGCCCCGCTGCGGGTGTTTCGCTGAGACCACCATGCAGACGCCCCGACCCAGCGATACCGCCGCCGCCCATGAACGGCTTTACCGCAGCCTGCGAACGCAGGTGATGCATGGCGAACTGGCCCCTGGTCAGGCGCTGACCCTGCGCGGTCTCGGCAAGCAATACGGCGTGTCGATGACACCCGCGCGCGAGGCGGTGCGGCGGCTCGTGGCGGAAGGGGCGTTGACACTCTCGTCGTCCGGTCGGGTCGCGACCCCCGAACTCGGACCGGAACGGATCGAGGAACTGGCGGCCATTCGCGCCCTGCTGGAGCCGGAACTGGCCGCCCGCGCCCTGCCGCGTGCCCATTTCGCACTGATTGACCGGCTGACGGCGATCAACGTTGCCAATGCCGAGGCGGTGGCCCGGCAGGATTCGGTAGCCTACATCCGCACCAACCTCGAATTTCACCGCACGCTCTATCTGCGGGCACAGGCGCCAGCAATGCTGGCCATGCTGGAAACCGTGTGGCTGCAACTGGGGCCGACGATGCGCGCGCTATATTCGCGCCTGCGCCGGAACGAACCGCCGCAACATCACCGCATGATCCTTGCCGCCCTGCGCGCGGGCGACGAACCGGCGCTGCGGCTGGCGGTGCGTACCGATGTGACGCAAGGTCTGCGGCATCTGGCCAGCTGACGTATCGCAACACTCGCAGGTGGATTTGACCCTGATCAAGTCACTTGCGGGGACTTGGGCCTATGACGGATCAAACCCGGAATGGAGGCCCCCATGCGTGACCGTCTGCTTGCCCTTTTCGCCCGCTGGCGTGCCTTGCAGGAAATCGAGGCGATGTCAGAACGTGATCTGGCGGATCTGGGCATGACCCGTGACCAGATCCTCGATTTCGCCAGCGCGCCCGCCGATACCGAACAGCGCATGGCGGCCATGGCCCGCATCTTCGGCCTGAGCATGGACGAGCTTCGCCGGGAATATGCCACCTATCTTGATATGGTGCAGACCTGCGGCCATTGCAGTGCCCGGCGCCAGTGTTCTGACACGCTGGCCCATGCAGCGCAGGCCCATCCCGAGGATTGCGGATTCTGCCCGAATGCCCGCGATTATGCGGATCGTGCCGCGATGAAGTCCGTCCGCGCCGCCTGACCCTGCGGCGGGTGTTCGGGGGCCTTCCCCTCGTGGCGTCCTCGGCTATAGTCCGGGGACGACAGGAGAAACGTGCATGACCATCCATATCGGAGCCAAACCAGGCGATATTGCCGAAACCGTCTTGTTGCCGGGCGATCCCTATCGCGCCCGCTGGGCGGCACAGACCTTTCTCAAGGATGCCGTTCTGGTGAACGAGGTGCGCGGAATGCTGGCCTATACCGGCACCTGGAACGGGCATCGCGTGACGATCCACGGCACCGGCATGGGCATGCCGTCGCTGTCAATCTACGTTAACGAGCTGATCCGCGATTACGGGGCGCAGACGCTGATCCGCATTGGCTCAGCCGGGGGCATGCAGCCGCATGTGAAGGTGCGCGATGTGGTGCTGGGGATGTCGGCCTGCACTACGGGCACGCCCTCCAGCACGATGTTCCGCGAACTCAACTATGCGCCGACAGCGGATTTCGGGCTGTTGAAGGCCGCGTGGGAGGCCGGGCAGGGCAAGGGGATCGGCCTGCATGCCGGGCAGATCTATTCCTCCGACACCTTTTATGACGAACGGCCAGACCTGAACGAACAGATGCAGCGCCATGGCGTGCTGGCGGTGGAGATGGAGGCGGCGGAGCTTTACACCCTTGCCGCCCGCTATGGCCGCCGCGCGCTGGCAGTGCTGACCATCTCGGACCACCTGCTGACGCATGAGGCGCTGCCGTCGGACCAGCGTGAGCAGAGCTTCGGCGATATGGTCGACATCGCCCTGACCGCCGCCTTCGCCTGAGCGCGACGCAAGAGTTTTCCTTAAAACTCTTGCAAATTCCTTGAGGAAGGAATTTGCGCGGGGCTGGTGCCTCAGGGTGCCCGAAGGGCCCGCGCGACCCGCTCTGCCGGGTGGCCGGGCTTCAGCGACCGCGCCGACCACAGGCGCAGCGCCGTGGGCAGGCGCACCCGCTGCGACAGCGGAGCCACCAGTTGACCGCGCGCCAGATGCCCGGCGACCAGCGATCCATGCGCCATCAGCACGCCCGCGCCATTTGCCGCCTCTTCCACCGCCAGCGCATAGAGCGAAAACACCGGGCCACGCGGGCGAAAGGCGGTGTCAGGCATCGCGACGGCAGCCCAGATCCGCCAGTCCTCTGCCCAGGCGCTGTCGATCAGACAGGGTAGGACCGCCAGATCCTCGGGTCGTGTCAGCCGTGCCGCCAGTTGCGGTGCGCAGACCGGGAAGATGACTTCCTCTGCCACCAGCCAGCCTTCTTTCCCCGGAAACAGGCTCAGGTCATAGGGCGCGCGTTTCAGGTTGGGCGGGGCCTCCATCGCGGTGATGGAGATTTCGACGCCCGGCATCTGCGCCCGCAACCCCGGCAGCCGGGGTGACAGCCAAAGCTGGGCGAGCGCGGGCAGGGTGGCGATATGCACGATCTTCGGTGCTGACTCGGCCCGCAGGTGGTGCACGGCCAGTCCAAGCGCATCGAAAGCGGCGGTGAATTCAGGCAGCACACACGCACCAAGCGCGGTCAGTTCGACGCCTTTCGGCCCGCGTATGAACAACCTCGCAGCCAGCCGCGCCTCCAGCGCCTTGACATGCGCCGTTACCGCGCCGGGGGTTACGCCGAGTTCCTGTGCCGCCGCCGAAAAACCACCCAGCCGCGCGGCGGCCTCGAAGGCGCGCAGGGCTGTCAGCGGCAGGTCGGTTGGGCGGGGTGGGGCGACGGGCATGAAGAGGCTCAGATTTCCTCACCCTAGATTTTCGCAAAACTGGTTTGCCCGCAAGGTCTCCCTGCGCTTTGCTGCCCCAAAAGGAGATCGTCATGCCCCATCTTGCCCGCCGCCCCTGGGTTCCCGCCGCCTGCGAGGACCATGTGCAACGCCTCGCCGCTGCCGTCCGAGCGCCTTCTGACGCGGTGGCAGACCGGATCGAGGCATTGATTGCCCGCAACAGCGCCATCCATGACGCGGAATGCTTCAACCTGAACCCCGCCACCAATGTGATGAACCCGAAGGCAGAGGCGGCACTGGCGCGGGGCCTCGGCTCCCGCCCCTCGCTGGGCTATCCGGGCGACAAATACGAAATGGGGCTGGAGGCGATTGAGGAAATCGAGGTCATCGCGGCTGAACTCGCGGCAGAGGTCTTTGGCGCGACCCATGCCGAGATCCGGGTGGCTTCGGGCGCACTGGCCAATCTTTACGGTTTCATGGCGCTGGCGCAGCCAGGCGATGCGATCATCGCGCCGCCGCCGGCAGTGGGGGGCCATGTTACCCATCACAAGGCGGGCTGCGCCGGGCTTTATGGCCTTCACACCCATGCCGCGCCGGTGAATGCCGATGGCTATACCGTTGATCTTGACGCGCTGGAGACGCTGGCGCTGCGCGTGAAGCCGAAGATCATCACCATCGGTGGCAGCCTGAACCTGTTCCCGCATCCGGTGCGCGAGATCCGGGCGATTGCCGACAAGGTGGGCGCCAGGGTGCTGTTCGATGCGGCGCATCAATGCGGCATCATCGCGGGCGGTGTCTGGGCCAATCCGCTGGCTGAGGGCGCGCATCTGATGACGATGAGCACTTACAAAAGCCTCGGCGGTCCGGCGGGCGGGCTGATCGTAACCAATGACGCCGAAATCGCCGGGCGACTGGACCAGATCGCCTTTCCCGGCCTGACCGCGAATTTCGATGCCGCCAAATCGGCGGCGCTGGCGATCAGCCTGCTCGACTGGCGCGATTTTGGCGCGGCCTATGGGCAGGCGATGGTTGACCTCAGCCGCGCGCTGGCGGGCGAACTGGCGGCGCAGGGCCTGCCGGTTTTCGGTGCGGCGCAGGGCATGACCCAGAGCCACCAGTTCGCTGTCGAGGCGGCGGCTTTCGGCGGTGGTCAGGCGGCGTCGAAAGTGCTGCGCAAGGCGGGCTTCCTCGCCTGCGGCATCGGCCTGCCATTGCCAGAGGTGCCGGGCGATCTGAACGGGTTGCGCATTGGCACGCCGGAACTGGTGCGCCGCGGCGTCACACCCGCTGATGCCCCCGCGCTGGCGGCGCTGATCGCCGAGGCGCTGCGCGGCAATGATCCGGCGGCGCTGGCCCCCCGCACTGCCGAGATGCGCAAGAAATTCACCGGGGTGCATTACATCCACCCTTGAACGTTCCGATTCGCGCGTGTTGACTGCGGTCCCCTTTGAGAAAGGACCTCCTCATGCAGATGCGCAAACTCGGATCGCGGGGGCCGATGGTTTCGGCCATCGGCCTCGGCGCCATGTCATTCGGTGGCATTTTCGGCCCGACGACCGAGACAGAAAGCCTCGCCTGCCTCGATGCAATGGTTGAGGCCGGTATCAATTTTATCGACACCGCCAATATCTACGGCATGGGCGTCAGCGAGACGGTCATCGGCAAATGGCTCGCCTCGCGCCGCCCCGATGTGGTGATCGCCACCAAGGCCAGTATCGTGAATGGCCCGCCGCGCCGGATCGACAATTCGGCGGGCCATCTGCGGACGGAACTCGAGGCCTCGCTGAAACGGCTCGGGGTCGAACGGGTGGATCTCTTTTACATCCACCGTCGCGAACATACGCGCCCGCTTGCCGAGGTGATCGGCACGCTGCGGGATCTGGAGACCGAGGGCAAAATCGGTGGCTACGGCCTGTCGGAAGTGGCGCCCGAGACCCTGCGCGCGGCGCACGCGATCCATCCCTGCACCGCCGTCCAGAACGAATATTCGCTGTGGAGCCGCCAGCCAGAACTGGGCCTGATCCAGGAATGCGCGCGTCTGGGAACGACTTTCGTCGCCTTCTCGCCACTGGCGCGCGGTATGCTGGGCGAGACCCCGCTGCGCCATGATCAGGTGCAGGACGGGTTTCGCGCGCAGAACCCGCGCTTTACCGAGCCGAACTTCAGTCGCAACACCGCCCGGATCGACCGTTTCCGCAACTGGTGCAAGGCGCGCGGCTGGTCAGTGCCAGCCACGGCGCTGGCCTGGGCGATGGGTGCGGGCGATCATGTGTTGCCGATCCCCGGCACGCGCCGGGCAGACCGCCTGCGCGAATGGCTGCCGCTGCCCGATCTGACCGCCGCTGACCGCGCTGAAATCGAAGCTCTGCTGCCCGCAGGCTTCGCCGCCGGGGACCGTTATGGCGATCATCAGCTTCTGGCCATCGAGCGCTACTGCTGACGCGCAGGTCATTTTCTGTCCCGAAATCTTCTCGGTGGGGGCAGACCGCCCCCGCGCTCTCACCGCCCGTGACTGCGGTCGTAGCCGTTGACGGGCGGGCTGACCCAGCCCGCGGGAGGGGCCTTGGGACGGAAGACCTCGACCAGCAGCGGATGGCAGGTGGCGGTATCTGACGAATGCTCGGCCGAACAATCGCCCCCGGGACAGGCCGACAGCCCGCCCAGCAGGTCGATTTCTGCGAAGAATTCAAGATAATCGCCTGGCCGCACCGGCGAGGCTTTCATGAAATATTGTCCGGTGTCACGGGTGAAGCCCGTGCACATGAAGACGTTCAGCACATCATGCACATGGCTCTCGGCCTCGGCCAGCGAGAGCCCGCGCGCATCGGCCAGTGCGCGGGTCAGGTTGGAATGGCAGCAATGGTGATACTGTCCGCCATGACTCAGCAGGTTGTGGGTATAGGGATCGCAGCGCGTGCCGATCACGTCGTGGACCGAGCCACCGAAAGCGTCGAACCCATACCAGTCCAGCGTGTCATCGGTAATCGTGGCCATAGGGCGCAGGTAGGGATGGCTGGTCCACATCCGGTCGCCGGTGGAAAGATGCGTGCCATGCAGCGCGCGGGTCTTGCCGGAATAGAACCGCTCGGCCAGATTGACGGCGTTCCACAGGTTCAGGTCACCGACCTGAGGCCCCTCGACGCTGCGGATGCGGAAGAAATGCCCGGCGGGCACCTCGAAACAGCGGGCGTCGCGGGCGGGCACCAGAACCTCGGCCACGCGGGTCCACCCGTCGCGGGCATCGCGACAAGCGGCCAGATCGGGTATCGGCAGGGTTTCCGTTGGATAGCAGATCACCGGCGCGATAGCGCGGCGGGTATCGGCATCAGCGGGGGCGCTATGGTCTGGGTAGGCGGGCTTCATCCGGGGTCTCCTGCGCGGTGGTGGCAGGTTGCTTTGCCCGGCGCGACGGGTCAAGGGCCGCTGCCTTCTCGACGGTCCCGGGATCACGGACAGGCTCAGCCCCTCGGGCGCAGGCAATCGCGGGGCGTGCCCTTCGCAGGCTGGCAGGTGGCGCCGCAGGCGGCGCAGCGCCACAATCCCTCGGCCCGGTGTTCGCGCCAGCGGCATTGCCGGGTCAGCGTGCTGTTCCGGCGCGAGAGCCACATGTAGCCGAAGACGGCGATAGCGAGGAGAAGCAGGAGAAGCGGCATGATCTATTCCACGGCACGACCGAAAATGGCGATGGCAAGGCCCAGAGCCGCCAGCGCGGCAGCGCCCGTGGCGGTCGGTCGCCGGGTCGGCCAGAGGCTTATGGCGGCCAGCGCGGCCTCGATCGCATAATAAAGCGCGAAGGCCCGCGAGGCCCAGGCGATGATCTGGAACACATCCGCCGCCCATGTCAGCGCGACCCCGGCGAGCACGAGCACCGCATAGGCGGCGCGGGTCGGGATGCGCCCGCCCGATTGCTCCACCGCCAACCCGCCTGCACCGGCGGTATCTGCCACCGCCGCGCTGAACTGGGCCGCCAGCGCCGCTGCGACCAACAGAGCGGGCAGGACGGGCGAGACCTGCGCCATCAGGCCGATGATGGCGGTTTCGGTCAGCTTGCCTGCGGGCGGTGCCAGCGAGAACACCAGCAGCAGCACATAGACCATGTAGATTGCCGTTGCCGCCAGCTGCGCGAGCTTCATCGAGCGGATGCGGGTGCCGGCGTCATACTCGCGGCCCAGATAGCGCGAGGTCTCGAACCCCTGCACCGTGACGATCAGCCCGAAGCCAAGTGTCAGCGCCTGCCAGCCCGAGAGGCTGGGCGGTGTCAGGATCAGGTCGCCCGCCTGCGCCCTGGCGCCGAAGAACAGCGCCAGCCCCACCAGAAGGCCAAGGATGATGGCAAGCTTCAGGCTGACCGAATATTGCTCCATCCGTTCCAGCGCGGTGAAGCCGCGGGTCCAGCCGATGACAAGGATCAGCGCGAAGACGGCGGTGGTCACGCCGCGGGCGAAGATCGGGTCCGACCGTGGGGTCAGCCCCAGTGCGAAGGCACCGAAGAGGTTGAGGTAATAGGCAACCGAAACGATGTAGGAAAAGGCCAGCGCCCAGCCGCCCGCGCGCTCCAGCGTCGCAGTTGGGCCGGTGAACGGGCCATGGCTGTCCAGCCGGGCGATATTGTTGCGGATCGTGGCACCGAAGCCCCAGGCCCCGGCGCAAAGCGCCAGCATGACCAGCGGCGCCCACATGCCGTAGCTGTCATTCAGGATCGGTCCGAGCACCAGAAAACCCGAACCGATGATCGAGGCGAGTGGCGTGACGGTGGCCCGCCACAGGTGCGCGCGGCGCAGGGCGGGCGACAGCAGCAATCCAAGACCGGCCACGGTGGCGGTGAAGATCAGCAAGTCGTCGCGCATGGCGGGGATACGGGCGTCATGCCGGCTTCTGCGGGTAGATCAGCGCGAACAGCGCCGCAGCCCGTTCTTCACGGGGCAAGGAGCCTGTGGCCCAGCCATTGCCAAAGGCAGCCCTGATCGCCGAATCGTCGTAATAGGTTTCGAAGCAGCGGCCAAGGCGACGCAGCGCATCGGCCACCTGCCAGACGAATTGCGATTCACCCATCGCAATCCGGTTCTTTGCATGCAGGGCATCGGCCAGCCCCGCGCAAAGATCGCCGAATTCTTCCGGCGATGCAAAGCGCGGCAACGGCTGGCCGTCGCCTGGCGCCGTCATACGGCGCGTTCCACCATCATCTTCTTGATCTCGGCAATCGCCTTCGCCGGATTCAGGCCTTTGGGGCAGGTCTTGGCGCAGTTCATGATGGTGTGGCAGCGATAGAGCTTGAAGGGGTCTTCAAGCTGGTCCAGCCGTTCGCCGGTGGCTTCATCGCGCGAGTCGATGATCCAGCGATAGGCATGCAGCAGCGCGGCCGGGCCAAGGTATTTGTCGCCGTTCCACCAGTAGCTCGGGCACGAGGTCGAGCAGGAGGCGCACATCACGCATTCATAAAGACCGTCGAGTTTCTTGCGATCCTCGATCGACTGCCGCCATTCCTTTTGCGGCGTGTTGGTCTTGGTTTCCAGCCAAGGCATGATCGAGGCATGCTGGGCATAGAAATGCGTCAGGTCGGGGATCAGGTCTTTCACCACCGGCATATGCGGCAGGGGATAGATCTTCACGTCGCCCTTGATCTCGTCCAGGCCATAGATGCAGGCCAGCGTGTTGATCCCGTCGATGTTCATCGCGCAGGAGCCGCAGATCCCTTCGCGGCAGGAGCGGCGGAAGGTCAGGGTCGGGTCGACCTCGTTCTTGATCTTGATCAGCGCGTCCAGAACCATCGGACCGCACTTGTCCATATCAAGGAAATAGGTGTCGACACGCGGGTTTTCGCCGTCATCGGGGTTCCAGCGGTAAATCTGGAACTTGCGGATGTTCTTGCCTTCCGGCTTCGGCCAGGTCTTGCCGGTGCGGACCTTGGAGTTCTTTGGCAGGGTGAACTGAACCATTGGCTAGTTTCTCCAATCGGGACGGGAGTAGAGCGGTTGCGACGGCAACTGCCCGGATTGTCTGTAGACGCAGCTTTCATAAAGCTGCGCGGGGTCACGCCCGGCCAGATAGTCGGACGAGACCTCGATCTCCATGCGCGCCACGGGGCCATCGCTGGTGGCCCCCATTGCGATTTCGCCGCGCGGCTTGGCCGCCAGTTGCGCCTGCCGGAAGCAGGACCGCTCTGCCGCCTCTCGCGAGACCGGGCCGCAGGCGGCCAGCAACGCAAGAAGGATCAGCGCGGCCCGCATCGGCATCACCCCGCAACCGGGCCGACGCCGCGCGCACGCAGACAGGCGGCGGTGGCCGGGCGGCGCAGGATCGTCGCCACGTTCTGCACGGTCAGCGTGCCGGCGCGGGTGCCGACATCGCGCGCCAATGCCCGGATTTCGCCGGGGCTGGCATTGGCCATCACGCAATCGGCGGCGGTTTCGGCCTGCGGGGCTGCCATGTAGTTCTGCATCACTGGCACCACGACAGACCGTGCCGCGCGGGCGGTCACATTGTCGGCCATGGCCTGCGGCGAGCAGGCGGCGGCAAGCAGAAGGCAGGCAAGGGCAAGGCGGGGCATGGTGTTTCTCCGTTCCGTCGGTGCGTCGAGCCTAAGCCCGCTGCCCGCCGGTTGGGAGACACATGCCCGCAAGGCGCGCGGGAATCCGCCGCTCTGCCCGTCCGGGCAGGGAAGGATATCGCGCGCCCGTGCCATCAGAACTTGCGCTCCGCCGGGGCGATCTTCTTCAGGCTGATGCCACCTTCCGCCTCGGTCGTCAGCGGATCGACATGCACCGCACGGTAGCTGAGCGTCACCTGGTTGCCATCGACGTGGGCCAGCGTGTGCTTGCGCCAGTTCGCGTCGTCGCGGTTCGGATAATCCTCGTGGGCATGCGCCCCGCGGCTTTCCTTGCGGGCATTCGCGCCGTAGATCGTGGCCAGCGCGTTGGGCATCAGGTTGGTCAGTTCCAGCGTTTCCATCAGATCGCTGTTCCACACCAGGCTGCGGTCGGTGACTTTCAGGTCGTTCAGCTTTGCGGCGATCGAGGTCATCTTGGCCTCGCCCTCGGCCAGCGTCTTTTCGGTGCGGAACACGGCGGCATCGGCCTGCATCGTCTTCTGCATCTCAAGCCGCAACTCGGCCGTCGGCGTACCGCCATTGGCGTTGCGCAGGCTGTCAAAGCGGGTCAGGGCCTTGTCGACCTCGACCTTGTTCACCGGGGCGATGCGTTCCTTCGGGTCGACGATCTGTCCGGCGCGGATCGCAGCGGCGCGGCCGAAGACCACGAGGTCGATCAGCGAGTTCGAGCCCAGACGGTTCGCGCCATGCACCGAAGCACAACCCGCCTCGCCCACCGCCATCAGACCGGGGAAGATGGCATCCGGGTTGTCGGCGGTCGGGTTGAGGACTTCGCCCCAGTAGTTCGTCGGGATACCGCCCATGTTGTAGTGAACGGTCGGCAGAACAGGGATCGGTTCCTTGTTCACGTTCACACCGGCGAAGATTTTTGCCGATTCCGAGATGCCGGGCAGACGTTCCGCCAGGGTCGCGGGCGGCAGGTGGTTGAGGTGCAGGTGGATATGGTCGCCCTCGGCACCCACACCGCGGCCTTCGCGGATTTCCAGCGTCATGCAGCGCGAGACGTAATCGCGCGGCGCCAGATCCTTGTAGTGCGGCGCATAACGCTCCATGAAGCGTTCGCCCTTGGAGTTGGTCAGATAGCCACCCTCGCCGCGCGCGCCTTCGGTAATCAGGCAACCCGAACCGTAGATGCCGGTCGGGTGGAACTGCACGAATTCCATGTCTTGCAGCGGCAGACCGGCGCGGGCCACCATGCCGCCACCGTCGCCGGTGCAGGTATGGGCGGAGGTCGCGCTGAAATAGGCGCGGCCATAGCCGCCGGTCGCCAGCACGGTCATCTTGGCGTTGAAGACGTGGATCGTGCCGTCATCCAGCTTCCAGCACACCACGCCGGTGCAGCGGCCATCGGTGATGATCAGGTCCAGTGCGAAATATTCGATGTAGAATTCCGCGTTGTTCTTCAGGGACTGACCATACAGCGTATGCAGGATGGCGTGGCCGGTGCGGTCGGCGGCGGCGCAGGTGCGCTGCACGGGCGGGCCTTCGCCAAACTCGGTCGTATGCCCGCCGAAGGGGCGCTGGTAGATCTTGCCCTCTTCGGTGCGGCTGAACGGAACGCCGTAATGTTCCAGCTCGTAAACCGCCGCCGGGGCTTCGCGCGCGAGGTATTCCATCGCGTCGGTGTCGCCCAGCCAGTCCGACCCCTTCACGGTGTCATACATGTGCCACTGCCAGTTATCGGGGCCCATGTTGGCAAGGCTGGCGGCGATGCCGCCCTGTGCCGCGACGGTGTGGCTGCGGGTCGGGAACACCTTGGTCACGCAGGCGGTGCGCAGGCCCTGTTCGGCCATCCCCAGCGTGGCGCGCAGACCGGCGCCACCGGCACCGACCACCACGACATCATAGTCGTGAACTTCGTAAGGATAAGCAGTCATCTTCAGCCTCTCAGAGCGCGATCTTGGCCAGGGCGTAGAAGCCCACCGCGATCACCGCGTAGGAAATCGAAATCGCCAGCATGATCAGGCCCTTCTTCATGCTGCCGCGCGCATAGTCCTCGATCATCATCTGCGCGCCCTTGGCGAAGTGGCGCATACCGACGAATAGCACGAGGCCGGTCAGGATGGCCGGGAAGGGATGCGAGAAGGTTTCAAGCACCTCTTCATAGGGTTTGCCCAGCGTCGAGCCGAAAATATACATCCAGACCGGGATCATGAAGGCCAGGCCCACGGCCGAGACCTGCATGTACCAGTGATGCTCGGTGCCGGTATGGGCGGCGCCCTTGCCCTCGGCGCGCTTGCGGGCGGTCAGGTAACGCATGGCTGCCTCCTCAGACCAGAATGACGGTGATGACGGTCAGGACGACCGAGCCGATGATGCAGGCCCAGCCCAGCTTTTCGGCGGTCGGGATGTCGAGCCCCTTGCCCGCATCGTAGTAAAGGTGCCGCAGCCCGGCGAGGTAGTGATACCAGAGCGCCCAGGCCGACAGGAAGAACACCAGATCGCCGAACCACGAGGTCACCACCGCATCGGCGAAGGCGAAATATTCGGGGCTGACGGCGGCGGCGAGCAGCCACCAGACCGCCAGCAGCGTGCCGACGATCAGCCCGTTGCCGGTGATCCGCGTCAGGATCGAGGTGATCGAGGTCAGCTGCGGACGGTAGATTTGCAGATGGGGGGAAAGGGGGCGCTCGACCCGCTTTGCTTCGGCCATGGTATTGTCCCTCTGTCGCTTGGCGCGGCCCGAGCGTCGCGCACTGGCAGGATTTCCTGTTGTTCAATAGCGCGTTTTTCGCGCAAGTCACGCGGGCAATCGGCTGTTTAGGGGGTCGTTTCCGCTATCAACCCCGAATATTTGCAATTTGTGATCACGTTTTTTTCAGCTGTGATCACGCAATCGCGCGGGGTGTGGCGACTCGACCGCACCTCTGATCCCGATGGAGGAGGGGGCGCTGCCCCCGCGCCCTGCGGCGCCTCCCGGGATATTTTGGCCAGTATGAACGCGCGGCTTATTTGGGCATCACGGCCCAGTAATCGAGGTCCAGAAGAACCTCCGGTGCGTATTTGCCGTCCGCGCCCTTCAGCGCGAAGGGTGCGGGGCCCTGTTTCACTGCGACCAGCCGCAGCCGGATGGCGCCGACACCCGGCGCATCGGTATCGGCTTTGTCCAGGACCTCGGACCAGGCCTTGACGGTATCGCCCGAGAAGCAGGGGTTGGCGTGCGCCCCGCCGTTCAGCGCGACGATCATCTGGGCATTGGCGAGGCCGTTGAACGACAGGGCGCGGGCCATGCTGATGATATGGCCACCGTAGATCAGCCGCTTGCCATCATCACGGAATGTCGCGTCAAAATGCACCTTGGCGGTGTTTTGCCACAGGCGTGTGGCGATCATGTGTTCGGCTTCCTCGATTGTCACGCCATCCACATGGTCGATCTGTTCGCCAACCTGATAGTCGCCCCAGCGATGCGGCTCGCCCGCCAGCGCGAAATCGTAACGGGTGAAATCAAGGCCCGCCGGGATCACCAGATCGGACGGCGCGAGCGCCTTCTTCAGCTCCGGCACCACGGCTTCGGGCGCGGGGGCGTCGAGATGGTTCTTCCGCACCATCACCCAGCGCACATATTCCAGCACGCAATCGCCGTTCTGGTTCAGTCCGCGGGTGCGGACATAGACCACGCCCGACTTGCCATTGGAGTTTTCCTTCAGCCCGATGACGGTGGATTCCGACCGCAGCGTATCGCCGGGGTAAACCGGGGCGAGCCAGCGGCCTTCTGCATAGCCGAGGTTCGCCACTGCGTTCAGGCTGATATCGGGCACGGTTTTGCCGAAGACCACATGGAAGGCGGCCAGATCGTCAATCGGACTGGCGCTGAGGCCGCTGGCGCGGGCAAATTCATCCGAGGAATACAGCGCATGCCGGGCCGGGTAGAGCGCATGATACAGCGCGCGTTCCCCGCCCGAGACCGTGCGCGGCACGGCATGGGTGATGGTTTCGCCGATGCGGTAATCCTCGAAGAACCGGCCGGGATTGGTTTTCATGCGCTGTGCTCTCCTGCTGCGGCGGGGNGTCCCGCCGGGTCAATGCTCGCCGAGCTTGGTTTCGGGGGNGTAGATGCCGGGGGCTTCCTTCACCACAGCCTGACCGCAGCGCATCACGCCGCGCGCGGCGTCGAAGGCATAGGTGGGGGCGCCGTGCAGTTCCCACCCCTTGTTCAGGGCGGCGGTCACCTTGTGGCAGAAGGCCGATGTGTCGTCATCGCTGAGAAAACGATAGAGTTTCATGGGGTCACCCGAATGCAGGATAGCCGAGCGCATAGTGGACGCCCGCGATGGCACCATAGACGATCAGCGTGCCGGCAACAGCCATGGCCTCGAACTTCGCGGGTTTGGCGGCAGGCGGAACCCAGGGGCCGGCGCGGTTGATGACCACCATTTCCACCAGCGCCCAGAGGCCGAGGCCGCCGAACAGCAGGAAGGACGGCGTGTCACCATTGACCAGCAAATGCGCGGTGGACCACAGCAGCACGCCTGTCAGCATCGGGTGCCGCAGGCGGCGGGCGATGGCCGTTTTCATCCCGGCGGCGGCGAACAGATAGACCGAAATCAGCATCAGGAGATTGTTGATGCCGACAAGCGCCGGGCTGCGACCCCAGTAGAAGGTGCCTTCGGTGCTGCGATAGCCAATCACCATGAGCACCACCCCGGCGAGGATGGCCAGCGTAACAATACCGCGCCCGCGATCCCCCAGCCCCGCTCGGGCATCAGGGGCAAGGCGCTTGAACAAATGGGCGGCGATCCAGAGGATCAGGCCGAGGGCGAGCAGGGTCATGGCTGGCTCCGTTGAATGTGAACTGGGTTCACACTCGCATCACTCTGCCATGGCCGCAATCGCATCGGCCTTGGCGAGCGTGGCCCGCGCCGTCACGATATGGAGATTTTCCACGATCTTGCCATCGACCACGGCGACGCCGCCGCCCTGGGCCATCACCTCGTCAAAGGCGGCGATCTGACGGCGGGCGAGGGNGAGTTCGGCCTCGGACGGTGCAAAGGCAGCGTTGGCGATGTCAAGCTGCGCCGGATGGATCAACGTTTTGCCATCAAAGCCCATATCGCGACCCTGTTCGCATTCAAAGCGCAGCCCGTCCTCATCCTTGAAGGCGTTGTAAACGCCGTCGATCAGCGTCACGCCATGGGCGCGGCCTGCCAGCAGGCAGAGGCCCAGCCCTGTCTGCATCGGCAGGCGGTCGGGGCGGAAGCGGCTGTTCAGCTCTTTGGCAAGGTCATTGGTGCCCATGACCATGCCTTTGAGACGCGGATGGGCCGCAATCTCGGCGGCGTTCAGCATCCCGGCGCAGGTTTCCATCATCGCCCAGAGATCGGCGCCCGGCACGGCATCGGCCACGGCATCCAGATCAGCGGCCCGGTTTACCTTGGGCACCAGAATGGCGTCGATCCTGGCCCCGCGTGCGATGGCCTCGTCCATCGCGTCGGCATCGGCGCGGCCCCATTCGGTATCAAAGCCGTTGATCCGCACGATCCGCATACGGCGACCGAAATCCCAGTCGGTCAGCACCTGCGCCAGCAGTTTGCGGGCGGCGGGCTTTTCCTCGGGCGCAACGGCATCTTCCAGATCGAAGATGATCGCATCGGTGGCAAGGCCGCGCGCCTTTTCCAGCGCACGTTCTTTCGAGCCGGGGATGTAAAGGACAGAGCGGCAGGGGCGGGCGGTCATGGGCGAGTCTCCCGTGAAAGATTCTTTCGCCAAAGACCACATCTGCGGCACATTCGGCAAGACCCGATTTGCCGCATTGCAGAAATTCTTGCTGCGGGGCCGCGCGTGGCGGTCAGCTCAGTGGAAAGGCACCCCAGACCAGTTTCAGCGACAGCAGCAGCAAGGCCCAGGTCACCAGTTTGAAAAACAGTGCTTCCGGCAGCCTGCGCACCAGCCAGACCCCGCCGAACACTGCGGCGGAGGCCGGGATCGCCATCAACAGCGTTACCTTCAGGTTGCCGAGGCTGATCTGACCCAGCGCCCAATAGGGGATCAGCTTGATCGCATTCACATAGGCGAAAAGGATGGTCGATGTGCCCGCGAACACCGCTTTCGACAGGCCCAGCGGCATGACATAGACCTGATAGGGCGGGGCACCTGCATGGCTGACGAAGCTGGTGAAGCCGGTAGCGGCGCCCCAGAACAGGCCGGGCGCCACTTTCGCGGGTTGCGGCTCGGTCACGCGCGGGCGGCGCAACAGCAGGTTGGCGGCAAAGACCGCGCCGACCAGACCAACGATGCCGCCGACAATCCGTTCGGGCACCAGATGCGCGGTGGCCCATCCCAGCGCGACACCCAAAGTGGTGGCAGGCACCATGATGGCCAGCACCCGTTTGTCAAAGGCATGGCGATAGGCATAGAGCCCGAACATATCCGAGACGATATAAATGGGCAGCAGCAGCCCCGCCGCCATGACCGGCGACATCACCAGACTCATCAGCGGCACTGAGAGCATGGCCACCACCGGCACACCGCCCTTGCCCATGCCCACCAGAACCGCGGCCGGAATTGCGGCTGCCCAGAACGCCAGATCTTCCACTTGCCCTGCCTCCGTCGCCATTTGGGCGACCCTGTTCCGGCCGACTCGCGCCGGTTGCCACGCAACTTTCCGCAGCCTTTAGCGCAAACAACTTGCGCAGGGCAACTTGGCCTGTCATGCCGCATCGCGGCAGTCTTGCGTGAATCCCGCGAGACGCCTAAAGCATACCGTTGCATACAATCCCAGCCGGAGACGGAATCATGGCACGACCCAAGATCGCACTGATTGGCGCTGGCCAGATCGGCGGAACGCTCGCCCATCTCGCAGCCATCAAGGAACTCGGCGATATCGTCCTGTTCGACATCGCGGAAGGCACCCCCCAGGGCAAGGCGCTGGATCTGGCGCAGTGCGGCCCGGTCGAGGGCTTCGACGCCGTTCTGAAGGGCGCCAACAGCTATGAGGACATCGCGGGCGCCGATGTCTGCATCGTGACCGCCGGTGTGCCGCGCAAGCCGGGCATGAGCCGCGACGACCTGCTGGGCATCAACCTGAAGGTCATGAAATCCGTGGGCGAGGGCATCAAGGCTCATGCGCCGAACGCCTTCGTCATCTGCATCACCAACCCGCTGGACGCGATGGTCTGGGCGCTGCGCGAATTCTCGGGCCTGCCGCATGAGAAAGTCGTGGGCATGGCCGGCGTGCTCGATTCGGCGCGCTTCCGTCACTTCCTGTCGGTCGAATTCAATGTCTCGATGCGCGACGTGACCGCCTTCGTTCTGGGCGGCCATGGCGACACCATGGTTCCGCTGACCCGCTACTCCACCGTCGCGGGCATCCCGCTGCCGGATCTGGTTGCGATGGGCTGGACCACGCAGGAGAAGCTGGACGCCATCGTGCAGCGCACCCGTGACGGCGGCGCCGAAATCGTTGGCCTTCTGAAAACCGGCTCGGCCTTCTATGCACCCGCCACCTCGGCCATCGAAATGGCCGAAGCCTATCTGAAAGACCAGAAGCGCCTGCTGCCCTGCGCGGCTTACGTCAAGGGCGCCTTTGGTCTGGACGGCATGTATGTCGGCGTGCCGACGATCATCGGCGCCAAGGGCATCGAGCGGATCGTGGACATCAAGATGAACGCCGACGAGCAGGCGATGTTCAACAAGTCGGTCGATGCGGTGAAGGGCCTTGTCGAGGCATGCAAAGGCATCGACCCTTCGCTGGCCTGATTTGCCAATCCTGACGAACGGAAAAAGCCCGGCTGCGTGCCGGGCTTTTTTATCAGGCGGCAGTGTGGCGGTTCAGAACTGCATCTGATAGCCAAGGGCGACGTGATTGCCCGACAGATCGAGGCTCACGCCATTGGCGAGATAGCCCACCAGCGCGCCTGCCAGAACCTGACCCACTGTGTGCTGATCCGCCTTCACGCGCGACACGCCGACCAGAGTCGCGGCACCGAAAGCCAGCGCCCCCGCCACTGGCCGGTCGCGCCAGCAGTCGCGCGCAAGGCTGGTGGCGCCGAAAAAGGCCATCGAGGTATGCCCGGACGGAAAGCCCCGGTCGTGCCCGTTCGGCCTGCGCCCGATACTGCTGCTGCGAGTTGCTGCCTTCAGGCCATGGGTCACGAGTTCGGTCGTCACCGCGCCTGCGACGAAATCTGCCGTCCGGTGCTGCTGGATCGCACAGACCCCCGCCATGACCGGCAGGATCACCTGAAGCGCATCGCCCGTCCGGGTCAGGCCGGTCTTGTCCTGCGCCGTGGCGG
>JGI26524J50256_1001177_pt1 | contig 24227 bp, 23 predicted proteins | sample ThiBio_inoc_plan_FD_50256 | JGI IMG/M metagenome (IMG submission 50256) | reverse complement strand
TTCGGCTCACAGGAGAGGTGGCAGAGTGGTCGAATGTACCTGACTCGAAATCAGGCGTAGGGGTGACCCTACCGAGGGTTCGAATCCCTCCCTCTCCGCCAATAAATAGCCCCAAGTGGTTGATTCACTTGGGGTTTTTTATTTTCTGCGCGTTTTAGTATGCCAACCAGTGTGTCATGGCACATTGACTGGCTACGACCTGGCGCGCTTCATTTCCGGTCAGGATACCGGAATCGAAAGCATGCACTGCCCCCACATGGCAGAGCAACGTCAAAGCGCAAGAACGCCCGGCGGTGCCGTTCTTCAACCGAAGAAGGGTACGCTCGGACGCGATGAACCCACACGACCGTCTCTCGACCTCTTTCCTTGCCGTCCCCCATGCCGTCTCCCGCCTGCGCGCCGAGCGCCTGGCGCGTAGCAGCAAGCCGTTTTTGGCGCGGGGCGGCCCCAAAGGTGATCGCTGCCCTGGCTGCCGCCTGGTGCCCAGCCACTGCCTGTGCGGTGTCCGACCTGTGGTTCCTACGCGCGCGGGGGTGTGCTTGTTGATGGCCGATATTGAACCCCTCAAGCCAAGCAATACCGGCTGGCTGATTGCTGACGTGGTACCCGACACCTTTGCCTTTGGCTGGGCGCGTACCGAGGTGGCCCCCGGGTTGTTGGCGCTGCTGGCCGACCCGCAGTGGGAGCCGCTGGTGGTGTTCCCGGGCGAGTTCGCACAGGCCGAGCGGGTGGTGACGACGGTGAGCGCCTGCGCACCAGGCGGTCCGGCCACTGCCAAACGCCCTTTGTTGGTGCTGCTGGACGCCACATGGCCCGAGGCCCGCAAGATGTTCCGTAAAAGCCCCTATCTGAACCACTTGCCTGTTTTGAGTCTGGCGCCCGAGCAGGCGTCACGCTATGTGCTGCGCCACTCCAGGCGTGGCGACCATTTCTGCACCGCTGAAGTGGCCGCACTGTGCCTGGAATTGGCGGGTGATTCCCATGCCGCGCTGACGCTGGATGCCTATCTGGACGTGTTCAGCCACCACTACCTGCAGGCGAAACGCCAGTTGCCACCGCAGTGGGAGGGGAATGCACACCAGCGCCTGCAGGCTCTGGCGCGAGGGGCGGAGGCATTCGCGGTTTCCTCGTCCCGAGAAGGCGGTACCAAAATGCCAAGCCTACGCATTGCACCAGCGCTCACCTAACACCTGCGCCTGCCCCAGCACCAGATCCCACTACAGATGCCGGATATACGACTGCAGGTTTTTTACCCTTTGGTCCCCAATCGGTCAGCCGTGGGGCCACGCGGTTGTAGTTCTGGCGCAGCCGCAGTCCGTTGTCCTCAGCCGCCTTGACCAGGTGCTGGCGGCTCTTGTCCAGCAGCCGGCTGTCGGTGGCGCATGTTGATCTGCTCGTCTAGGCGCGCGCGGAACAACTCGCCGGTCTGGGGCTGGGAAGGCTTCGGGCGCATCGGCCTCCTTGGAGATATTTGCAAGAAAACAGGGACTGGCAAAACCATACCTTGCAAATCCTGAGCCCTTCAATCCGAAGAGCCGCGAGTCAGATCAACGGCTTGCAGGTTGTTCAGGGCGGACTCTTTAGAACCCAGTTTGCAGCACTCAAGCAAATAGGATGGATGCCGCGTGGGCATCGGCAGGATGCACTTGCAAATGGCGTTTCATCCACAAACGCTCCATTTGCACCTGGTTGAAATAGACGCGTTGGCTGTTTTCGTCACCGTAGCGCTTTCCCAACTCCCGCGTAGAGGGCAGGCGGCTGACACTTTCCCGATATTGCACTTCGAGATGGGCCAGAATTTCCTCGCAGCTATGGTGCTCTGCCCAATCCAGGCTGGTTTCCGTCACGGCAAAAGTCAGGGAAGTTCGTCGGACTTCATCGGTACCCGCGAGCACCTGAGCAAGCCATTGTCGTTCGGACTTCCAGTTCAACCAGTCCTCGCGCAAACAAGCACGCAGGCGTGGCGAAAGCCCGCCAAAGTCGTCTTCCGTCAAGCGTTCGTCTTCCAGGCGCTGGGCACGACCGCTATAGAACATCAGGATCGCCCAGCGGGTGAATTGTCGGCTCTCGATTCCGTCGAGATCGGCCAGCACTGATTCGAGCGTTGGCAGGCTGCTGCGCATCAGCAGCATCCGCTGTTGCAACTGCATACCCATTTCAGCCGCCAGATGCAGGCTGTCGAGCTGGAAACGGTAATTCCCACGCTGGTTGTTCCAGTGGTCATGACATTCTTCGTAGCCGCTGAAGGTACTGACCAGGGTGTCAATGCCTAACTGGCGGCGTACTTCAAGAAAATCCCGCATCTCGGAACGTGATCGGTGCCGTATCCCGCCAAGCAGAAGCACCTTGTGCTCATGTCCCAACCGCCGACTCAAGCTCAACATACCGGCCAAGGTATCGAGGTCGTGTTCGTAGCTGTTGCCATACCAGGGCCACAGACCGAAATCTGTTCTGCCGCTCGTCGTCCGCCATTCGATGAAACGTTCAACCAGCGCCTCGTAACGGGCAAAAGCGACCGGCTTAGGTTTTGACGTCGCCAGTTGACAATATCGGCAATGGTAGGCGCAAGACGTGGCGTTGGCGTGGATGGCGATGCCGGTGATGGCAAGCGTCTTTGGCATCTTCAATTCTCCATACGGGCAAAACGTGGGTAACCCCGCGATGCCAGGTTGGCCTGCAGGTTGAGTAACTCATCGATATCGTCCTCGCTCATCCGGTAGCCATAAGCGGCCATCACCGTTGCCATAACCTCTTGCCGCGCCATAGGTGGTATCACTTCCGGATAAAGGATTTCCGCCAGCCATTGCAGGCGGATCGGGTCTTCCACCGGAATGCTGAAACGTGGCAGATCGGGCATCCGGTAAACACGTTTGTCGCGCACGGCGCGGACGGCCTGCCACTCGGGCTGCGCGTAAAGTTGAGCCGGAACGAGCTGATCGCCGGTTGCCGAGGCATCGAGAAAAATCACGTCGGGATCCAGCACCAAGACGTTCTCCAAGTTGGCCTTGCCGCCGAAAAACCCCTTGTGCAGCGGCCGGGCGCCGAGCTGGGCAAAACGTTCGTCGTAGTGGTGATTGCTCGGCAACCAGTAGCCGACATCGCGGCCGCCGACAATGAGCAGAACCGCCGGATGGTCAGCCCCGGCCAGCGTCCGTTCGAGGGTGGCGCGCTTTGCCGCATAGCGCTCTGCCAAGTGCCTTGCCTTGTCCTGCCGGCCGAGCCGGTCCCCGAACAGAAACCACCATTCAAGATGACTCTCGACTTGCCTGTCGCGAGAGTTTTGCAATTCGACCAATTGCGGTAAACCCAATGCCCGTAGCACGCCATCGCGCCCCTTCCAGGAAAAGATGGCGTCCGGCTGGCGCAGCATGACCACTTCGGGATCCAGTTGCGGACCCCTGCCGCTGGATTCAACCCGGGTCAGCGCTGGGTAGATTCTTCGCAGCAAGGCAGAGCCTGTTTCACTTTGTGGGCTGTATTGCTGCACGGCATCCACATGGGCCGTGCCACCGTCCAGGGTAACGAAGGCATCCACCGGCATGGCGCCGCCGAACATGACACGGCGAACCGGCGGCACGATGGGCGTTTCACCGTCCTGTTCCGGCAGCGCCCGGATGGTCTGGTGCTGGAACGCCCTGGCTCCGATGCCCAGAATCAATAGCCCGAATATCACGACCGGCAGATGCTGCCGACACCAACCAAGCATGGCCCGAGCGCGATCAGACTCAGAGCGCCATCGATGCCGAGAATGAAACGGCTCGCGGTGCCCCCATCGTGGTGCCGATGGTGTAGTTGCTCATCCAGTAACGCTTGTCGGTCAGATTGCTCACCAATGCCCGCACGATAGTGTCGCGGCCGAACATGCGCGTGGCGTAACGCAAACCGAGATCTACCGTTGTGTAGGACGGCGCTGCCTGGGTATTGGCGGCATCGATGTACGACTTGCCGGTGTAGTAAAGACCGCTGGTTACGGTCAGCCCATGCAGGAAGGGAAGGTTGTATTCACCGTACAGCTTGGCCATGACTTCCGCAACGCCCTGGGGAACCTTGCCCAGGCCGACGTTGTTGGTGCTTTTCTTCACTTCGGCGTCCATCAGGGTCAGCCCGCCGAGCAGGGTCAGGTCGCGGGTAGCCTTGCCAGAAAGGGTGAGCTCCAGGCCCTGGTGTCGCTGTCGGCCATTCTGGAACATGGTGAACGTGCCATTGCCGTTATCCCGCGAGTAGGCATTGGCCTTCTCGATCTGGAACAGCGAGGCCGTCAGCAGACTGCCGCCCAGTTCCGCCTTGACGCCGGCCTCGTACTGCTTGCTCACGGCAGGCGGCATGATTTCACCATTGTTGGTGAATGTTGCCCCGGAAACGATCTGCCCCGGCTGCAATGCTTCGATATACGTCAAATACGTCGTCAGACTGGGCAAGGGCTTGAACAACAAGGACGCGGTCGGCGTGGCTTTGGACTTGTCGTATTTGCTTGTCACCGTGCCCGTTGGCGCGTCGTAGCTCTCGGCGCGGTACTGTGCCCAGTTGAGGCCAAGCAGCAGAGACCACTGGCCGTTGAAGACCGACTCGTTGCCGATGATGACGTTTCGGCTCTTCGTTCGATCGGTTTTCAACATGCGCAATGATCCGAAATCGAACGCCGGCAGCGCGACATTTGCGGAATCCGGATGCGACAAACTGAGGTTGGGGTAGGCATTGCCGATCTGCGCAGGCAGCGCCCCTGCGGCGGTATAACCGCCATAACCGTCTGCGGCATATCCGTTAATGCCGAGCGTCAGCTTATTGGCAATGTCGAACGTCTTGAATTTCGTATCGATATAGGCATAAGCACTCTCGGTATTGGTTCTGGAGGAACTCACAAACGATTTCCCCAGAGAATAGGACGTGTCACTGGTAACGGTCAGGTTCGAAACAATGGTATCCCGCTCATCTTTCTGGAAGCCGTACCCGGCACGAATGGCGAGTCTGTCGCTGATATCCCACTGCACCCTGGCGCCATAACGTTCGGTATCGATATCATTCATGTTATTCGGTGATCCCCACAGGCGCTTGGTATCAGGAACTGATGGCAAGGCCGCGAGGGTGTTTGCGAATCCCCACAGGCTAGGTCTTCCATTCAGTTTGTAACTGCCGACCAGAGCATCGATGCCGAATAGCAGTCGGTCTGTTGCATGCCAATCTAAGGCACCGCTGATCATTGAGCGTTTCAGCGACTGATCCCTGATGACCGTATCGCCATCCTGGCTCAAAAGATTGAACCGATAAGCAAATTTGCCGTCCGCGTCGATCGGCCCGCCAAGATCAACATGAGCGAAGTACTGGCTGCCGCCATAGTTGCCGATGGTCACATCCCGCTTCGCCGTTTCGGTCGGACGTTTGGTCAGGTAGTTGAGCGTTCCGCCAATATTGCCAATTCCGTACATGAAGCCGGAGAGGCCGGTCATCACCTCCATCCGATCGACGTTCTCGATGAACAGTCCCTGCCCGGATTTATTGCCCTGCATGCCGTCGACCATTGCCGACTGGATGAGAAAACCGCGCATCATCACTCGGGTCAGACCATTTATGTCAAAAGGCTGAAGCAACTGAATCGTCGGGTTTATGCGGAACAACTGGTCGGTGCTGTTTGCCACTGAATTCCGGATCAGATCTTCGCCGACCACTGTCATCGAATACGGTGTGTCGAGTAGTTTCCGTCCACCCCAGGGACCGATGGACATGGCCGTTTCGGCCTTGTACCCGGCCTCCGCGCTCCCTTCCTTCAGTATCGCCACGGCGTCGCTGGAGACAACCACCTCCTTCAGCACGGATGCGGCCTTCCGGATGACGGCCTTGTTGCCGTCGAGATCCGCCCTCAGGCCGCTGCCCTGCAGCAGCTTGCGCAAGGCATCGGCGGGCTCCAGCGTGCCGTGCACGGCTGGCGCGGCCTTGCCTTCGAGCAGCGCGGCGTTGCCGCCGATGGACAGCCCCGATTGGCGCGAAAGCTGTTGGATCGAGGTGCTCAGCGGCTGGGCTGGCAGATCGATGGCCAGGGGCGCTGCCTGGGCCCATGCGGCCACCAGCGAAAGCATGGCTGCCGCAATGGGGCGGATCGGAGAGATGAAGCACGAGGAAGGCATGGCGGGTTCCGGTCAAGAGATGCAAATGTGTTCACCTGTACTTGACGGTACAGCGCCTAAAACTACTCAAAAAATTCTTCAGTCCGCCCCGAAAAACCTGCAAACCATTGATCTGACCCGTAGTTCTGCTGCTTGAAGGGCGCAGGATTTGCAAGACGAGCAGATCAACATGCGCCCCCGCTGGTACGCCTGGCGGGCTTGATGGACTGGGGGCAGATCGAGCGGCACTTCGCCAGCCACGTCACCTTGGGCCGTGGCCGCCCGGCCTTGGCGCCGCGCCTGGTCGCCGGCTTGCTGTATCGATTTGCGCCGGTGGCGGCAATGCAGCGATTGCTGTCCTCCGCGATGCAGCTCCCTTGGTCAGCTATCGGCCAGGAGCTGTCGTCCAAGGTGTGGCCGCGAACGGCAGTTTCAGGCTGTGAGCGGTCTGTCGCCGGACGGCAGACTTGATGGGTCAGCGCGGCACACCTGAGGTACCCATCAGCGGTCGCTCATGTCGGCCAGCAATCGACTGCGGATTCAACCGGTCGATGCAACACACTAAAGCCTGCGCAAGCAGAAGGAGTGTTGCAGATGAAATACCGGCCCCGGATTTACTACACGGAAAGCCAGAAATTCCTGATGTGGGAGCGCTGGCGAAAGGGCGAATCACTCCAGCAGATCGCCCAGTTGTTCGATCGCAACCACTCCTCGATCCAGCGCATTCTGGCTGAGACAGGCGGCATACAGCCACGGCCCAGATGTCGATCTCGACGGGCACTGTCGTTAGCCGAGCGGGAGGAGATTTCGAGAGGGCTGGTCGCCGGCCACTCCATCCGTTCGATCGCAAGATTGCTCAGGCGAGCGCCATCCACCATCAGCCGGGAAATCGATCGCAACGGCGGAGCGTCCGGGTATCGCGCCAGTCTGGCCGAACAGGCGGCCTGGGACCGAGCGCTTCGCCCCAAACTCTGCAAACTGGCAGAGAATCGAAGCTTGGCACACCTTGTCGCGGACAAGCTCAGGCGACAGTGGTCGCCGGAGCAAATCGCCGGCTGGCTGAAGTGTGCCTATCCCGGCAACGAGGGCTACCAGGTGTCACATGAGACCATCTATCGCACGCTTTTCATTCAGGCGCGTGGCGCCCTGAAGAAGGAGTTGCTGGCACACCTGCGGCGCACCCGAGCCATGCGACGTTCCCGCCACCATACGCAGAAGACCGATAATCATGGCCGGATTGTCGGGGCCGTCTCGATCAGCGAACGCCCGGCCACCGCGGAAGACCGGGCGGTCCCCGGCCATTGGGAAGGCGATCTGCTCTTTGGCAGTGGCAACAGCCAGATCGCCACACTGGTCGAGCGTCAGACGCGCTATCTCATGCTGGTGAAGATTCCGGCCAAAGACACCGAGACGGTGGTCGAAGCGTTGATCAAGCACGCCAGAAAGTTGCCGCAGGATCTGTACAAATCGCTCACGTGGGACAGGGGCAAGGAGCTGGCTGCTCACAAGCGATTCACGCTGGCCACCGACATCCAGGTGTTCTTCTGCGATCCGCAGAGCCCTTGGCAACGCGGATCGAACGAGAACACCAACGGGTTGGTCAGGCAGTATTTGCCCAAGGGACTTGATCTAGCCCCCTACTCGCAGGCCAAGCTCAATGCGATTGCAAGACGATTGAACGAGCGTCCCAGGAAAACCCTAAACTACGAAACGCCCGCACAGCAGTTTTATCAAGCTGTTGCATCGACTGGTTGAATCCGCAACCCTGAGCGGTCATTCACCAACGAACAAGGTAAGCCGACCGCCGAAGGCGGGTCGGCTTGAGCGCCGGGTTAGGTTTTCTTATTCGTATGTTCTTGCTCAATTTTTAATGCTCTTTTCCAGCCTGCGTCTGTTAAGGAAACTAGTGATCGGCTAAATGGATTTAATGACACAAGACCTTTGTTTGATAGGTCATGCATAATTTTTGTGAACGCCAAGCGTGATGTATTTATTCCTTCGTAGTTGACGTGCTCGAGATTAACTGGTTTTTCTGGATTTGCAGCCATGGCCAGAAGAATATCAATTTCATTTTTGCTTAGCCGACATGCTCGAATCTTGATAATTATTTTTTGCGGCTAGAACGTGCAAGCCTAGTGGCAAAAATTATTGACCATAACAAAACCAGAAACCCAGAGAAAACTAGAGCACCCACAATCACTGAAGCCCATTCCCGGGGCACTGCTTCTATATACAGAGGAGTAAGGCGGGGCCCTAAATAAAGAACCAGAGAGGTGACAAATGCAGCCACAACAAGAGAGCGAGAAACGCCAAATTGTTTTAATAATGCAGGAGTCCAATCCATATTGTCCCGTTATTTGAAAATCCTAACGCCCAAGGTAAGCGGCGCCGGAAGGAGCGCAGCGAGTGGAGGGCACCAACAAAGCCCATGAAAATGGCGAAGCCATGGGCTTTGTTGGCGTCCGCTTGACCGCCCAGTTAGGCAAACCACTATTTCCTGCGTGCTTTGACATGCTTGCGCTAGCTCTGAACAGGTGCTGTGTGCCCCATTGACTCCGCAATCTGACGTTGAGCGGAGGTGAGGGCAGGCCAAAGGATATGAACCCGACTGGTTTGCATCTCGCGCAAGTCCTTTTTGTATTTTTCCTTTTTCAGGCTGATTTTGAAAAAGCTTGGGCTGTGGTCAATGTTGTGCTCACGTAGCCGCCAGAGAACGACAAACGCGAACTTTGGCGTGAGGTACTTGTTTGTTCTGTAAAAAGCCAGAGCATTGGAGAGGATTGGATTTTCCTCTGAAGATGCAGGTCGATCTAATGCTCGAATACACGCTTCAAGCCTCATTTTCTGCATCAATCGATCAAGTTTCTTCTTCGCGTCGGAGGCAGAAAGTTTTCGTCCTTGCTCAAAAACGGACAAGTTGAATTTCAAGATGCATTGAGAGCCTACCCATAGGCAACTTTGCGTAAGTGCATTCTTGATTTCGAAGTGGTACCGAAGCTCTTCTTGATTGCACAATTCACAAGTCTCTGTTGCGTGCTCGTGATCGATCGTTCTGTCGGTGAACGACCATTCTTCGAATGCCTCTGGAAGAGTTTCACCCACGGAAAGGGGCAGGATGTTATCTCGTACTCTTTGAGGGTAGGTCGCCATAGCCTCTCCTGGTTTGCCTAACGCAATGTATCCCGCAGGATCTGCGGGATAAACTGGACCGTGCGGGATATTCTGGACACTGTTTCCTCCTGAAAGCGGTTTGCAGCCTGGATTTGCAAGCGTAGGGCTGTGGAAACGTTCAGGTATAAAGATTCCTGCAAACCCCGCAAGCTTCAGCTGAACAAACTATAGCCTGCGAACGTGCAAAGGCAGGGGTGACGGCGCTCAAGTTTGGGTCGCAAGCAGAACAAATGACCGGATTGGAGAGTTACGCTCAACGTCGCCTTCGGGTCGATTGCTGGCCGACATGAGCGACCGCTGATGGGTACCTCAGGTGTGCCGCGCTGACCCAACTATTCTGCCGTCAGGCGACAGACCGCTCACGCCGCTTACCAGTCGTTAAATGCTGCAACTCTCATGCCAGCGGCGAGACCATCGCCCTCCAGGGCAACTCCAAAGGTCTTGCCTTCCACAATTACCCCTCGGGCATGATCAAATGCATGCACCAAAATAGAGCGAATACCACACCAGCAACGGGAGGAAGCATGGCCAGACGCAAGAAAACCAGTCCATTGGAAGATGTTCTGGACCTGCTTGCAATGCTCCCCTGGTGGGTCTGCGCGGTGCTCGCTGCGGTCAGCTATTTCCTGCTGCACCGCCTAGCTGTGCCCATCCAAGCCTCTGACATTCAAGGCCAAGGAGGCGCCATGGTGGGAGCCATGATGCAAAAGGCCATCATCCATGGCCTGGCAAACGCCGGGCAGTACATCGTGCCACTGCTTTGCCTGGCAGCGGCAGCGCTCTCAGCCTGGCGGCGCAAACAGCGCCAAGCGCTGGTTTCGGACGTGGCTCAAGCACGCAATGCTGACGCCTTAGACGGCATGAGCTGGAGGGAGTTTGAGCTGCTGGTCGGTGAAGCCTACCGACTGCAAGGATACCGCGTGACAGAAATCGGCGTGGGCGGCCCCGATGGCGGCGTTGATCTCGTCCTGGCCAAGGGCTCTGAAAAATTCTTCGTGCAGTGCAAACAGTGGAAGGCCTACAAAGTCGGCGTAACCACCGTGCGCGAACTCTATGGCGTCATGGCTGCCAAAGGTGCCACGGGCGGCTTCGTGGTGACCTCGGGGCGGTTCACGACCGATGCCAAAGACTTCGCCCAAGGGCGCAACATCGAACTCGTTGATGGCCCCCGGCTCTTCGCAATGATTCAGCAGGCACGGAGCACACAAAGCCAACCAGCAACCACACATCACGAGATTCCCAGCTTGATGGGGAGCCCAGAACCCCAACCCAGAACGGCAGCCCCCGTCCCCCAGGCTACCGTCAAGGCCGCTGCCCAACCCGAATGCCCACGTTGTGGTGCTGCTATGGCACTGCGCACCGCCAGACAAGGGGCCAATGCCGGTAACACGTTCTGGGGTTGCATTACCTACCCCAAATGCCGGGGAACCGTTGCTGCCAGCTAGTTCGATTTTGAAACCAATGCGCTTCTTGTTTTCTTCACGTTTGAACCACACACGCCACCTTCATTGGTCGCTCGCACTGCTGGGCCTGTTGGGCTCCATCACTCCTGCCCACGCACAAAAGCCCGTCTACCGCTGCGAGACGGCAGGCAAGGTAAGCTACTCGTATGCGCCTTGTATGGGGGCCAAGGAAATCGATGCAACACCCACACAGGGCATAGACAAAATGACCGGTGCCAGCCGTAAGGGTGCTGATGTACGGCGGGATGAACACAATGCCTTGATGGCCGATGCCTTGAAGCCACTGACGGGAATGAGCCCTGAACAGTACCGGGTCTACAAGCATCGATTCAAGCTCAGTCCCAGAGACAAGGCGGAATGCACACGGCTGGATACCGAGTTGCCAGAACTCAAACAGCGTGCTGCCACAGCCCCTCCCAGTGACAAAGCTTTGGCCGACGTGGAGCTGTACAAGGCACGCAAACAGTTCAACGACTTGAACTGCTAGCTCAGATCCCCTTGAGCAGGGTCAGCACCTGCTCCGGCACTGCATTGGCTTGCGCCACCATGGCGGTGCCTGCGTTTTGCAATATTTGTTGACGCGCGAGTTGTGCCGCCTCTTGGGCAAAGTCTGCATCGACGATGCGCGCGCGGGCGGCAGCGGTGTTCTCTGACGAGATGTCCAAGTTGGCAATCGTGGCTTCAAAGCGCGACTGCACAGCACCGAGTTGCGCCCTTGCACTGCTGACGCGATTGATGGCCGCATCAAAAACCTGCAGTGCCTCGTTTGCTTTTCTGGTTGAAGCAAAAGAGACATCGTCCAGTGCCACCTGCTTGCTTGCCCCTCCGCGTATCAGCCCTGTGCGAATCTCATCTCCGTTGATGTCATAGTCAAATTTGGCATCACCCTTGAAGCTAAAGGAGCTATCGGACACGAGCTCCAGGGCACTGATAGCGTAGACATCATCAGTGCCAAAGACGCCACTGCCAAGCGTGCTGGGAAACACGGATGGGGCAGTCCATCCAGCTGATGTCGCTTGTCCAGATTCCTCCCACCCAAAATCCGCCAAAACAATATCTGCGGCAGGGTTGGTGTCATTCATGATGTGAAGGTTTTCGCCTTCAGTGTTGACCAGCCTGAAAAACGGCCGTCCTCGATCCAAGAAGAAGTTCTCTGCCCGCACGCCCGTCACGCCAGTTGCTCGATTGATTGCATCCATTGCGTCCAATGCAGCATTGGGTGATCCGTCCCAAAAGAATGACACGGACTGCGCCTTGCTGTAATCCTCACCGGCGACCAAACGCAAGGTGATCTGACCTGAGAAGTTGGGCATGCCGGTAAAGGACAGGCTAGCTTCAGCAGTTGCCTGGATTTCCGGCTCAAATTCTTGGCTGTTGATGAGCCTTGCCACCTCCCCGACATTCCACACGCCGTCAATTGGCAGCACCTGCCCCTGAATCTCCAACTTCCTGCCGGTGGCACCCGTTGCTATGGAGTTCATCCAATTGTTGAAGTCACTTTTGCCAAAGTCTTGGAAGCGCGGCCAATCCAGGTCTCCCGTGTTCCCCGTCAAAGACGTAGATACCTTGTGAAAGCCCAAGGCGTTCGCTTTCAACGCAGGCACTGACACATCAATGGTCTGCCCAGCGTTGGCCCCCACCTGAAACGTCTGTGCAGTGAAGCTTCCGTCCAAGAGCTTGTGGCCGTTGAAGTTGGCCGTTTGCGATATGCCCTCAAACTCTTGCAGCAGTTGGGAATATTCGGCGAACAGCGCTTGTCGGTCACTCCGGGAGTTGGTGCCGTTGGCCACCTGCACAGCCAACTCGCGGCCACGTTGCAGGATGTCAGTCATCTTCTGCATTGAGCCTTCTGCCACCTGAGCCAGCGAGATTCCATCGTTGGCGTTGCGTTTAGCTGCGTTCATCCCTTTGACCTGCGTGAGCATGCGTTCGCTGATCGCCAAACCCGCCGCGTCGTCCTTGGCGCTGTTGACGCGCAGACCCGAGGACAGACGCTGCATCGTCGTGGCAAGCTCAGCTTGGTTCGCGTTCAAGTGGCGCTGAGCATTCAGCGAGGGGATGTTGGTGTGCAGTTTCACCATAGCTGAACTTCACCATGACTCAGCCCATAGGCAGTGTTTGCAGCTTGCGTATCGACTTCAGGCCAAGACCTGGATGAGGGCCGGCTCCTCCATCGCATCCACGTCATCTCCATTGCTGCCACCTTTCTGCGCCGCTTCAGGCCGTTTCGGAGCCTTTGCCTCAAAAAACTACGTATTACGTAGTTACAAGAATACTTGGATGTACTGGTGGCAATGGCATAAATTGCTCCGCAAAAACTACGTAATACGTAGTATCGAAATGGGCAAGAAGCAGCGAATTGCGGGGCCCTGAGTGCTAGGGCGCATGTGGTCGATCGGTGCGAGGAGGTGGCTCCCGCTCTGTCGGGAAGATGCAGGAGCTAGGTGAGTCCAGCTACTCCAACTCGGCCATCACCTTGAGGCGGCCTTTGCTGCGTGCCGTTAGCAGGTGGATGCACTCGTCACGCTTGAGCTTGTTGGTGAAGGAGATATGGCGCGAACCGAACTCGCCATGAATGAACACGCGTTTGCCAGCTTGACGTGTGATTTGATCAATGGCGTCCAGCGGCACACTGTCCAGCGACGTGAACTGGCGCAGCAGAGGAACCACGAGAAGCATGTCTCCAATGTCCAGGCTTTCCTCGTTAGGCCGGAAGAACACGACACCCTTGTCGTAATCCACGATCACACCCAGGAAAGCGTAGGCCTGCGCTTTGCCCATCCAGATCAAAAGCACAAGCCCCAGCGGCAACGTGAGCACCTGCGTCAATGGGATGTAGTGGTACAGCACTACAACAATCATGTAGTACGCATAGCCCAGCACACCGCTGATAAAAAGAGATGTGCCTTGCGCTCCGATGTCAAAAATACGACGGGCATGCGGCCCCGTCAGGTACTGCTTCTTTAGACGCGAGAAGTAGTACAGCGAAAACACCAGCGTTGCCAGGACTGCTGGAATGATGAGGAACAGGAAAACGCCATCGTACTCGTCCTTCTTGGTTGCCATCTTTTCCCTCTGTATTTATTTGATGCCCGAGCACTACGGCTCAGCCCCATGCCGACACGTAGCTACGTAACTCGTAGTATCGAGAATAACGCAAAACTACGAGTCTCGTAGCCTTTTAAGGCGCGAGATGAGCGATGCGGATCGACAATGGGGCGCGAGGCTGAAACAGGCGAGGTTGGCGGCGGGCCTGTCCCAGAAGATGCTGGGGATCGAGGCAGGGATTGATGCTTTCGTGGCGAGCACGCGGATCAACCGTTACGAACTGGGTATCCATCGCCCCGACTTGCTCACCGTGCGCAAATTGGCCAAGGTGCTGGATGTGCCCGTTGCGTTCTTCTTTGCGGATGAGGAAGACGAGATCGCTGAGCTTCTGTTTCGCTACGGCAAGGTCGAACCAAGTGTTCGTACGGCGGTTCGGAAACTGTTGGCTGAGTAGTGGCCACTGGGTTGCCGCAGGAACCAGCCAGAGGAAAAAATCGGCCCCGCCCTCCCTCACTTGAGGTTGGTAGTGAAGTGCCTCAAGCAAGAGCTTCCAGCCCCTTGCGCTTGAGCAGGCCCAGCACGCGCGACGAGCAAGCCCGCCAGGGCGCTTATCGCCAGTTTCCCGTTGAGCCACTCATGACGTGGTGGTGTTCACAAGCGCCGCGCATCGTACTCCCGTAGGGACTTCAGATCCATGAAGCTCGCTTTGTGCAGATCCGTGCCAGTGTCATGCAGTGCGGCCAGCAGCGGTCTACAAGCTTCTTTTGCCTTGACAGTCCTTGCAGCTTACATACAGGGGCTTACCAGCCACGAGGGCATTGACGCCTGTGCCGAAGCAGACGGCAATGTCTCTACAGGTTTTTTCCGGTGCTGCCTTTTTACCTGGATGAAATGTGCAAGACAGGTAGGGCGGCACGGTCGAAATGAATCACTGCACGCCAGACTTTCAACTTTGCACCCCCAGTTCCGCAAAGTTGCTGATCTTCACCGCCCCATCGGGAAACCGTGCAATGACCTCCAGCTCGCCCCCCATCGCTTGGATGTGGCTGCGTAGCGTTGAAAGATACATGTCGGTGCGCTTCTCCATCTTGGCGATGGAGGGCTGCTGCACATGCAGCACGTCCGCCAGCATCTTCTGCGACAGCCCCCGAGCTTGGCGCAACTCGTGCAGTGGCATCTCATTCAGCATGGTTTGCGCGAGTTCAGCGGCCTGCGCGCGCGCTTCAGGGCTCATGGCAGCCCGCAATTCAGAAAACTTCTTAGCCATCTATTTCTCCTTCACGGCGAAGCTGGTCAAGATGCTCGTCATACAACCGATCAGCGATTGGCACATGTACTTCATACCAGCGGTCATCACCGGTCTTATCCCCGCCGATCAATAAAATTGCCATTCGGCGGGGGTCAAAGGCATACAGCGTGCGAAACGGCCGCCCGCCGTGCTGCGTGCGCAATTCGCGCATGTGCCCGTGGCGTGAGCCATTGATACCACTGCTGTGGGGGTGACCGAGTGATGGGCCACGCTCTTCCAGCAACGCTACCGAAGCTGCCAAGGACACTTGCTCCTGCTCAGACAAGCCTTCCCACCACGCTTCAAACTCATCGGTGTACTCAACGTCCCAAGACATAGTTAAATATAGCCTCCAAGGAATATTCCGTCAAGGGAATGGAGCCTGGCGTTCACAGCGAGTGCTCAGCCCACGCCTGCATCATCGCGCGCCGCTTCTCCAGCATGTCCCCGCGCCGGTAGGCTGCCTCCACCTTGTTGCCCACGATATGCGCCAGCGCCATTTCGGCCATTTCCTGGGGGTAGTCGGTGGCTTCTGCCGCCCAGTCCCGAAACGAGGATCGGAACCCGTGCACGGTGATGTCGTCGCGCTGCATGCGCCGCAGCACGGCGGTGAGCGTCATGTCGGAGAGGGGTTTGTGGTCACGCGTGCTCGGGAACACGATGTCGGTATCCACCAGCTTGGTGTCCCTCAAAGACTCCAGCAGTTGCACGGCGGCATCCGACAGCGGTACGCGGTGCTCCTTTCCGGCTTTCATGCGCTCGGCGGGGATGGTCCACAGCTTGTGTTCAAAGTCCACCTCGTACCAGGCCATGCCGCGCACTTCGCCTGAGCGCGCGGCGGTGAGGATGGTGAACTGCAAAGCCAGCGCACCGATGCCGCTTTGCTTGCGCAGTTCGGTCATGAACGGTTTCATGTCGCGCCACGGCAGTGCAGCGAAGTGCTTTGATTTGGCGACTTTGGAGCGTGCGGGTAGCAATGCGTCGAGGTGGCCTTTCCAGCGCGCGGGGTTGTCTCCCGTGCGGTACCGGTGCACGGTGGCCCAATCCAGCACGGCTTCCAAACGACCCCGCAGGCGCGAGGCGGTTTCTGCCTTGGTGTGCCACACGGGTTCAAGCACGCGCATGATGTGCGCGGTTTCAATCAGCGCGACATCCATCTTGCCGATGATGGGGGCTGCGTAGGTTTGCAGCGTGTTGGTCCACTGGTCGGCGTGCTTGGCATTCTTCCAACCCGAGCGGTGTGATTCGATGTAGCGCTCGGCACAGCTGTCGAACGTGACCGTTTTGGCTTGCTCGGCACGCGCCACCGCAGCGGCTTGCTGCTTGACTTGAATGGGGTCGATGCCTTGGCGCACCTGACGGCGCCAGGCCATGGCTTTGTCGCGGGCATCGGCCAGGGAGACTTCGGGGTATGGCCCCAGCCCCGTCCAGCGCTCACGACCGTTGGAGGCGTAGCGCAGAATCCAGGATTTGGAGCCCCCTTCGGTGACTTTCAACCACAGGCCGGCACCATCGCCATGCATGCCGGGCTCCTTGAGCCTGGTGGCTTGCAATTGAGTGAGTTTGTTGGCTTTGACCATGGGTGGAGTTCGACGGAGACGAGAGCCAAATTTTGGCCTCGTTATACGGAAAAGTATACGGAAAAAACACGAGATTGAGAGATGCCATCAGAAACACCGTGAAACAACAAAACGCATAAGTCATTGTTTTTATTTGGTTAATTTCTGATTTATTGCGATTTCCTGACGCAACGTGAAACCCGGATTCGACTGCCGCCCTCTCCGCCATACAAAGCTCGTAAGCGCTTGATTGCTAAGGGAATTGAAGTTTTTAGCAGGCAGCACTTATCAAAGTAAATATCAAAAGCCGTAGCGAGAAATCGTTGCGGCTTTTGTCTTTTCGGGGGCGCTCTAGCCATCCATGACGGCGAGCCGCCGCTGTCTTTGCAGGACTGCGAAGCTTTTCAGTGCTCGATCTGTGCACCAGCCCCGTGCTACGGTAAAAAAGCCGACGCTCCAACTCACCGCGCAGCGCACGGCACTCGCTCGCACGGCAGCTGCCTTATCAGGCAGCGACATGCCAACAGCATCCTCGCAAGCGTCGAGAGATTTTGTTTGCGAACTTCTAACTCATGACACTAGGAGTGGAAAACAAAAAACGCCAACGACAGCCACAGCGCAGTCATGACGCCATTCAGGCTCATGGCCAGCGCTGCGAAAGCCCCCGCCGTTCCGCTGATCTGCAACGCACGGGCAGTGCCAATCGCGTGGGCGGTCAGTCCGAGCGCAAACCCTTGTGCGGCGTCATCCAGCGGGCCTAAAACCCTTCGCAGCACAGGCCCGGATAGCATGGTCCCTGCAATGCCTGTCAGAGCCACAGCCGCCGCCGCCAATGGGACAAGACCGCCGAAATGGCCACTCAGGCTGGTTGCAATTGGCATCGTCGATGACTTGGGCGCCAACGACATCAACGTCTGCGCATCGCCACCAAAAGCCCATGCAATCAGGACCGCCGACCCTATGGCTACCGCCGAACCGACGCACAGAGCGGCGGTAACAGGCAACCAGATGCTCCGGAGTCGGGAAAGCTGCCCGAACAGCGGCACGGCCAGCGCCACGGTCGCCGGCCCGATCATGAACACCAGCGGCGCCACCGCAATAAAGTAGTTTTCGTAGGAAGTTCCCGTCGCCAGCAGCAGCGCGACAACAACCGCAGTACCGGTAAGCACGGGCAGCAGGAAGGGGTGGCCTGCGCTGCGACGATACAACGTCATCGTCGAAAAGTAGGCGGCCAGCGTCACGCCTGTCCACAACAGGCTGGCGTCACCTGGAAAGGCCGCGAACCAGGCTACGGCACCGGCGAGCGCACTCAACGTTTCAGGCATCATGGCGGGCAGCCCTTTCCTGACGTTTGAGCATCCACTGGAATGCCCAGGCCGTGGCGATTAGCGATAGGACAGCCCCCAACACGCAAGACGCCACGAATGGCAACCACTGGGCCCGGACATGTTCGAGCTGCGCGAGGATGCCGGCGATGAAGGGAATGAACAGCAGCATCAGGTTCTGCAGCAGCGCCTCGCTCGTGCCCTGCAACTCCGGGCTTACGCGTCCTCGGATTAGCAACGCCGCAAGCAATAGGAGCATGCCGATCAGGCCACCCGGTAAAGGCAGGTGAAGCAGCCTAGCCAGGAATTCTCCGACGAGCTGCAGCACCACCAGTATTGTTAGGGCGCGTATCACAAGCTGGCTCCTCGAACGCTCAGAGAGCACGCCCAAAGAGGGGCGGTCACCGAGGATAGATCGACGGACTCTGGACGCTCGAATCCAGAAACACCTTCCAGCAGCAGAAGCGCTTCCCCAAAATCAATCTCCAGCAGCGTAGCCATGGGCCTCCTGTATCAACGCAATCGGTATTGCGCGCCAATCGACGCTCAGCGAACTCGACATGGGAAAAGCACCCTGCGTGTCGAAAAAGAATGCCCACACAAGGCGCACATGGTCTCCATCAACCGCCAAGCCCCCCTGATCTTGCCTAGACAATGGCATGAACACCTCGCCGTGGCTTCTGCGCAATCAGCATTGCAACCGCCCGAAGTGCCTGGGCCAACTCAGCCTGGTCACGCGCTCCCCCCAAGGAGATGCGTACCGCGTCTTCCATGACAGGCTCCAAACTGAACGATTGGGCACAAGCCACGCTGACTCCGGCCCCATCCAGCGCATGGGCAAAACTGTGCTGATTCCAATGCGTTGGCAGCGGCATCCAGACATGTATCCCGGTGGGATGCGCCTGCGACTGTGCGGGCAGCAGCGATCGGGCGAGAGTCTGCCGGGCCCGCGCTTCGCGCTGGATTTCCTGAACGAGTTGTCGAGCGCCCCCACTGCGGATCCAGTATTCGACAAGCGCCCCAAGCAGTGGAGATCCACCCATGCTCACCCCACGCAATGCTTCCAGGAGAGGGCCGCCGTCATCACCGCGCGGCGGCAGGACGAACGCCGTGCGCAGTGCGGGGGACAGGCACTTCGACAACGAAGCCAGATAGTAGGTCTGCACACCGCCATTGAGCGCAGCAATGGGGGGAGGCACATCATTCAAGAGGAAGCGATACGGATCATCTTCGATCAATGTCATGCCCAGTCGCGCCAGCGTCGAGGCAATCTGCTGGCGACGGTTCTCCGGCATGGTTCTCGTCGTAGGGTTGTGCAACGTCGGATTCAGGTACAGCAACTGGGCGCGGGAACTACGGTGCGCATGTTCAATCGCGTCCGGCATGACCCCGTCATCGTCAATGTCGAGTCCGATGACCTGCAGACCGAGCTGACGAGCGGCTTGCAGGAAACCCGGATAGGTCAGCTTTTCGCACAGCACGGTCTGACCGGGACGTGTTGTCGACAAGAGAATCGCGAAAAGCGCAGCCTGAGCCCCTTCGCTTAGGAGGAGTTGTTGACCCGCCACGTCACCGAGTGCTGGCCGTAGCCAGGCCCGGGCAGCCTGAACAGCTGAGGCACTCGAAGCGTTGCCCGGATATCGAGACAACACATCGATTGACTGGCGTGCCAGTACATCCTGCAAGCCCGCCTGGATCCGCGCGACCATCGAACCATCCGCAGGCTGCGGCGGCGTGTTCATGGCCAGATCCACCTGATGCGGCCCCGTTGGCCCAGCATCACCCAGGACAAAGGAGCCGCGCCCACCGAAAGATGCAATCAAGCCTCGGTCTCGCGCTTCTGCGTAGGCGCGGGTCACCGTCGTGAGATCCACCTGCAGCTCTGCCGCCAGCCAGCGTTGTGATGGCACCTGATCGCCTGCATGCAGTTGGCCGGACTGTATGGATTTTGCAATGAGGTCTGCAATCTGGAGGTAGCGCGGCCCCGAGCCCGTGGACAGAGGCTTGACCCAGGTGTTTCGTGCTTTTTTGTTCATCTCTTGATCTGGTTCCGCATACGAGGCGATTGCCAATTCATGCGAGTCACCATAGAATAATGCATACACAACATGATTTTATCCATACATGATGTTTTTGTATGGATTTGCATAAGCTGATCGCTGCGCCACGCATCATGAGCGGACAGGCGTACCGAGGTGATGCACAGGAGTTGCCCCGATGACTGATTTCCGCGTTGTTTCTGCCAGCCAAGTCGAAGATGGCGTAGCTGTTTGGCTTACTGACAAGCACACACGGGTCGGGGCACTAGCCCAAACCCAGCCCCTTGCCCGCCCCCGCACATTGCTTGGGCGCCTCTCTCAGAACAGGCAGGCATGACCATGCTCGACTTCAGCGCCTTGGACCTCGCCAGGATTCAATTCGGCTTCACCATCTCCTTTCACATCATCTTTCCGGCCATCACCATCGGTCTGGCGGCCTTCCTGGCTGTGCTTGAAGGCCTATGGCTGTGGAAAAACGATGACACCTACCTCGAGCTCTACCACTTCTGGTCCAAGATCTTTGCGGTGAACTTCGCCATGGGCGTGGTCTCCGGCTTGGTGATGGCTTACCAGTTCGGAACCAACTGGAGTTTCTATTCACAGTTCGCGGGCAGCATCACGGGCCCATTGCTGGTCTACGAGGTACTGACCGCCTTCTTCCTGGAAGCGGGCTTCCTGGGCGTCATGCTCTTTGGGTGGAACAAGGTGGGGCGCAGTCTGCACTTCTTCGCCACGGTCATGGTCGCCCTCGGCACGATGATCTCGGCTACATGGATCCTGGCATCCAACAGCTGGATGCAGACACCGCAAGGCCATGAGGTCATCAACGGAGTGGTCGTTCCAGTGGACTGGATCGCGGTGATTTTCAATCCGTCCTTCCCCTACCGCCTAGCCCACATGGTGACGGCAGCAATGCTTGCTACGGCATTGTTTGTTGGCGCTTCGGGTGCCTGGCACCTGCTGCGGGGACATCGTCAACCTGCGGTCAAGCGCATGTTTTCGATGGCGCTGTGGATGGTGCTCTTCACCGCACCTCTGCAAATTTTCATTGGCGACATGCACGGGCTCAATACCCTCAAACACCAGCCTGCCAAGATCGCCGCGGTTGAGGGCCACTGGGAGAACACCCCTGGAGAAGGCGTCCCCCTGATCCTGTTCGGCCTACCCGATATGCAGGCAGAGGCCACCCGCTACAAGATCGAGATACCCAACCTGGCCAGTCTGATCCTCACCCACAGCAAGGACGGCCAGATCCCCGGCTTAAAGGAATTTGCGCCTGAGGATCGGCCCAACTCTCCCATCGTCTTCTGGTCTTTTCGAATCATGGCTGGGCTGGGCATGCTGATGTTGTTGCTCGGGCTGTATGGCGCCTGGGCGCGCTGGCGGCGGCGACTATACGAGAGCCTGTTACTGACACGTTTTGCACTTTGGATGGGGCCCTCCGGTTTGATCGCCATTCTGGCTGGTTGGTACGTCACTGAAATTGGACGTCAACCTTGGGTTGTCTACGGTCTGATGCGGACCAAGGATGCCGTTTCCAACCACTCTGCCATGACCCTCTCCATTGGATTGATCATCCTGGTCGCGATGTATCTGTTCATATTTGGCCTGGGCATTGCTTACATGCTGAGGCTAGTCAAGCAGGGGCCCGAAAGCCTGCACAGCGAAGCCGCACCGCATGGTCCTTCGATCAATCAAAGACCCGCGCGTCCGCTGTCCGCGGTCAATGAACCCATGTCTTCGACGACAAAAGCACCATAAAACAAGGGGTACACCATGGGAATCGATCTTCCCCTTATCTGGTTTTTGATCATCGGCTTCGGCATCATGATGTACGTCATCATGGACGGCTTCGACCTGGGAATCGGCATCCTGTTTCCGCTGATCCCTGGTCGCGAAGACCGCGACACCATGGTCAACACCGTCGCGCCGGTTTGGGACGGCAACGAAACCTGGCTGGTTCTGGGCGGCGCGGGCCTGATGGCCGCGTTTCCCAAGGCCTACGCCGTGCTGTTGAGCGCACTCTACATTCCCGCGCTGTGCCTGTTGGCTGGCCTGATCTGGCGCGGCGTCTCCTTCGAGTTCCGATTCAAGGCCGACGAAGCCCACAAGCCATTCTGGGACAAGGCCTTCATGGCGGGCTCTTTCGTGGCGGCCTTCTTTCAAGGCGTCATCCTTGGCGCGTTCCTCGATGGGCATCAGGTGGTCAACGGAGTTACCGTCGGCAATGCAATGAGTTGGCTCACGCCGTTCAGTGTGTTCGCCGGCCTGGGAATTGTCATCGCCTATGCACTGCTCGGCGCCACGTGGCTGATCCTGAAAACGGATGGGCTTTTACAAAGCAGGATCAAGGACATGACGCGTCCGATCCTCTTGGCCCTGTTGGCGGCGATGGTCATCGTGAGTCTCTGGACACCACTCACCCACGCCAGCATCGCGGCTCGCTGGTTCGACTGGCCCAACCTTGCATTCTTCGCGCCGGTTCCGCTCCTTGTCGTGGTATCGGCCTACGCCATACTTCGCTCGCTGCAAGGCACCCCGCATGCAGGGCCCTTCGTCTGGTCGTTGATTCTGGTGTTCCTAGGCTACTCGGGGCTCGTCATCAGCATCTGGCCTAACATCCTGCCACCGGACATCTCCATCTGGGATGCTGCCGCTCCACCGCAGAGCCTGGGATTCGCACTCGTAGGCGCATTGCTGATCATTCCCTTCATCCTGGCCTATACCGCATGGTCGTACTATGTCTTCCGTGGCAAAGTGAAAGCTGGAGATGGGTATCACTGAAATGAAGCACCCTGTCTCCCCCACCTACGGGTGGGGCAAACGCCTCATCTGGCTTGTCGCCATTTGGACCTGCAGCATCACCGCCTTAGGTGCTATGGCATGGGTGATGCGCATGATAATGCGCGCCGCAGGCATGGCCTCATAAGGTAGCCGCAGCATCCCGGACGATCATATCGTCGCTTGTGGAATAGCTGTGCGGATGCGCCGGGTGCTGAAGTCCCCTCGGAAATCAGCGCCCCCTCCTCCTCCGTCCCCTGAACGCCGGAATCACCCGGGAAACAGGCTTCGCTGCCCCGCCTGCTCCAGCGCCAGCAGCGCCTGCTTGCGCGGCAGGCCGCCACCGAAGCCGGTCAGGCGGCCGTCGCTGCCGATCACGCGGTGGCAGGGCACGATGATGGAAACCTTGTTGCCCCCATTCGCCGCCGCCACGGCGCGGAAAGCAGTGGGGCGGCCGATGGCGCGGGCCTGCTCGGCGTAGCTGCGCGTCTGGCCGTAGGGAATGGCGCATAGCGCCTGCCAGGCCTGCTGCTGGAACGGGGTTCCCACCAGGTCGAGCGGTACGCCGAAGCACTGGCGCTGGCCTGCAAAGTACTGCGCCAGCTCGGCGCCTGCCTGCGTCAGCACGGCGTTCATGCCTGCGCACGACGGCCCGCCACGCGCGGCCTCCACCTGGCGCTGCTCCCGCTCCACACCGTGCTGGCCCACAAACTCCAGCAGGCACAGCCCGTTGGGCGAGGCGATGGCGAGCATGTCTCCCAGCGGGGTCGGCAGGCGGCAGTGCAGCAAGGCCATGGACGTGGACTCCGATTTCAAGGAAAAAACGGTGCCAGCGCTTTCCCATCAAGCGCCAGAAGCTATCAAAACAGAAGCAACCTCAATCCTCGATGCCGCGTTGCGCGGGTATGCCGGCCTGGAAGGCATGCTTGACGAGCCGCATTTCCGTCACGGTGTCGGCGATGGCAACGATTTCCTCCGGACAGCGGCGCCCCGTGAGGCAGACGTGCACGTCCCTGGGGCGCGCCGCCAGGGTTTCGAGCACGTCCGGCAGCGGCAGCCAGCCATAGATCAGCGGATAGGTGATCTCGTCGAGCACCACCAGGAAGTACGCCCCCGAGAGGATGGCCGCGCGCGCCTTGGCCCAGCCGTCGCGCGCGAGCTGGGCCGAGTGTTCCAGGTCCTTGCTCTTCCAGCTGAAGCCATCGCCCAGGCCCTCGATGGGCAGCCCCACCTGCTCGGCCAGGCGGTGCTCGCCGAAGCGCGCGCTGGGCACCTTCATGAACTGGAACACCTTCACGGCCTTGCCGCGCCCGGTGGCGCGGAACGCCAGGCCGAAGGCGGCCGTGCTCTTGCCCTTGCCGTCGCCGGTATTGACGATGACCAGGCCGCGGCGCTCGCCTTCGGCCTTGTCATAGGGTTTGTCGCTGGGGGGCGTTTCGATCTGCATGGGCAAGC
>JGI26524J50256_1001077_pt1 | contig 26237 bp, 20 predicted proteins | sample ThiBio_inoc_plan_FD_50256 | JGI IMG/M metagenome (IMG submission 50256) | reverse complement strand
ACGTCAGCGCACCCCCGACGCGCGACACCATCACGGACACCGCCACAAGCACAGTCGCCTCGAACTAACACCACAGCTACACGCAAGGGCCGACGTCGTCCCCGTTTGAGCATGACCATGAGGACGGTAGGTATGGCTTCGAGCCCCCGTCGAGAAGAGACCACGCGACACCCCTCCGGTTTCCCCGGAAAGCAGGGGATGTACAACCCCGCGTTCGAGAAGGACGCCTGCGGCCTCGCGATGGTCGCGACGCTGCGCGGTGAGCCGGGGCACGACATCGTCGACCTCGCGCTGACGGCGCTGCGCAACCTCGAGCACCGCGGCGCGATCGGCTCCGACGCGGGTACCGGCGACGGCGCGGGCATCCTGACGCAGATGCCGGATGCCTTCCTGCGCGCCGTCGTCGACTTCGACCTGCCGCCGGTGGGGGAGTACGCCGCGGGCCTGGCCTTCCTGCCCCTCGACGAAGAGGCACGCAAGTCCGTCAAGGCAGGCGTCGAGCAGCTCGCTGCCGCCGAGGGCCTCACGGTGCTCGGCTGGCGCGACGTGCCCACCGAAGAGGAGCACCTCGGCAAGCTCGCGCATGCCGCACGCCCGGCGTTCGAGCAGCTGTTCGTCTCGCGCCCCGCCGTCGGCGACGCGCCTGCGCTGAGCGGCATCGAGCTCGACCGGCGTGTCTACCGCCTGCGCAAGCGCGCCCGCAACGAGTACGACGCCTACTTCGTCTCGCTCAGCTCGCGCACGCTCGGCTACAAGGGCATGGTCACGACACTGCAGCTCGAGCCGTTCTACCCCGACCTGCAGGACGAGCGGTTCGTCAGCGAACTCGCCGTCGTGCACTCGCGGTACTCGACCAACACGTTCCCGTCGTGGCCGCTCGCGCAGCCGCTGCGCATGCTCGCGCACAACGGCGAGATCAACACGGTCGGCGCGAACCGCAACTGGATGCGCGCGCGCCAGTCGCAGCTCGAGTCCGAGCTCCTCGGTGACATCCGCCCGCTGCTGCCGATCTGCACGGAGGGCGCGAGCGACTCGGCATCCTTCGATGAGGTCCTGGAGCTGCTGACCCTCACCGGCCGCAGCCTGCCGCACGCCATCATGATGATGGTGCCCGAGGCCTACGAGAAGCAGGCGGACATCTCGGCTGACCTGCGCGCGTTCTACGACTACCACGCGATGCAGATGGAGCCGTGGGACGGCCCGGCGGCGCTCATCTTCACCGACGGCACGCTCGTCGGCGCGACGCTCGACCGCAACGGCCTGCGCCCGGGCCGCTGGACCGAGACGACCGACGGCATCGTCGTCATCGGCTCTGAGACCGGCGTGCTCGACTTCGAGCCGTCGCGCATCAAGCGGCGCGGGCGCCTGCGCCCCGGCCGCATGTTCGTCGTCGACACGGCGCAGCAGCGCATCGTCGAGGACGAAGAGGTCAAGGCGGATCTTGCCGCGCTGCAGCCGTGGCAGGAATGGCTCGACTCCGGTCGCGTGCGCCTGAAGGACCTGCCCGAGCGTGAGCACATCGTGCACCCGATCGCGTCCATCACGCGCCGTCAGCGCACGTTCGGCTACACCGAGGAAGAGGTTCGGATCCTCCTGACCCCGATGGGCCAGAACGGCGCCGAGCCGCTCGGCGCGATGGGGTCGGATGCCCCGATCGCCGTCCTCAGCGAGCGCCCGCGCCTGCTGTTCGACTACTTCGTGCAGCAGTTCGCTCAGGTGACCAACCCGCCGCTCGACTCGATCCGCGAAGAGGTCGTCACCTCGCTCGCGCTGGCGCTCGGCCCCGAGCGCAACCTGCTGGAGTCGACGCCCGAGCACACCCGGACGATCGGACTGGACTTCCCGGTCATCGACAACGATGAACTCGCGAAGCTGCAGCACATCGACCGTGCGCTGCCCGGTCGCCGTTCGGCGATCGTCCGCGGCCTGTACCGGTTCGACCGCGGCGAGCACGCCCTCGAAGAGCGCCTCGACGAGATGTGCGCCGAGGTTGATGAGGCGATCGAGCAGGGTGCGGAGTTCATCATCCTGAGCGACCGCGACTCGAACAAGGACCTCGTCCCGATCCCGTCGCTTCTGATGATCTCGGCCGTGCACCACCACCTCATCCGTCGCGAGAACCGCATGAAGGTCGGGCTCGTCGTCGAAGCGGGTGACGTGCGCGAAGTGCACCATGTCGCGACGCTCATCGCGTATGGGGCATCCGCCGTGAACCCGTACCTCGCGATGGAGACCGTCGAGTACCTCGTGCGCGCCGGGTTCATCACGGGCATCTCACCCGAGAAGGCCGTGCGCAACCTCATCTACGCGCTCGGCAAGGGCGTGCTGAAGATCATGTCCAAGATGGGCATCTCGACGGTGTCGTCGTACGCCGGCTCGCAGGTGTTCGAGGCCGTGGGCCTGTCGGAGCAGCTCGTCGAGAAGTACTTCACCGGCACCGAGACCAAGCTCGGTGGCATCGGCATCGTCGACATCGCCCGTGAGAACCAGGCGCGGCACGACTACGCCTACCCCGAGGACGAGGCCGCGCGGGCGCACGAGCGCCTGTGGACCGGCGGCGAGTACCAGTGGCGTCGCGACGGTGCCCCGCACCTGTTCAACCCCGACACGGTGTTCCGCCTGCAGCATTCGACGCGCAACCGTCGGTACGACATCTTCCGCGAGTACACCAAGCTCGTCGACGACCAGGCGGCCGAGCTGAAGACGCTGCGCGGCATGTTCCGGCTGAAGACGGGCGAGCGCCCGCCCGTGCCGATCGACGAGGTCGAGCCGATCGAGTCGATCGTCACACGCTTCTCGACGGGAGCGATGAGCTACGGCTCGATCTCGCGCGAAGCGCACGAGACGCTCGCGATCGCGATGAACTCGATCGGTGCGAAGTCGAACACGGGTGAAGGCGGCGAAGACGTCGAGCGTCTGCTCGACCCGCAGCGTCGCAGCGCGATCAAGCAGGTGGCATCGGGCCGGTTCGGTGTCACGAGCATGTACCTGACGCACGCCGACGACATCCAGATCAAGCTCGCGCAGGGCGCCAAGCCCGGCGAGGGCGGTCAGCTGCCCCCGGGCAAGGTGTATCCCTGGATCGCGCGCACGCGTGGTGGCACGCCCGGCGTCGGACTCATCTCGCCGCCGCCGCACCACGACATCTACTCGATCGAAGACCTCAAGCAGCTGATCTTCGACCTGAAGCGGGCCAACCCCGCCGCGCGCGTGCACGTGAAGCTCGTGAGCCAGTCGGGCATCGGCGCGGTCGCGGCGGGTACCGCCAAGGCCCTCGCCGACGTCATCCTCGTCTCGGGTCACGACGGCGGCACCGGCGCGAGCCCGCTGAACTCGCTCAAGCACGCCGGCACGCCGTGGGAGCTGGGCCTGGCCGAGACGCAGCAGACACTCATGCTCAACGACATGCGCGACCGCGTCGTCGTCCAGGCCGACGGGCAGCTCAAGACCGGCCGTGACGTCGTCATCGCCGCCCTGCTGGGCGCCGAGGAGTTCGGCTTCGCGACGACCGCGCTCGTGGTCGAAGGCTGCATCATGATGCGCGTCTGCCACCTCGACACGTGCCCCGTGGGTGTCGCGACGCAGAACCCCGTGCTGCGTGCCCGCTTCAGCGGAAAGCCGGAGTTCGTCGTCAACTTCATGCAGTTCATCGCCCAGGAGGTGCGCGAGTACCTCGCCGAGCTCGGCTTCCGCTCGCTCGATGAGGCGATCGGCCGCAACGACCTGCTCGACGTGAACGGCGCGATCGAGCACTGGAAGGCGAGCGGCCTCGACCTCGCGCCGATCCTGGACGGTCCCGCGTTCGCCCCCGAGGTGCCGCGTCGCCACCTGCGCGATCAGGACCACGAGCTCGACGAGCACTTCGACGTCGGTCTGATCGAGCGTGCGCAGGATGTCATCGCGCACGGCGGTCACATCGCGATCGACCTGCCGATCCGCAACACCGAGCGCGCTGTCGGCACGATGCTCGGCAACCGCGTCACCCTCGCACACGGCGAGCACGGGTTGCCGGCGGGCACGATCGAGGTGAACCTCACCGGTTCTGCCGGCCAGTCGTTCGGCGCGTTCCTGCCCGCAGGCATCACCCTGCGGCTGGAGGGCGACTCGAACGACTACGTCGGCAAGGGCCTGTCGGGCGGGCAGATCGTCGTACGGCCGCCGCGCGACGCCGAGTTCGATGCCTCGCAGAACGTCATCGCCGGCAACGTCATCGGCTACGGCGCGACGCAGGGCAGCATGTTCCTGCGCGGCGTCGTGGGCGAGCGGTTCCTCGTGCGCAACTCGGGCGCGACCGCCGTCGTCGAAGGCGTCGGCGACCACGCACTCGAGTACATGACGGGTGGCCTCGCGGTCATCCTCGGTGCGACGGGGCGCAACCTCGGGGCCGGCATGTCCGGCGGTTCCGCCTACGTCTACAAACTCGATCGCGCGCTCGTCAACCGCGAGGCGATCGCCAGTGGAGAGCTCGAGCTGCTCCAGCTCGGCTCGGGCGACATCGAGATCCTTCGCGACCTGCTCGAGCAGCATGTCGCCGAGACGGGGTCGACGCTCGCCGCCGCCCTGCTGGACGACTTCGAGGCTGAGGCCGCGAACTTCGTCCGTGTCCTGCCGCGCGATTACGCCGCGGTGCTGCAGACCCGTATGGACGCGGCCGCCGAGGGGCTCGACCCCGACGGCGACGTCGTCTGGACCCGCATCCTGGAGGTGACCGGTGGCTGACCCGAAGGGCTTCCTGAAGACCACCGAGCGTGAGCTCCCGGCGCGCCGGCCGGTTCCCGTGCGCATCATGGACTGGAAAGAGGTCTACGAGCCGGGCGACCCCGCCGTCCTCCGTCGTCAGGCCGGTCGCTGCATGGACTGCGGCGTACCGTTCTGCCACAAGGGATGCCCGCTGGGCAACCTGATCCCGGAGTGGAACGACCTCATGTGGCGCGGCGAGGGCCGCGCGGCGATCGAGCGTCTGCACGCGACCAACAACTTCCCGGAGTTCACCGGTCGCCTCTGCCCCGCTCCGTGCGAGAGCTCGTGCGTGCTCGGGATCAACCAGCCCGCGGTGACGATCAAGCAGATTGAGGTCTCGACGATCGACGACGCCTTCGCCAACGGCTGGGTCGAGGCCGAGCCGCCCGCGCGTCTGACCGGCAAGACGGTCGCCGTCGTCGGGTCGGGCCCCGCGGGCCTGGCCGCCGCTCAGCAGCTCACGCGCGCCGGCCACACGGTCGCCGTGTTCGAGCGCGACGACCGCATCGGCGGTCTGCTGCGTTACGGCATCCCCGACTTCAAGATGGAGAAGAAGCACCTCGAGTCGCGCCTGCGCCAGATGCAGGACGAGGGCACGCGCTTCCGCGCCGGGGTGCAGATCGGCGTCGACATCACATGGGCCGACCTCCGTGCCCGGTACGACGCGGTCGTCGTCGCGACCGGTTCGACCGTGCCGCGCGACATCGCGATCCCCGGGCGCGACCTCGACGGCGTGCACTTCGCGATGGAGTACCTCGTCGAGTCCAACAAGGCCGTCGCGGGCGACCAGGTGCCCAACCAGATCCACGCGGAGGGCAAGCACGTCATCGTCATCGGCGGTGGCGACACCGGAGCCGACTGCATCGGCACGGCGCACCGCCAGGGCGCACTGAGCGTCACCAACCTCGCGATCGGCAAGCAGCCGCCGTCGGCGCGGCCCGAGCACCAGCCGTGGCCGATGATGCCGACCGTGTTCGAGGTCTCCTCGGCGCACGAAGAAGGCGGCGAGCGTGCCTACCTGGCATCCACCGTTGAGTTCCTCGCCAACGAGGCGGGCGAAGTGCGTGCCCTGCGCCTGGCCGAGACCGAGTACCTGGCCGACGGCCGTCGCGTGCCCCGCAGCGGCACCGAACGCGAGATCCCCGCCGACCTCGTTCTGATCGCGATGGGTTTCACCGGCCCGGAGCGTAGCGCTCTCGAGGAGCAACTCGGTACCGTGTTCACGGGCCGTGGCAACGTCGAGCGGACCGACGACTACCAGTCGACGGCTCCCGGCGTGTTCGTGGCCGGGGATGCCGGTCGTGGGCAGTCCCTGATCGTCTGGGCGATCGCTGAGGGGCGGGCCGCGGCCGCTGCCGTCGATGAGTACCTGATGGGGCAGACCAACCTGCCGTCGCCGGTCGGCCCGCGCGACGTCGCGATCGGCCTGCAGCCCGCGTAGGCTGAAGCCAACCCCCGAACAACCGATCCAGACCGGAGAGTCAGTACGTGAGACGCGCGAAAATCGTCGCCACCCTGGGCCCCGCCACCGAGTCGTATGAGATGATCCGTGCGATCATCGACGCCGGTGTCAACGTGGCCCGCATGAACCTCAGCCATGGCTCGTACGCGGAGCACGAAGTCCGCTTCGCGAACGTGCGGAAGGCCGCGGATGACGCCGGCCGTGCCGTAGCCATCCTCGTCGACCTGCAGGGCCCGAAGATCCGGCTCGGCAAGTTCTCTGACGGACCCCACGACCTCGCCGTCGGCGAGACGTTCCGCATCACGACCGAGGATGTCGTCGGCACCCGCGACCTCGTCGGCACGACCTTCAAGGGTCTCGCCGGCGACGTCTCGCCGGGCGACTTCCTGCTCATCGACGACGGCAAGGTCCGCGTTCAGGTCGAGAGCGTCGACGGACCCGTCGTCACGACCAAGGTCGTCGTCGCCGGCACGGTCTCCAACAACAAGGGCATCAACCTGCCTGGCGTCGCCGTGAGCGTCCCCGCCCTGTCCGAGAAGGACGAGGCGGACCTGCGCTGGGGCCTGCAGGCCGGTGCCGACCTCATCGCGCTGTCGTTCGTGCGCGATGCCGCCGACGTCACCCGCGTGCACGAGATCATGGCGGAGGAGGGCCGCAAGGTTCCCGTCATCGCCAAGATCGAGAAGCCGCAGGCTGTCGACAACCTCGAAGAGATCATCGACGCCTTCGACGGCATCATGGTCGCCCGTGGTGACCTCGCCGTCGAGCTGCCGCTCGAGGCCGTCCCGATCGTGCAGAAGCGCGCCGTCGAGATGTGCCGCCGCATGGCGAAGCCAGTCATCGTCGCGACCCAGATGCTCGAGTCGATGACGCACGCCCCGGTGCCCACGCGCGCCGAGGCATCCGACGTCGCCAACGCCGTCCTCGACGGTGCAGACGCGGTGATGCTGTCGGGCGAGACGAGTGTCGGCGAGTACCCCGTCGTCACGGTGCAGACCATGGCGCGCATCGTCGAGTCGACGGAGGAGCACGGTCTCGACCGCATTCGCCCGTTCAGCGCGAAGCCTCGCACGCAGGGCGGCATCCTCACCCTCGCAGCCAACGAGGTCGCCGAGTTCGTCGAGGCCAAGTTCCTCTGCATCTTCACGGAGTCCGGTGACACGGCGCGCCGCATGTCGCGCCTGCGCCCCGGCATCCCGATGATGGCGTTCGCGGTCGACCCCGCGATCCGCCGCCGCATGGCGCTCACCTGGGGCGTGCAGTCGACCCTCGTCGAGCACGTCGCGCACACCGACCTCATGTTCATCCAGGTCGACGAGTTCTTCCTCGGTCAGGGACTCGCGAAGGAAGGTGACAAGGTGGTCGTGATCTCCGGCTCGCCTCCCGGAATCATCGGCTCGACCAACGACATCCGCGTGCACAAGATCGGTGACGCCGTCCACGGCAAGGCACCGATCTACCAGTCGCAGAACTAGGTCGACAGCAGCAGAAGGGCGGATGCCGGGGGGAGGACCCCCGGGCATCCGCCCTTCTGCGTGTCGTGCCGGTGGTGGGAGTCGAACCCACACGCCCTTGCGGGCAACCGAGTTTGAGTCGGTCGCGTCTGCCATTCCGCCACACCGGCGCACGCCCAGAAGAGACTATCGCGGATCGGCTGCGACGCTGACGCGTCTCCGCCGATGTGGTGGGAGTCGTCCCCGCCGTCTCTCCACACGCCGCTTCGCGACGCGCGGAGCCTCTGATGGCGTGGGCCCACCCACACGCCCTTGCGGGCAACCGAGTTTGAGTCGGTCGCGTCTGCCATTCCGCCACACCGGCGCACGTGGAATCGAGACTATCGCAGGTTCGTCCTCTCGCTGGCTCTAGGATGGACAGGTGACTGAGCAGGAACTGACCCCCGCATCGACGCCCGCGGCCCCTCGACGGGTCGTCGTCGCTGAAGACGAATCGTTGATCCGCCTCGACATCGTCGAGATCCTCCGAGACAACGGCTTCGACGTCGTGGGCGAGGCCGGAGACGGTGAGACCGCCGTCCAGCTCGCCACTGAGCTGCGCCCCGACCTCGTCATCATGGACGTCAAGATGCCCGTACTCGACGGCATCAGCGCCGCCGAGAAGCTCGGCAAGAACCACGTCGCGCCCGTCGTGCTGCTGACCGCGTTCAGCCAGAAGGAGCTCGTCGAGCGGGCCAGCGAGGCCGGCGCTCTCGCGTACGTCGTCAAGCCGTTCACGCCCAACGACCTGCTGCCGGCCATCGAGATCGCGCTCGCCCGCTACGAGCAGATCATCACGCTCGAGGCCGAGGTCGCCGACATGGTCGAGCGCTTCGAGACCCGCAAGCTCGTCGACCGCGCCAAGGGCCTGCTGAACGAGAAGATGGGCCTGTCTGAGCCTGAGGCGTTCCGCTGGATCCAGAAGGCATCCATGGACCGTCGCCTCACGATGCAGGACGTCGCCAAGGCGATCATCGAGCAGCTCTCCCCGAAGAAGGGCTGACACCCCGCGCTGACGCCCCGCGCGGATGGTCGCATCCGCGAGACTGCACCGGTGCACCGAGACTGCAGCCCGTGCACGCAGTTTCGGCGCAGCACTGCAGTCTCGCGGTCAGAGCGACCGACGCGGCCGAGCGGTGCGAGCGACCGGCGGGGGATCGGGCGGGACGCCGCTCAGCGGTCCTTGATCATGTTGGTGATGCGGATCGTCGAGCAGCGGCGGCCCTGATCGTCGGTCACGACGATCTCGTGCACCGTGATCGAGCGGCCCAGGTGCACGGGCGTGCAGACGCCCGTCACGTAGCCCGAGGCCGCCGACCGGGTGTGCGTCGCGTTGATGTCGACGCCGACGGCGAGTCGCCCCGGCCCCGCGTGCAGGTTCGCCGCCATCGAGCCGAGCGACTCACCCAGCACGACGTAGGCGCCGCCGTGCAAGAGCCCCACCGGCTGCGTGTTGCCCTCGACGGGCATCGTGGCGACGGCGCGCTCGACGGTGAACTCGGTGAACTCGATGCCCATCTTCTGGGCGAGGGCTCCCATGCCGCGGGCCGTGGCCCATTCCAGACCCTCGGATGCCGTGGGGGTGCCCTGAGCTGTCATCGTCCACCTTCGGATGCGATCGGATGCGGGAGTGCGTGTCGCACCCCGCGTCTAGAGTTGCAGGGTGACGGACTCCGAAAAGCCTACCCTTCTCGTCGTCGACGGCCATTCGCTGGCCTACCGTGCGTTCTTCGCCCTGCCGGTCGACAACTTCTCGACGAAGGACGGGCAGCACACCAACGGCATCTACGGGTTCCTGTCGATGTTCGTCAATCTGCTCAAGGCCGAACGGCCCACCCACCTCGCGGTCGCGTTCGACACGTCGCGCCACTCCTTCCGCACCGACCAGTACCCCGAGTACAAGGCGACCCGGTCTGAGTCGCCGGCCGAGTTCAAGGGTCAGATCCCGCTGCTGCAGGACTGCCTCGCGGCGATGAACGTCACGGTGCTCACGAAGGAGGGCATCGAGGCCGACGACATCCTCGCGACGCTCGCCACGCAGGGCGCCGCAGCGGGCATGGACGTGCTCGTCTGCTCGGGCGACCGCGACACGATCCAGCTCGTCACCGATGACGTGACGCTGCTGTATCCGAGCGTGCAGGGCGTCTCGCAGCTCAAGCGCTACACGCCCGACGCGGTCGTCGAGAAGTACGGCCTGCCGCCCGCGAACTACCCCGACATCGCCGCGCTCGTCGGCGAGACCAGCGACAACCTGCCCGGCGTGCCGAAGGTGGGCGAGAAGACCGCCGTGAAGTGGTTGACGCAGTGGGGCAGTCTGGATGCCCTGATCGACAACGCCGACAAGATCACCGGTGTCGTCGGTGGCAACCTCCGCGAGCATCTCGACGACGTGCGCCGCAACCGGTCGCTGAACGCCCTGTTGCGCGACGTCGAGCTTCCCGTCACGCCCGCAGACCTCGCGGTACAGCCGATCGACGCGCAGGCCGTCCGCGACATCTTCGCGCGGCTCGAGTTCCGCACGCTGCTGCCGCGCGTGTTCGAGGCCGTCGGTGCCGATGCCGCCGATGTCGACGCGGCATCCGCCCCCGCCGTTGCCGCCCCCGTGCCCGCGCAGCTGGATGCCGCGGCTCTCGCCGACTGGGCCGCGTCTGCAACAGGTGAGCTGGCCGTGACGATCACGATCGAGGGGGGACTTCCGGCGCGTATCGGCATCGCATCGGCCGACGCTGCGGCCGAGGCCACGTGGACCGATGACGCCGCGGCCGCGCTTGGCCCGTGGCTCACCTCCGACGCGCCGAAGATCCTGACGGATTCCAAACCGCAGGTGAAGGCGCTGCGACGCGCCGGCGTCCGGCTGGGCGGACTCGTGTTCGACCCGATCCTCGCCGGCTGGCTGTTGCGCCCGAGCTTCCCCGACAAGACCCTCGGCGACCTGGTCGACCGCTACCTCGACGAGAAGCTGCCCGAGGCCGACCCCACCCAGCTCGTCCCCGAGACCGAGGGTGCGACGCCGTCACAGCTCGCCTGGTACGCGCTGCGGGTGACCGCACCGCTGCGCGATGAGATGCCCGCCCCCATCCTCACCGTGCTCACCGATATCGAGCTGCCGACGCTCGACACGCTCGCCGACATGGAGCTCGCGGGCGTCGCCGTCTCGCACGACAAGCTCTCCACGTTCTCGGCAGAGCTCGCCGACCGCGCTGAAGGTGTCGCGCAACTGGCGTTCGCCGAGATCGACCGTGAGGTCAACCTCGGCTCGCCCAAGCAGCTGCAGGAGGTGCTGTTCGAGCAGCTCCAGCTGCCCAAAACCCGCAAGACCAAGACCGGGTACTCGACGGATGCCGCGGCTCTCGCCGACCTGCAAGAGAGCGTCGACCACCCGTTCCTCGCCCTGCTGCTGCAGCACCGCGAGGCCACGAAACTCCGTCAGATCATCGAGTCGCTCGACACCGCGATCGACGCGACAGGTCGCATCCACACCACGTACCTGCAGACGGGCAGCCAGACCGGGCGTCTGTCGAGCACCGACCCCAACCTGCAGAACATCCCGATCCGCAGTGAGGAATCGCATCGGATCCGCGCGGCCTTCGAAGTCGGCGCCGGATACGAGACGCTCCTGACGGCCGACTACTCCCAGATCGAGATGCGCATCATGGCGCACCTGTCGGGCGACGCCGGACTCATCGAGGCGTTCAACTCGGGTGAAGACCTGCACCGCTTCGTCGGCTCGCGCGTGTTCGGTGTGGAACCGGCCGACGTCACGCCCGCCATGCGCACGAAGGTCAAGGCGATGAGCTACGGCCTGGTCTATGGCCTGAGCGCGTTCGGTCTGTCGAAGCAGTTGCGCATCGAGCAGGCCGAGGCCAAGCAGCTCATGACCGAGTACTTCGCGCGCTTCGGTGCGGTGCGCGACTATCTGCGCTCCTCCGTGCAGCAGGCCCGCATCGACGGCTACACCGAGACGATCTTCGGCAGGCGCCGGCCGTTCCCCGACCTCGGCAGCCCCAACCGCGTGCTTCGCGAGAACGCCGAACGCGCGGCGCTGAACGCTCCCATCCAGGGCAGCGCGGCCGACATCATGAAGCTCGCGCTCTTTCACATCCACGACCAACTGGTCGCAGACGGACTGACCTCGCGTGTGCTGCTGCAGATCCACGACGAACTGGTCATCGAGGTCGCGCCGGGCGAGTGGGATGCCGTCGAGAAGATCGTCCGCGACCGCATGGGCGACGCAGCGCAGCTCTCCGTGCCGTTGGATGTGCAGATCGGCCGCGGCGAGAACTGGGACGTCGCCGGGCACTGACCTCGGCGCGAGCCCCGCCGCGGGGCCACCGGCGCGACGCGTGGCCGCGCCGCAGGCCACCGGGTGGCGACACGGACGGTGCACTACCTATCCTCGAAGCATGACCGATACCCCACGTACGCCCACCCCCATCGACACGATCGCCGAGGGCTGGGTCGACACCGCAGCGGAGCTGGCCCCGAGTCTTGCGACCTACATCGGGCGCTTCGAGTACAACGACCGCTTGGGCGACCAGTCGCTCGCGGGCCACGAGAAGACGCTCGCAGCGGTGAAGGACACGCTCGCCACCCTGCAGGCGGCTGACCCCGTCGACGACGTGGACGTCGTCACGAAGGCAGACCTCTCGCGTGACCTCGAGCTCGACATCGCCCTGCACGAGGTGGGCGCCCACCTGCGCGACGTCAACGTGATCGCCTCGCCCGCGCAAGAGCTGCGCAATGTGTTCGACCTCATGCCGACCGCGACGGTCGAGGACTGGTCGGTCATCTCGACCCGTTTGGGCGCACTGCCCGGAGCCATCCGCGGCTACATCGAGACGCTGCGTGAGGGCATCGCGACGGGCGTCGTGCCCGCCCGTCGTCAGGTCACCGAAGTCGTGACGCAGATCGCCCGCTACACCGCCGACGGCGGCTTCTTCGCGGAGTTCACGAGCGAAGCTGCCCCCGCCGAAGGCCAGCTGCCCGCCTCGCTGGCGCGCGACCTCGCCACCAGCAGCAACGCCGCGCGCGTCGCCTACGATCAGCTGGCCGACTTCTTCACGCGCGAGCTGGCCCCCGCGGCATCCGAACAGGACGGCGTCGGGCGCGACCTGTACCAGCTGTACTCGCAACGGTTCCTCGGCGCGCAGATCGATCTGGACGAGACCTATGAGTGGGGCCTGGAAGAGTTGGCCCGAATGGTCGCCGAGCAAGAGGCGATCGCGAACGAGATCCTCCCCGGCGCGAGCGTCGAAGAGGCTGTCGCCTTCCTCGAGCAGGACGAGAGCCACAAGCTGCACGGCACCGAGGCGCTGCAGCGCTGGATGCAGGCCACGAGTGATCGCGCCATCGCCGAGCTCGGCAAGAGCCACTTCGACATCCCCGAGCCGATCCGCACGATCGAGTGCATGATCGCGCCGACGCACGAGGGCGGCATCTACTACACGGCCCCGACGGACGACTTCTCGCGCCCCGGTCGCATGTGGTGGTCGGTGCCGGAGGGCGTCGACTCCTTCGACACCTGGCGCGAGCTGACGACCGTCTACCACGAGGGTGTGCCGGGACACCACCTGCAGATCGCGCAGGCCGTGTACAACCGCAGCGAGCTCAACTCGTGGCGCCGCCTGCTGGCGGGGTCCAGCGGTCATGCCGAGGGCTGGGCGCTCTACGCCGAGCGCCTGATGGATCAGCTCGGCTACCTCGCCGACCCGGCCGACCGCCTGGGCATGCTCGACGGACAGCGCATGCGCGCCGCGCGCGTCGTGCTCGACATCGGGGTGCACCTGGGCAAGCCGCGTCCCGACGGAAACGGCGCGTGGGATGCCGACTACGCGCTCGAGTTCATGCGCCGCAACGTCAACATGCCCGACGAGTTCGTGCAGTTCGAGGTGAACCGCTACCTCGGCTGGCCGGGGCAGGCCCCCTCGTACAAGGTCGGCCAGCGCATCTGGGAGCAGATCCGCGACGAGACTGCGCAGCGCGAGGGCGCAGGCTTCGACATCAAGCGCTTCCACATGCGCGCCCTGCGCCTGGGTGGCGTCGGCCTCGAGACGCTGCGGATGGCACTGGCCCAGAGCTGACGGGAATGCCCGCAGGTCCCGGCGAGTTCCTATTCGTATGCATACAGTAGAGCTCGGTCTGGACACGTTCGGCGACATCACCATCGGCGAGGACGGACAGCGCGTCAGCGACGCGCAGACGATCCGCGACATCGTGGATCAGGCCGTCCTCGCCGACCAGGTGGGCCTGTCGTTCTTCGGGGTGGGGGAGCACCACCGGCACGAGTTCGCGGTGTCGAGCCCCGAACTGGTGCTCGCCGCGGCCGCCGCGCGCACCGAGCGGATCCACCTCGGCACGGCCGTCACGGTGCTCTCCAGCGACGACCCCGTGCGCGTGTACGAGCGCTTCGCGACGCTGGATGCCCTCTCACGCGGCCGCGCCGAAGTCATCCTGGGGCGTGGCTCGTTCATCGAGTCGTTCCCGCTGTTCGGCTACGACCTGAGCGACTACGAGGTGCTGTTCGAAGAGAAGCTCGACCTCTTCTCGCAGCTGATGGCAGAGAAGCCCGTCACCTGGCAGGGCACGACGCGCGCGTCGCTGACGGATGCCGACGTGTTCCCCAAGACCGAGAGCGGCATCACGGCGTGGGTGGGCGTCGGCGGCTCGCCCGAGTCGGTCGTGCGCACGGCGCGCTACGGGTACGGCCTCATGCTCGCGATCATCGGCGGATCCGCCGAGCGGTTCCGCCCGTATGTCGACCTGTACCACCGCTCGCTCGACTCGTTCGGACGCGACCGGATGCCGGTGGGCGTGCACTCACCCGGCCACATCGCCGACACCGACGCCCAGGCATGGGAGGAGCTGTACCCCGCGATGGAGGCCAACCGCAACGCGATCGGCGCCGAGCGCGGGTGGCCGCCGTACAGCCGCCTGCAGTTCCAGCACGACGTCGGGCCCGAGGGCGCGATCTACGCCGGTTCGCCCGAGACCGTGGCGCGCAAGATCGCGGCGACGGTCGCGACCCTCGGAGCCGACCGGTTCGACCTGAAGTACGCCAACGGCACGCTCTCGCACGGCAAGATGCTGCGCTCGATCGAGCTCTACGGCACAAAGGTCCTGCCCCTGGTGCATGACCTGCTGGCATCCGCGTGAGTAGCATGCATCCATGACGGATGCCCCCGAACGCACCGAATCCACTGTCGCAGGCCGACTGGACGCACTACCGTTCACGCGCGCGCACCTGAAGGTGCTCACCGGGTCGGGGCTCGGCTGGGCACTGGATGCCATGGACGTCGGCCTCGTCTCGTTCGTCCTCGCGGCGCTCGTCGCCGAGTGGTCACTGACGGGGGAGCAGGCCTCGTGGCTCGCGTCGGCGGGCTTCATCGGCATGGCGATCGGGGCGAGCCTGGGCGGACTTCTCGCTGACCGGTTCGGACGCCGGTCAGTATTTGCCGTGACGCTGCTCGTGTACGGGCTCGCAACCGGCGCGAGCGCCCTCGTCGGAGGACTCGCCGCGCTCATCGTGCTGCGAATCATCGTGGGGCTCGGCCTCGGCGCGGAACTGCCCGTCGCGAGCACGTACGTGAGCGAGTTCGCCCCGGCGCGTATCCGAGGGCGTGTGATCGTGATCCTCGAGGCCTTCTGGGCGGTCGGGTGGACGGCCGCGGCACTGATCGGCTACTTCGTCATCCCGAACCTCGACGACGGTTGGCGCTGGGCATTCGCGCTCGGTGCCATCCCCGCCGCGTACGCGCTGATCGTGCGCTGGGGCCTGCCCGAGTCGGCGCGCTGGCTCGAGCGCCGCGGGCGTCGCGCGGAGGCCGAGGTGGTCGTCGCGCAGTTCGAGGCTTCGGCGGCGGTCAGCGATGCGCAGCGTCGACGCGCGGCACCGGTCACGATGTCGACGGCGCCGGTCCGCGTTGCCGGTGGTCGCGTGGCGAACCTGTTCTCGGGCGAGTTCCGCATGCGCACGCTGGCGCTGTGGATCGTGTGGTTCTGCGTCAACTTCGCCTACTACGGGGCCTTCATCTGGATCCCGACGATCCTGTTCTCGCAGGGCTACGACCTCGTCCGCTCGTTCGGGTTCACGCTCCTCATCACCCTCGCGCAACTGCCCGGATACGCCGTCGCGGCGTGGCTCATCGAGGTGTGGGGGCGACGCACGACGCTGTCGGTGTTCCTGGTCGGATCGGCCGTGTCGGCGGTGCTGTTCGGCACGGCAACCGGTGCCGGGGGCATCATCGCGGCAGGAATGGCGCTGTCGTTCTTCAACCTGGGGGCGTGGGGTGCGCTGTACGCCGTGACGCCCGAGACGTACCCGACTTCGCTGCGCGCGACGGGAGCGGGCTGGGCCGCCGGTGTCGGACGCATCGCGTCGATCATCGCGCCGTTGAGCGTCCCGCCGCTGCTGGACCTCGGTGGTGCACCCCTGCTGTTCACGGTGTTCGCCGGGTTCTTCGTCCTCGCGGCGGCGGCAGCCTGGGCACTGGCGGATCGGCGCGGTGCGGCGCTCGACGACCGCTGATCGGTGCCGACCGGCGCAATGGTTTTACGGTCGTAGGCTCTTCTGGTGGCATCCATTCGTTTCGTCGCCATCGGCGACTCGTTTACCGAGGGTGTCGGGGATGAGCTCCCCGACGGACACGTGCGGGGCTGGGCCGACCTCGTGGCTCAGGGCTGGGCCGATTCGCGCGGCGAGTCGATCGAGTACGCGAACCTCGCGATCCGCGGCAAGCTCGTCTGGTCGATCGTCGAGCAGCAGCTCGAACCCGCGCTCGCCCTGAAGCCCACGCACCTGTCCTTCAACGGCGGCGGCAACGACATGCTGCGGCCGCGCACGTCGATCTCGCACATCGCCGATGCCTTCAGCCAGGTGCTGCGCCGCTGCGACGAGGAGGGCGTGCGGCTGATCCTGCTGTCGGGCGCGAACCCGTCGGCGCAGCTGCCGCTGGCCCGTGTGATCCAGCGCCGCGGCGATCTGATGTCGGAGGCGGTCGTGCAGCGGATGGACGGGCGCGCCGATGTCGTGCGCGCGCTGAACTGGCCGGATGCCGAGCTGTCGGACCCCTCGTTCTGGTCAGAGGACCGCCTGCACATGAACAGCCGTGGGCACCACCGCGTCGCCGCGCGGGTCCTCGACGCGCTGGGGGAGCGGGTGCCCGACGGGTGGTGGTCACAGCCGGAACTGCCGGATGCCACAGCACTCGGCCGGCGCGACTACCTGCGCGAGCACCTCGGACCGTGGGTCAAGCGGCGGCTCACCGGCACGTCGTCCGGCGACGGGCGGGAGCCGAAGTTCGGCGGCGGGTGGATCGCGGTCGAGCCGCGCTGACGCGCGCCGGCCTGGGACCGGCCTGGCGCCGTCAGTGGGTGCGACGGGGCTTGCGCGGCTGATCCATGCCGACGTGCACGCGGGTCTTGCGGCGTTCGATCACGATGAAGACCCACCCGGCGATCCACAGCGGGAACTGCGTGAGGAACGCGAGGCGGAACGCGTCGAGCCGGTAGGTCGCGGGAGTGCCGGCGCCCTGCAGGTCGAGGGCGAGCCCGATCAGGAAGATCGCGATGAGCGCCGCGAGGAATCCGCCCACGTTCGTGATGCCTGTTGCGGTGCTGAGGCGGTGCGCGGGATTGTGGGTGCGCGCGTGGTCGAAGGCGATCATCGACGCGGGCCCGCCCATCGCGAGCGCGAAGGCGAGCACGTACATGAGCCACACCGGAGCGGGGCCCGGCCAGAGGATCACGACCGTCCAGGCGATCACCTGTGTCGCGACCGCGGGCAGCACCAGGACGCGCGAGCGGCGGTTCGGGATCCGCTGCGACAAAGCGCCCATGACGGGGCCGAGAAGCATGCCGATCGCGACATATACCGAGGTGACGGCCGTCGCGTCTGCGCGGCTGAGCCCTTCACCGGCGGTGAGGAACGGCACGCCCCACAGCAAGATGAACGCGGTGCCGGCGAACGGCGCCGTGAAGTGCGACCAGAACGCCAGGCGCGTGCCCGGGTGCGCCCAGGCGGCGCGGATGCCGACGCCGGTGTCCATCGACGACTGCACGACGCGGATCACGCCCGTGTCGGTGTTGACGGTGACGTCGGCGTCGCGCTCGGGCGGGTGGTTGCGGATGACGAGCGCGACGAGGATCGCGAACAGCACGCACAGCCCCGCAATCGACCCGAACGTGATCGACCAGGTCGTCGCGTGCAGGAGCGCCGCAAGCGGCGCGAGCGACAGCAGTTGCCCCGCTTGGCCCACGAGGCCCGTCATCTGACTCATGACGGGGCCGCGCTGAGCGGGGAACCACGTGGCGACCAGGCGCAGGACGGCGGGGAAGATCGCCGCGTCGCCGGCACCCAGCAGCGCGCGGGCAAGGATCGCGACGCCGACACTGGGGGAGACGGCCATCGTCAGCTGCCCGACGGCCATCAGCAGCATGCCGACCGTCATGATCGGGCGCGCGCCGTAGCGATCCAGTAGCAGGCCCACCGGGATCTGCATGCCGCCGTACACCGCGAGCTGCACGACGGCGAACATCGAGAGGGTCGCGGCGTCGGCGTTGAACCGGTCGGCGGCATCCACCCCCACGGCAGACAGCGAGCTGCGGTTGACGACGGCGAGCATGTACGCGATGACGCCGACCGTCCAGATGAGCCAGCCGCGCCATCCGGGTCCGGAGCTGACGACAGGGACCCGATTCACGCTCACCCTCCTACGCTACTCGCGTCTACGAGGCGCTATGTCCCGCAGCTGCGCCAGCGCGTGGGCGCGAGTGTGGGAGGGTTCTCGGGTGCGCGATTTCGAGATGGTGACGCTTCCCGCTGGTGCGGTGACGCTGCACGATGCTCGCCGCAAGCTGCGTCGGACGGTCGAGCTCGAACCGTTCGAGATCGGCACCTTCGCGGTGATGCAGGAGCAGGCTGCCGAAATGCTGGGGGAGTCGGCGCGGCATCCGCGCCGTCCCGTCGCCGACGTGAGCTGGCTGCGCGCGGTGCGTCTGTGCAACGCGGCCTCCGAGTGGGAGGGACTCGACCCGGCGTACTCGTTCGACGGCGAGGACGTGACGTGGCACGTGGATGCCGACGGGTTCCGCCTGCCGACCGAGGCGGAGTGGGAGTACGCGTGCCGCGCCGGATCGACCGGGGCGCACTATGGTCCACTCGCCGAGATCGCCTGGACGGCCGCCGACGGCGTGGGGCATCCGCAGGATGTCGGCGGCAAGCTGCCGAACCTCAACGGTCTGTTCGACACCCTCGGGAACGTGTGGGAGTGGTGCTGGGATCTGCTCGATCCTGGTCGGTATGCGGACTACCGGGTGTTCCGAGGCGGCGGATTCGCTGACGACGCGTGGAGCGCGCGGGCGGGCACGCGGCGCGGGGGAGCACCGCGCATGCACCACGAGGACGTCGGCCTGCGGCTGGCCCGCGGTGGGTTCGATGCCGTGGACGAGGCGCAGGGCTGGTCGGCCGCCGTCGACCGCGAGCGCGCACTCGGCGACGGTCCGTTGCCGAGCGGATGGACGCCGTTGCGCTGAGGCCGCTACCGAGGCTCGGTGGCCGTCGGCGGAACCGGTGCATACTCGGAGCCCGAGCGTGTGCGCTCGAGCAGCTCGTGATCGACCAGGTACCGCCGGAGGACGGCGACGTCGCCGCCGGGTGCATACGGCTCGAGTCGGGTGTTCACGTCGGCTTCGGTGAGCATGTCGTCGGGGGAGAAGGCGCGCTCGGCCACCCATTCGAGCAGGCCGCGGCGATCGTCGTCCCTGAGTGGGTAGCGGTCGATGCGTCCTTCGCGGTCGAGGAAGCGCTCCGGCCCGGCCGGTCGCGGCTTGGGCGTGAGCAGGGCTCGCACGGCGTCGCTGTCGAAGACGACGGCATCCTGCTCTGTGCGGACGAGCCCCAGCTGCTCGAGCCGCGCCACCGCGCGTTCGCGGCGCGCGGGCGTCAGCGGGGCATCTGGCACCGTCTCGGCCAGCACGGCACGGAGGTCATCGTTGAGCAGCGCAGCCACAACGCCCCGCCAACGTTCCGGTTCACTACTCGTCACCCACCCACGGTAGCGCCGGTGTCTCCGAGTATGGACGGTCGCGCGCTGATCACGGGCAACTGCCGTGTGCGGCCCATGCTGTCGCCGCAATGTGAATCGGGCCGGCGCCGAGATCAGACCGTGCGCGCTGACTGACGCGTTCGCGGTCAGCGGGGGAGAGCGCGGCGAGCTGGCGGCCGGCAGGAGCGACGCCGTGCGTGTACGGCTCCCACCACTCGTCGAACGTCGGGAACGCAACCTGAACCGACAGTTCCGTTGCGGCGATATCGCGGCATCCGGCTCTCCGCAGCAGCGCGTCGAGCTCGCCCCGGCGACTGCCGACCCGCTCGGTCTCGTCTTCGACATCGGGATGCACGGCCGCGAATGCGCGGAAGAAGCCAGTCTGCGGCGCGCGGCCGCCCGCGAAGTCCCACACGCACGCCGCGACCACACCGCCTGGGCGCGTCACGCGCACCATTTCGCGGACACCGGCCGCGGCATCCGTCATAAAGTGCACGACCAGTTCGGCGAGCGTCACGTCGAAGGCATCGTCGGGGTAGGGCAGCGACTCAGCGGACGCGTGGCGCACATCGACGCCCGTGAAGCGCTCGCGCACCGCGGACACGAAGGAATCGGACGGATCGACAGCGGCCACGCCGCCCGCGCCGAGGCGCGCCACGAGTTCGCGCGTCAACGCGCCCGTGCCGCAGCCGACATCGAGCGCTCGACCCGGCGGCGCGACGCCGGCCAAGTCCGCCAGCAGCACAGCGAGCGGCACCGAGAACCGGCCCATGAAGGTGTCGTACGCCTCCGCGGCGACGTCGAACGACATGGCGCGCAGTCTACGTCGCACGCAGCGTCACGACACCGGCCGTCCCGCAGAGGAGGTGTTCTCGACGTGAGCTGACATAATGTGCATTATCGGCGTTATGCCGAACGGCGTTACAGCGCCGACGAGACGTCGGTCTGCGCGAAATCGTCGCCCTTGTACAGCAGTGGCACGTCCACGCTCTTCGCCAGTGCGTAGGAGATGCAGTCACCGAAGTCCAGGGATGCCGCGTGACGGCCGCGACCGAATCGTCGCCATGCGGCGAACGCCAGCGCCGACTGACGATCGTCGAATGCCACCACCTCGGCATCCACGCTGTGCAGCAGTCGATCGAGATCGGTCGTTGCGGCATCGCCCTGACGAGCCTGCACGACCATCCTCGCCTCGAGCACCGTGGCGGCACTCACCTGAACTGCTCCTGCGTGCGCACGCATGACGGCAGACAGCGCCGGCGCGTCGGCCTCACCGAAGACGATCGCGGCGATGGCTGAACTGTCGACGACGATGGCCATCAGGCGGGCAGCCCATTCTCGTCATAGCCGACGATGTCGTCCGGCTCGCGCTCGTCGACGACAGCCCGTGCACGCCCACGTGCGATGATCCCGTCGATCTCGGCGCGCATCGCCGCCTCGGCGCCACTGGCTCGTACGCGCCGCAGGCGCTCTTCCATCGCGATGCGCACCGCGACGGTGATGGACTCCCCCGTTGCAGCCGAAAGTTCGCGCGCGATGCGGTCGGTCTCCGGGTCCTTGATATTGAGCGCCATGCGGACGAGTCTACCCGGCTAGGAAGAAAGGAGGAAGAGCAGGAAGAAACGCCAAGCGGGCCGTAGGCTCGAATAATGCTGGAGACACTCACCGGGTTCGTCGTGGTCGGTGTCGCCATCGTCGTCGGCTACATCCTCGGGCGCATAGATCTGCTCGGACCCCACGCACGCCATGTGCTGAGTCGGCTGACGTTCTTCGTGCTCTCGCCGTTCCTGCTGTTCGTCGTGCTCGCGCAGGCTGACGTCCACACGCTGTTCTCGGCGCTGCTTCCTGTGTCGGCGATCGCCGCCCTCGTGATCTTCGCGATCTACGCGTTCGTCGCGCGGTTCGTATGGCACCGCGATGTCGCGGAGACGCTCGTCGGAACACTCTCGGCCGGGCAGGTCAACTCCAACAACATCGGCATCCCGCTGTCGTTGTATCTGCTCGGCAGCGCGGCGTATCCCGCCCCCGTGATCCTGCTGCAGCTGCTCGCCTTCACGCCGGTGTCGATGGCTATCTTCGAGTCCGTGACCGCCGGGCAGCGCAGCGCCTTCCCAATCCTGCGGCGCACCGTCACCAACCCGATCGTGCTCGGCTCGGCACTCGGCGTTGTTGTCGCCCTCACCGGATGGCAGATGCCGCCCATCGTGATCGAGCCGCTGCAGCTCATCGCCAACGCGTGCGTGCCGGTGCTGCTGATCAGCTACGGGATCTCGTTGCACGGTCAGCGTGTGCTCGGGGCATCCGGCCGGCGCCGCGACATCCTGTTCGCGTCCGCGCTCAAGCTCATCGCGATGCCGCTCGTCGCCTGGGCGACCGCCGCGTTCGTCTTCCACCTCGACGCGCAGGGAGTGCTGATCGTGACGGTGTTGGCGGCGCTGCCCACGGCGCAGAACGTCTTCAACTATGCGCAGCGGTTCGACGTCGGCGAGACGATCGCCCGCGACTCGGTGTTCCTGACGACCGTCGGCTGCGTTCCGGTGCTGATCGCGATCACTCTCCTGCTCGGCGGGTGAACGATCGGCGGAAATCCCCCGGATCGGGCGAACACAGCGCTAGCCTGAGGTCAGCTCCTTCACAGGAGACTTCCAGAAAGGGCTTCTCATGACCACCGATTCACTCGAAGGGGCTGCCAAGAACGGCATCCGGACCGCACTCGGTCTGGGCGGCGTGCTGTCGGTCATCCTCGGTATCCTCATCCTCGTCTGGCCGGGCAAGACGGCGATGGTCGTCACGGCCATCATCGCCATCTACGCCATCGTCGCCGGGCTCATCTACGCCGGCCTCGGCATCTTCACGGCCGGTCGCGGCGGCTGGTCGCGTCTCGGACACATCCTGCTCGGCGTGCTCTTCGTGATCGCCGGCATCGTCGCGTTCATGAACCTGGGCGCGACGACGGTGTGGCTGGCCGCCTTCCTCGGCATCCTCGTGGGAGTCATGTGGATCATCGAGGGCGTCGTTTCGCTCAGCACGCTCAGCCTCGCCCCGTCGAAGGGCTGGACGCTCTTCTTCGCGATCATCTCGATCATCGCCGGTATCGTCCTGCTGTTCTCGCCCATCATGGGTGCGGTGACGCTGTGGTGGCTGCTGGGCATCTCGGCCATCGTGCTGGGTGTCATCCAGATCTTCCGCGCCTTCTCGTTCGGCAAGTAAGACACACAGAAGAAGCGCTCCGCGGCACAGGATGCCTCGGGGCGCTTCTTCATGCCTGACGGCCGAAAGTGCCGCCGATCAGCCGACCGGCAGATGACGCTGCCACCACTCCAGCACCGCCTCGAACCGCTCGACGCGGTGCCGCGGTCGCCCCGATCGAGTGAGCTCGTGGTCTTCGCCCGGGAAGATCAGCATCTCGGCCTCGGTCCCCTGACGCTTCAGCGCCGTGTAGTAGCGCGTCGCCTGCTCGAGCGGGCAACGGAAATCGAGCTCCGAGTGCAGCACGAGTGTCGGCGTACGCACCTGGCCGACGACGGCCATGGGGCTCTGTGCGGCCATCAGGGCGGGATCTGTGCCCACATATTCGTCGCCGAAGAACGAGCCGATGTCACTCGTACCCTGGAACGTCACCGGGTCGAGGAACCCCCGCTCGACGATCGCCGCGGCGAAGCGGTGCTCGTGCGCGATCGTCCACGCCGTGAGGTACCCGCCGTACGAGCCGCCCATGATGCCGACCCGTTCGGGGTCGAGCCGGGCGTCGCCGGCGAGGGCGCCGCCCAGGAAGTCCATGACATCGTGGAAGTCGACCGTGCCCATCGCACCCCGGATGCTGCGGCCGTGCGCACGTCCGTACCCGGCACTCCCCCGCGGATTGCAGTACACGACCGCGTAGCCGGCGTCAACGAGCACCTGCGTCTCGTCGAACACATGTATGCCGTAGCTGGCATATGGCCCGCCGTGGATCTGCAGGATGACGGGGAACGGCCCCTCCCCTGCTGGTGTCGCCACCCACCCGTGGATCGGGTAGCCGTCGCGGCCGGTGATCTCACGCTCCTCCGGCACGACGATGCCGGTTTCGCGCAGGGGTGCAGCGAAGTCGGTGAGCGCACCGGTACCGGCGAGCACCAGGTCGCCGAACGAGACGGGTGTCGCGACGGATGCCACGATCCGCTCCCCCGCCGACGCGTGTCCGTTCACCTCGACGAGTCCGTCGAGGACGGCGCTCACGTCACCGGAACGGGTCACGCGCAGCAGCGACACCGTGCCACGCGACCGGTTCTGCACGAGGAAGTCGTCGCCGATGACGCCGATGTGCGAGCCGCCCTCGCCGAGGTCGACGGTCTCGGGGTCGGTGAGGGCACGCAGTCCGTCTTCTTCGAGCAGGTACAGTGCGACGCCGGGAGCGATGAAGTCGACACCGCCTGACCCGACGCCGTCGGCGAGGACCGCGATCGTGCCGTCGGCGGCGATGGCCACATCGCCGATCGACAGGTCAGCGTCGCGAGCGATCAGGTCGCGAGACCCCGATCCGTCGACGGCCACCGCGATCAGCGGCGTGCGCAGGTCGCGCCGGGCATCCTCGATCTCATCGAGCACCGTGAGGATCTCGGAACCGTCGGCGGTGAAGGTCACACCATGATGCGAGACGGGACCGCTCGTCAAGGCGCGGGCCTCGGCGGTGACGACCCGGGGCGCGGGTGCCTGCTCGCCTTCGGGACGGACCACGGGAGCGGCGTCGTAGAACGGCTCGGCGTCGACATCGGGCACGGCGACGATGAACACGTGCGACGGGCGGTCGGCCACGTAGCCGAGTCCGTTCGCGTGCCAGCGGATGCCCGTGACACGACGCGGCGATTCGCTCGCGGCATCCAGCTTCTCGACCGTGCCGTAGCGGCCCGCCTCGGCGACACGGGAGGTGAACGCGAGCTGCGTGCCGTCCGGTGACCAGGCGAACTCACCCACGCCACCCTGCGCTGCCGTCGCCTGCACCGGCTCACCACCGGTCGCGCGCACGACGAAGATCTGGCCTGCACCGGTGGCATCCGCTCGCACGAACGCCACCAGCGACCCGTCCGGAGACAGCGCAGGCTGTCGGTCCGCGATACCGCGGGTCACGCGGCGCAGAGCACCGCCGTCCAGTTCGACGCGCCACAGCTGTCCTACGTTGCGATTCGCCGCGATGTCGGGACGAGATGTCGCGAACACTGCGAAAGAACCGTCGGGCGCGATCGTGGGCCGGCCGACGGCGACGAGCTTCTCGATGTCGACGGCGCGCACGCTCACTCCCCTCCGAACGAGCTCACATCTCCGACCAGGCGCGTGTTGTCGCTCGGGACCGGATCGACGGCGGCGAGGGCGACTTCGGCGGCGAACTCGGCGACGTTGTAGAGCTTGCCGGCCGACTCGCGGCGCTGTGCGATCGCACCGGGGTTGGCGCGCTCGAGCAGCGTCGCCGTGATCGTGCCCTCGATCATGTCGCCCGAGACGACCACGAACTCGATGCCCTTTTCAGTGAGGGCGGGGATCCGCTCGCGCAGTGCGTCTTCGCCGGCGCGCTTGGAGAGCGCGACGGGCTCGTACTCGGGCATCGTCGGCGTCGTGCGGATGAAGTGGGCCTGGTGGCTCGTGACGAACACGACACGCGACCCGTCACCGAGCAGCGGCAGCGCGGCATCGAGCACATTCAACTGCGCGTCGCGGTTGAGGACGAGCGCGTAGTCCTCGGCCATGCCGCTCTCCATGCCACCCGAGGCGTTGAGTACCAGAAGGTCGAGCCCGCCGAACGTGTCGTGGATCTGCGTCATCATGTCGGCGACGGATGCCGGGTCGGTGAGATCGGCGCCGACGACGAGCGCTTCGACACCCAGTTCGCGCAACTGTGCGGCGAGCTTCTCTGCCCGCGGGGCCTTGTTGCGGAAGTTGATGACGACGTTCGCGCCCGCCTGCGCGAGGTAGGTCACCGTGTCGGCGCCCACGCCCCGCGACGAGCCCGTGACGAGGGCGGTCTTTCCGGTGAGCGAGCCGGCGGCGAGGGGCTGAGACATGGGTACTCCTGCAGTGCGTGAGGGGGTTCCCGGGGCATCCGGGCGACGCATCGACACTATCAACCAGGGCGCCGCCGACATGGCAACCACGGCGCCGCCAGCCCGGCACGCGCGCACCGCGGTGTTAGGGTGCAGAAAGAAGCGCCGAAGGAGCGTCAAGATGTTGCCGGATCTGACCCAGTACATGTGGATCGCATGGCTGGTTCTGGCGTTGCTGTTCGTGATCATCGAGCTGCTGACCCTCGAGTTCACCTTCCTCATGCTCGCCGCCGGCACCCTCATCGGCGGCCTCGGCGTGAACCTGCTCGGCGGCGTGTGGTGGCTGCAGGTGCTGGCAGCGGCATCCGTCTCAGCTCTGCTGCTGTTCACGATCCGCCCGCTGCTGCTGCGTGCCCTGCACCGCTCGAGCGCGCTGCACCCGACCAATGTCGATGCCATTTACGGCCTCGGCGGGCGCCTGATCGCG
>JGI26524J50256_1001027_pt1 | contig 27466 bp, 25 predicted proteins | sample ThiBio_inoc_plan_FD_50256 | JGI IMG/M metagenome (IMG submission 50256) | reverse complement strand
GAGGCCCGCGCCGAGGCTGCCGCTGCGCTGCAGGCCCTGGCAACGGCCTGACCAAAGATCAACATTTGTCAAACCACCTTGAGCTGCGAATGGGCCTGCGCATAGGATCACCCCCCAGAAAGGAGCGAATCTATGCGCATTGCTGCATTGGATGACGATGCGCTGCAACTGGAGCTGATCCAGCGTGCCACCGCAGCCATGGGCCACATGTGCCACACCTACCAAAGTGGGGCCACTTTGCTCAAGGCATTGCGCCGCGAGACCTTCGACCTGCTGGTCATTGACTGGGAGCTTCCCGACATCCCGGGGCCGGAGATCGTCCGCTGGGTGCGCGAGAACCTGGGGACCGAGCTACCGATCCTGTTCGTCACCCACCGCCGGGAGGAGCGCGACATCGTCGAGGGGCTGGGCAGCGGTGCCGACGACTTCATGGTCAAACCCGTGCGCGTTGGCGAGCTCACTGCACGCGTGACGGCACTGCTGCGCCGGGCCTACCCGGCTGCCACGCAGAGCGTGCTGGAGTTCGGGCGCTACCGGTTCGTTCCCGATGCGCATGCGCTGGAGGTTGACGGGCAGCGTGTGGAGCTGAAGAACCGGGAGTACGATCTGGCGCTGTTCCTGTTCCAGAACATGGGGCGGCTGCTGTCGCGCGACCACTTGCGCGAAATCATCTGGGGGCAGAATTCCGACGTGATGTCCCGCTCCCTGGACACGCACATTTCCCGTCTGCGTACACTGTTGGATCTGCGTCCTGCCAATGGCTTCATCGTTTCCGCCGTCTACGGCGTGGGTTATCGTTTTGAAGCCGTGGCACCCCTTCCGTCAAGCCCTGCACCGAACTGAACCGCTTCTCCATGTTTTGTCCCTCGCAGCCAGCCGCCGCCCCGTTCCACACCGCAATCCGTCTGGCACTGTGGGGAACGCTGGCCTGCGCCGCGACGGCGCACGCAGCCCCGCCCCTAGGCCTGCAAAGCATTGCCCATACCGTGGTGCTTGGCGACACACTCGAACGCCTGGCCTTGCACTATCTGGGTGATGCCCGGCGCTGGCATCTGCTGCAGACCAGCAACCGCGTTGCCGACCCCCGCCGCCTGCAGCCCGGCTCCGTGCTGCGCATCCCCACACGGCTGCTGCCGACAAGCAGCGCTACCGTGGAGTTCGTACACGGTTCCGTCACGCGCAAAACGCCAGATGGCACCGCCTTCGTGCAGCCGGGACAGGTATTGGAAGAAGGCGCGGCACTCGAGTCCGGCCAGGACTCTTTCGTCGCCGTGCGTTTGGCCGATGGCTCCGTCGTGCGCGTGCAAGCCCAGTCCGAGGTGCAATTGCAGCAACTGCGGCGCCGAGGCAGGGCCGGCAGCCTTCAGTCGGTGCTCGAGATGCACCGGGGCAGTGTCGAGACTTCGGTCCCCAACCAGGACAAGACGCCACGCTATCTTGAAATTCGCACGCCCTCGGCATCGACCAGCGTCCGCGGCACGCGCTTCGACGTGCGCCTGACGCCAGAAGGCAAGACCGCCACGGCCGTGGTCGAGGGGACCGTAGCCGTGCAAGCGCGCGATGCCGGTCAAAGCTCTGCAGGTGCATTGCTCAAGCCGGGCCAGGGTGTCGCCGTGAGTGCGGAGGGCCAGGTCGGCACCCCGCGTGCGCTGTTGCCCATGCCCGATCTGTCCGGCGTGCCTGAGGCCCTGCATGACGCCGCCTTGCTGAATCTGCCGCTGCCTGCCTTGGGCGAGGCCACCAAGTGGCAGGTGGAGATTGCGCAAGATCCACAGTTCACCCAGGTGCTGCGCCAAGGCAGTTTCAGTGCCCCCATGGCGACCTGGCCTGTATTGGCCGATGGTCTCTACCAGCTCCGTGTGCGCGGGGTGGATGCCGAAGGGATTCCAGGCTACGCCACCCAGCGCCCCTTGCGCATCAAGACACGGCCCATCCCGCCGCTGGCGCAGTCTCCCGCGCCAGGCGCCATCCTGGCACAAGACCAGGCCGAATTGCGTTGCACCGAGGTGCCTGGCGTGCGTTGGTACCACCTGCAAGTGGCCCGGGAAGAAGGATTCCAGGACGTGCAGGCGTCTGCAGAACGCCAGGACGAGTGCCGCCTGCCCTTGGCCGGGCTTGCCCTGGGCCGCTATTACTGGCGCGCGGCCAGCGTGCAGCAACTCGCCGACGGCTCGGCCGACCACGGCCCATTTTCGCCAGTTCAACCCTTCGCCATAGAAGCGCGCCCTGCCGCAGTGGATGCACTGGCAGAGCAGGGAGGGGGCGCAAACCTGGCACTGCACTGGACTGCGCTGCCCGGACAAACATTCCGGCTGCTGCTCACACGGGATCCGGAAGGCACGCAAGGCGTTGCCGACGAAATCCTGGAGCACCCAGCCTGGTCTGCCCAGGGGCTGCCCCCTGGTACTTATTACGTGCGCATCCAGGTCAAGTCCGCTTCCGGTCTGCAAAGCGAATTCTCGCCACCACGAAAAATCAGCGTGAACCATTCGGTGCTTGACGGTTCCGGCCTGCCGTTGCGCACCCTGTCGGGTACGGCCATCCAAAGCCCCTGAGACAGCCCGCCACCATGCAGGCGCAACCCGCCAGCCGCCCTGTACGCCGTCTCGAATGGGGTGCACTCGCGGCGGTGCTGCTGGGTTTCGTATTGTGGTTCAGCGGCCCGGAGCACATGCCGCGTGTCAACCATTTGGTCCAGGACACGGTTTCCTGGCTCTATCCACGCCGCGCCAGCCCTGACATCGTCATCGTGTCCATCGACGCCCGCAGCATCCAGGCGATTGGACGCTGGCCATGGCGCCGCGCGCTACATGCAGAACTGATCCATCGGATTTCGGCACAAGCGCCACGCGCTATCGGCATGGACATCCTGTTTGGCGAGGAAGACCTCGACTACCCCGGAGACGACCTGCTGCTGGCCCAGGCCATGCACAGCAGCGGGCGTGTCGTTCTCCCAGTCATCCGGCGTGAAGCCACTCCCGGTGGACGCCCGGGTACCGAACGCCCCTTCACGCCATTCGTACAAGCGGCGGCGGAACTCGGCCACGTGCATGTACACATGGACAGCGACGGCGTCATGCGCAGCATTTACCGGCAAGAAGGCCCTGCGTCTGCTCCGTGGCCGCACCTGAGCCTGGCAATGGCCTGCGTTGCCGGTGCCGCCCAGCCAGCGTGCCAGCAAGATACCGCCGTGCCCCGTCGCGGCGCCTGGGTACGCAAGGATCCGCAAATCATCGCCTTCGCCAATGGCTCAGCCCCGTTCACCAGTTACTCCTACATCGACGTACTGCGTGGCCAAGTGCCTGCTGCCGCCTTTCGGGACAAATACGTACTCGTAGGGGCAACGGCACCTGGGCTGGGCGACCTGCTGCCAGCGCCCGTCGGCCTTCAGGTTCGCCACATGCCCAATGTGGAACTCGTGGCCCACATACTGAGCAACGAGCTGACCCACGTGCGCATCCAGCCGGCCTCGGGCCTGGCCAACAGCGCCTTCAATCTGCTTCCCGTCGGGCTGGCCCTTTGGGCTCTCGCGGCGCTAGGGCCTTCCGCCGCGCTCATGGGCTGTATCGCCCTCGCCATTGCCATGCTGGCATTCGCCGGGCTCGCCCCCGGGATATGGGAGGTCATGCTGTCCCCAGCGGCAGGGCTTGCCGGTATCGCCATGGCATACCCTCTGTGGAGTTGGCGCCGCTTGAGTGCAGCGACCCGCTTCCTTGAGCTGGAAATGCAAACCCTGCGGCGCGAAGGCCTGCCCATTTCCCCTGCTGGCGATGGCCCGCATCGCGGCGACTTCCTGGAGCGCCGGATCAGAGCCGTGGAGCATGCCTCCGAACATCTGCGCAACCTGCACCATTTCGTGAGCACCAGCCTGCAGCAATTGCCGTCACCCACCTTTGTGTGCGATGCCCAGGGCTATGTACTGCTCGCCAACGCCGCCGCAGCCCATCATCTCGGGATCAAAATCCAGGACATCCACCGTGCCTTTCTGCCAACACTGCTGCGAACATTGGTCGCGGACGATAGCGGACAGCCTCTGCTGCAAGGGCCGCAAATCCAGGCAGGCACGCTTCCCCCGCAATCCGAAGGGCGCGACGCCGAGGGCCGCAGCATGCTGCTGCTGGCCAAACCATTCTCTGCCTCCCCTGCGCAAGGGTGGCTCATCACCCTGGTCGATTTGACGGACATGCGCCAGGCGCAAAAGCAGCGCGACCAAGCCATGCACTTCATCTCGCACGACATCCGGGCCCCCATCGGGTCCATCCTGACATTGCTGGAAATGCAGCGCGAATATCCTGGCCAGATGCCGGCATCCGAACTGATGGCACGCATAGAGCGCTACGCCCAGGCCTCCCTGGCCCTGGCCGAGAACTTCGTGCATTTGGCCAGCGCCAAGTACCATGCATACCAGTTCGCGCCGGTAGACCTCGCTGTGCTGCTTGAGGAAGCGGTGGACGATGCCTGGGCTGCCCTGCGCGAACACCAGCTCTCCATTGATATCGTGCTGAAGGAAGACCCGGCTTACTGCATGGGGGATCGGGCATTGCTGAGCCGTGCCATCACGAACATTCTGGGCAACGCCATCAAATTCAGCCCCAAAGGCAGCGAACTGCACTGCACACTCTCCCTGCGTACGCAAAACTGGGTCCTCGCCGTGCGGGACCAAGGCCCTGGGATCAGTGCCAATGACCAGCAACGGCTGTTCCTTCCGTTTGAACGCATGCACAGCCACAGCCACCCTTCAGTCGCCGGAGCAGGCCTGGGCCTTGCCTTCGTGCATACGGTACTGCTGCGCCACGGAGGCAGCGTCGAGGTGGAAAGCCAAGAAGGACAGGGGGCGGAATTCAGGCTGGTGCTACCGCGCACCGAGGTGGCGCACCCCGAAGACCCCACCGACACCGCAGGCTGACGGCCGTGCGTTTGGTCAGGCTGTCCCAAAAATCTGTTACAACCCCCGACAAGCCAAGCGCACACTCGTGCTCCTGCCCTTTCCCATCACCACAGCAAACCCATGAGCGAGTATCAACCGCAGGTGGCCTACGGCACCGAAGACCTCTTGATCAGCCTGTGCAATTCGGTCACCCACGTGCTGGGGGTAGCCACGCACAGCCAAATCCACTACTCCGCCATGGTTCAGCGCATCACCAAGACCTGCCTGCGGCCGGATATCGGCTGTTTCGTACTCTTTGACGGCGGCTTTTCCGGGTTGGTGATCATCAACTTCACCGCACACGCGGCGATGGAACTGTACGAACGCTACCTGCTTAACATGGGCATGTCACGTGAGGACTTGGCCACGTCCTATACCTCGGATGAGGTTGCCAACGTGATGGGCGAACTGATGAACCAGGTCGCGGGCGACTTCACCAGCAAGGTGCGCCGCGAACTCCAGACACACATTACGCAGAACCAGCCCAAGATGCTGGTCCTGAACCGGCAGGTCATGCTCAGCGTGGATGCCAACCTGGACAAGCCGGAAGCACGCCGCGTCACGTTCTACACCAGCAACAACAATATTTTCTACTTGGAACTGGCCATAGACCGCACGGAGTTCGTGAAGCTCTACGATTTCGAGCCCCAAGAACGTCCGGACCCTGACGCGCTGATGGCACAGAACCATGAAGCGCCTCCCAGCGCGCCAAGCGCCACGGGCAACAGTGAGACGGAAGAGCTTCTGCGTTCCCTTGGCATGTAGTGCTCACACGCATCGTAAAATGCCGGGTTGTTCAATGGCTGAACCAACGGCCTTGGGAACAGTTGCAGGAGGTGTGGCAGAGTGGTCGATTGCACCGGTCTTGAAAACCGGCAACGGGCAACCGTTCGTGAGTTCGAATCTCACCGCCTCCGCCAGACAAGAACCCCAAGTGATTGATTCGCTTGGGGTTTTTTGTTTTCTCCTGCATTCGGCATGCCATCGGGCATGCCATACCGGGCTTGAAGTCCCCTCGAATTCCTGAACCAGTCAGAAGTAGAGATTGGAGGACAGTTTGACACGGCACTTGGTCGGGGAGCCGCCCCGACAGCTATGCGATCCGCAAAAGCAGCACTGCGCCCCACCACGTGGGCTGCCGTTGTGCGCCGCTATTCCTCTCAGGCAATACCGTGGGCCTTCTTCCACTTGCGCAGCCGGCCACGTGCATTGGTGTACGGAGAGGAAGTGTTGAACTGGATCATCCGCCCCTGTGTGTACTTTCCGTACCAGGGTACGCCGTACAGTGCGGCATCGTCGCTGGCCTCCACCAGCGCCACGATACGGGCATGCACCTGCGCGAACTGCAGCAGCAGGGCTGGATAGTCCTGATCCGCATGGTCCGCGTAGAACTTCTGCGCCAGGCGCCCCAACTCGTTCCACTTGAAACCCGTCTCGGGGAAATCGGCCGGCTGCCCCTTGGCCCTCGCATCGCACCACTTGAGCACGAGCAGGTTCCAGCCGATCAGATAGGCGACCAGGTCGGAGACACTCATCTGCGTGCCCTGGGCGTGGCCTTCCAGCGTGGCCTCATGGGCACGCCCCGGGGGCACGCTGGCCAGATCGGCCAATAGTCTCTGGTAGCTGGAGCGTACCGCGTCCAGCAGTTCCGCCTTGCTTTGTGGCACCGCCATGTCCAAGCCTCCTGAAGCTGCTGCCAAATCGTGTTCGATTGAATGGGCGCGCCGGGCACCGCATCAGCGAGCCATCAGCGCGAACACCCCCCAGCCCAGGTATTCGCGCGTGTAGGTGGCGTAGCGCACGGGCTCCGATGCCAGCTGGGTGCGAACCTCCTGCGCGAAGCGGTCGTCCGGGTTCGCCGCCAGCCAGCGGCGCATGGTCAGCCATTTGGCCGCCTCGTACCTGTCCCAGCCGTCCTGATCGGCCAGCACCATCTCCACCACGTCGTAGCCCAGGCGGGCGAACGACGCGAGCAGTTCGGGCAGCACAAGAAAATCCGCGGTCGCCGTGGCAAGACAGCCCTTGGCAATGTCGTCCGTGGGTGGCAACTGCCGCCAATAGGGCTCGCCGACGAGGATGATTCCCCCAGGTCGCAGGCTGCGGGCCAGCAACTCGATGGTGCCGGCGACGCCGCCGCCGATCCACGTGGCGCCGACGCAGGCCGCCACATCCACCTTCTGGCCGGCCACATGGCCGGCGGCATCGCCGTGGATGAACTCGACCCGGTCGGCGACGCCGAGTTCTTTTGCACGGTGTTGCGCCTGTTCGGTGAACAGCGGACTCATGTCGATGCCGGTGCCAGTGACGCCGTGGTCGCGCGCCCAGGTACACAGCATCTCGCCCGAACCACTGCCGAGATCAAGTATCCGGGCCCCCGGGGCCAGGCGCAGCGCGGCCCCGAGCGTGGCGAGCTTGTCCGGTGTGATCGGGTTGTGGATGCGGTGCGCGCTCTCGGTGATGTTGAATATTCGGGGAATGTCCATTCCGGTAAATCGCAATGTGGGTGATCAGCTTCTGTTGCTGGTCGATGCTAAACCCGCATTGTCGCCGGGCAGGTACAACCGAACTGCGCTCATGCGCAACCAGCGCCAGGTTGGTCCCGCCCCGCAGGCGTCAAGCCTGGGACACGGCCCTGCGCACCTTGACGGCGTGTGGGCGCGGGCTACAGTCGCGGTGAAGGAGATGGCGTCAGGGAAGATGGCTGGACAAGGCAACGGCCCTCCCAACACGTCAATCGCACGGCAAGCAAAGCGCTCAAGCCCGAGGCTGGAAGCCGGGCCGCACGCGTCAGCCGAGCGGAGGGAGGGGACGATGGAGCCCGGCAGGGGCGAAACTCGCGCAGCGAGGCGCGACAGCGCGACCGGCCACCTCCCTGGTGGCCGGGGATGCCCACATGACGGCGATGAAGTCCCCGTCGGCTTCTACCCGTCCAGCCATCGGCACAATGGCCGTACATGGACATACGAGCTCTACAAGACGATGAACTGATGGCCCTGGCCCGTGAATGGCGACTGCGGGCACTGCGCGGTGAGAAAGACGCACGCGGCATGGCCCACGAACTGGAACGCGAAGTGCGCCGGCGCTTCCCTAAAACCGGCACCCCCATAGCGTTGCCGCCAGCGCACCCGCTCGGCACCATGCCACAAGCCCCCCGGCACCGCTGGAAACCCTGGTGAACATCCTGGCCGTAGACGTCCCAGACTCGGATCGGGTGATGATCCGCCCCGCCAGCTGGCAAACTGGTGCGGGCACGCAGGTTCGTACTGGTGATCGATGCCGGCGAGCGGCGCAACCGCTTCGCCAGCCATTCGCATGGTTTTCTCGGCCAGGATGGCGTGCCCCCGGACGAGATCGCGGCGAATGCGCGCCGCCAGCCCGAAGCCTATCCAGCGCTGACCTGGCGCGAAGACCGTGTCGAAGCTGTTGCAGAATAGGTGGACGCATTCACGGCCACGACGTCCGACGATGGGGTGCATCGAGGCCGCCGCCTCCTGCTGGCCACCTGCGTGTACCGACAGGGTTGATCAACTGAACCATTTGCTCGCGATCAACGCACCGACGGAAACCGTATGGAGCGAATCGTGCTTGAGGTTGAGGGCGGCTTTAGGCTGAGTGCTGATGTTCGCTGTCGGCTAGTATTCCGGCAGCAATCGACCCAAAGCAGTCTCTGGTGGTTGATCGCCCCAAGCCGACCGCGAGGGAATGAGGCAAGCCCGAACTTTGGGAATTTAGAGGCTCGGTCTACGGTTTTTGGGATAGAGGACCTTTCACAGCGAAGCCGTATTTGACGCGTTCGAACCAGTACTCGAGCCAGTTCACCTCGACTAGGTGATTTACCACCGCTTTTGGGACCTGATGCTCAAGGTGAGGCATAAGTGCTTGGAAGTATGCAATGAGCCCTTGCTTTCCATCGCACAACAGTTGCATGTAGGAGGGCAGCTCCCTGCTGTCATCTAAATTCTCAATACGATGGGAGCGAAAAATCCCTGTCATCACTAATGCTCTGACATTTAAGTAGGCAAGCAACATTCTTGCCTCTTCCCTTGTAGAGCATTGTTTACGCACTATAAGAAAGTCGGTGGTCCAATGATTTGATAGGAGTTGGGTGGATTCGTCACGCACGACAGGATGGGGGTGACGGTCTGGTGAAATCTCTAACGACTCCGGGTAATGGAGGTAGAAGCGCTGAAGGAGACAGCCGATAGCGCAAGTTAGCAGATAGCCTGTTGAAGCTTTCATTCTTCCTTGAACACCAAGATAGTCGAGCGTTAGGGATGTCGCTTCTGCGTCTGCCATCAGCTCTCTAGCCTGTGAAACAAGGTCTGGTGCCTTCGAAGGTACGCTGGATTCGACTGCAGCCGCAGCCGCTTCTTCCGCAGGCGGCTCCTCCATCTCAAGATGAACCCATTCGGCGCCTACCGCCGTCGATTGGTCATGCATTAAGTAGTGCCCCTGAATCGCATGGCCGAGTTCATGAAAGAAAGTCCACGCAAGCATCAGCTCGAAAAGTACGAATCGGCACCTAACTTCATGCGGAAGTGGCGGCTTCTCATCCTGCCTCGATGCCTCAATATCACGGATAAGCGCTTCGCAAGCCGGCCTGAAAATTTCACAGACATCGGATTCACCTAGCACCGGCACCGCATCGTCGAATCGCGTGCGGCATACACGGAAGTGCTCGTCTTCATGAAGTTGCTTTAGCACATCTGTGTCTTGGGCGATTCGTCTACACACCAGAGGGAAAACGAGCGCGTCCACATAGATGTCCCAGATGAGCGACCTCCTGAAAGTGATGCGTGGTTTGAATGGTGCTGCGGCACTCACCGCTACTCCAGCATTCGGCGGCCCGTACTCGAGGGACAACGAAAGTTCTCCACCGCGCGGGTCGAATATCTCCAAGTTAGCGCGCGCTACAAGGCTTGTGAGCAGACTGAAAGCAAGTCCTTCAACGAAATCTTGGTTGATGTATTGCCTTTCTTGCTCAAGGCGAAGCTTCTTCAATTCATCGAATCGGCTCATTATCATCCCTCTACTTACACTTATAAATAAAAGCTAATGCAAACAGTAGGCACGGAACAAAATTATCTTTTCGCCCTTACACTTGCCTGGCACACTCTCCTGCAGATAGGAGACTTGGATTGCTCACACGCGGTGGGTACGTAAGTCACCGATATCGCGGTCATCCCCTTGTTGCTGCCGTCAGTCCCTGGCGGTCTGAAATCCTTGCTGACCCCGCGCCTGCAGCGGCCGAGCGTACTGGTTCCCGAGGCCTCCCATGTTGTGGTGGGCAGCCCTATTGTTACCCTCTCCAGAGCCTAACGCGCCGCCGCTGGATGCACAGCTAACCTCAAATGTAAGCCCCGTGAGAAACGGCAGTGCAGCAGTTGCAGTCACTCATGCCATCAGCGACCAACGCTGAATAGGGTTGTTGGAAGCCTACTCCGGGCCTCGACCCACTTTGCGAATGAGGGGCTCGTAGTTCGGCTCTATATGGAAAAGCCACATGCGGAGAATCTCTCCTCTATAGGAATCGTCAAAGGCGGGCGCCATCTCGCTTGGCGTAAGTTGAGGGGTGAGGCGAACAATGCGTGCGTCCGCCGTCGTAAGCCATTCAAAATGCCTGGAGACCATGCCAGCGGTCGATCCAATCATCTCGAACTCCTGTGCCTCATTGCGTTCGGGCGGCTGTGCAAAAAATTCTATGAAATCCACCCTGTCGCCGTCCATCTTCGCAACGGGGCCGTGTTCTTCCCAAGTTGAGTGAAATATTAGGTAGAACGCCACTTGCTGCTCTAAGTCACAGAGTATCTCCCTTCCCTCAGAATAGAACGAGAGAGCACCGATAATGAAGTTGGCAACACCGTCCTCGTTGATTGCACTTGGGCATTCTGGCTTTGCATGTATGCGGCAAACGAGCGGGGGAACTACGCCAATCATTCGGTCGCCAAAGGCTCCGGCAATGTTTCGCTGCAGGGCATCTAGAAACCGTAGATTTATCGTACCTTTTGGTGTCTCGAAGTCTTCTACCTTGTTTATGGTCCATTGCCCAAACGACTGCCAATAAACGGCAATCGTGAGTGAGTGGCCCTTGAGATAGGCATAGCGCTTGAGCCTTGCCAAGTAATTCTTGCTGAACGTCACTGGTTCATTGAAGGTCTTCGTACGCGCGTGCTTGACTTCCACGAAGTAGCGCTCACCGGTTTTTAGCGCTACGAAGTAGTCGGGGGCTTGGACATCGGCCCCGTCATAGAGTGTGGCCGCTGTATCTTCTGGAGCAATCAGCTCTGCCTGCCCCAACGAAGCCACCATGTACTCGAACATCTTCTCTGCCCGGCGGCCTATCAGAAGACGCATATCCTCAATTCCAAGCTTTGTGGCTTCGTCAAAGGAAAACACCTCGCCAATGCGGTTCAGTGGAAGATTGAACTCCTGCCCAATATCCGCAGCCAAATCTAATGCGCCAAGCCTAGTTGACTGTCTTGCTACGCGTTTCATTACATTCTTCTTCACTCTATCGTTACCCGGGAAATCTAGCATGCGTACTGACAAGAAGAGTCTTAGCAGGCGCTCGGACCCACGAGCTTTGCCCTACCGCTGAGCCGTGGCCTACTGACTTTTCAGAGCAAGTGGCACCATGGGCTGTGGCCGAATGGGATTGCTACCCGCAAAAACGCTGCACAGCGCCTGAACATGTCTGCTTCCAGCCTTGACCAGACAGTAAATTCAATCAGGCAGAACTTCTGCTTCTGGCCGACTGACGACGGCCCGCACCCGTTGACTGCCTGTCCTAAACCGGACGCCCAAGGCGCAGCCCCGAAGGTCAGCTTTGCGATCCTGCGCTCACAAGTAGCTAGGCCCGGCTTCGGCCATGAGCCGTCGCTGATGGAATCAAGAAGCAGACATTCAACGCCCGAATTAAGCCGCGCCGCGAAGCGACGTCGGCTTGAATGAATTGTTAGAGGGATTTAGCCTCATGTGCAAAAGTGGGTAAGGCTTGCCCTGACCATCCATAGGAGACCTGTCGAATACCTCAAAACCAAAATGCTGATAGAAAGCTATTGCTTGACGATTCTGTTCATTGACATCGACCATTCGAACAGATTTCTCTGATATGGCGTGGTTCAGCAATGATTTCCCCACTCCGTAGCCTCGCGAGGACGGGGCAACGAAGAGCATTTCAAGCTTTTCATCAGCACTCCCGCTGAAGCCGATAATTTCCTCATCTTTGTCTGTAAAGACCATGACATTTACCGCAGGAAGCCAATCATTGAGAATCTGCGGACGAAGCTCACGAAGATCAACCTCTGACAGGAAGTCGTGAGTATCCCTGACGGAAGCTTCCCAGACGTCGGTGATGATTGCGAATTCCGACTCGGATGCGGCTCGAATGGTCACTTTCCAATCCCTTTAACGCTTCAGTTGAGCGTTGGGCGTAACCGTCCGCTCGAATGCTCTGTTAGACGCCACGGTTTAAAAAATCCTGGACGCGTGCTGTTGGCGTCGAATTAGCACCAAGACCAAGACCTCTTTCAAATTCAAATATGGTTCTCATCCACTTTGAATAGGTTGCATCATCAAATTTGTCGGCGGTCATGCTTTCAGCTGCTTCTATGGCAAATAGTAGCTCTTTGGTTTTGGCCATGACTTCATCGTCGGGGAGGCTGGAATCCGCTTCGATGAAAGGATCTTTAGTGTAGTCCTTAAGTATCTTTGCTTGTTTTAATTTTCGAGACAAGTAGTAGCAGACTGATCTAACTTTGGTGGGCGAAAGATCTGAAAGATATTTTTCGATGATATTCATTGCTAGTCGATTCGAATAATGTCGAATGCAGATTGGGGCAGATCGCTAACTATGCATTCATAAGATAAGGGGTTCGCTTTATCCTTGACCTCCACTTTCTTATAGGACGCGATGGCATTTTGTCTCGGAATAACACACAGCAGTGGGCGGAACTGTTGAGGTTGTGCCAGATCGCTAATCTGAACGATGTCTTGCAAATCTTCTTCCGTGATGAGCCCTCTGGCCTTCATGGCTTCCGCCCCTTTCCTTATTCCCAGGCGATTAAGGGGGATCTTCTGCGCGTGACGATCTGAGCCAAGAATTTCATTCTTCAAGGTGCTGTAGATTTCCAGAGGAGATGAGCTTGGGGGGACTGTGAAATGCGGCGATTGATAATTGGAGCCAAAGTATGGTGTGCACCATAGATAATGCCTTCCGCCATAAAATTGCGAGTTAATGTTGAAGGCAATTTCCGTCATTGTCGAGTAAAGGACGGGATTAGTAATTTTGTTTAGATCCATTGCTCAGTTGTCCAGTTTGTTTTTCCCGTCTAACGTTTGACTTAAGCGGACCGTACAGGACGGCGAAGCCGGCCGAAACGGGTCCGCTTGAAGGAAGGGTTAGGCGTCATTCACGAGCTGCCATCTCGCTTTTGGATTGCACTCTTCGCACCATCCGGCAGAGCGTCATACATCTCTTGAATGCGGGCAGGGAGTGATATACGGTACTCCACAATTACGTTCACCAGTGGGAAAAGCTGCTCTGCAATATGCGAGTCATTTGCGTCCAGTTTGCCTGGGTGTACGGCGTTGTTTCCGGTTACGCGAACAACGTCAAGTGCTTGTTGGATTTGCACCGGTAGGCCTGATGCAACAAGCGACGCGATGTCTTCGTTGATGTTCTTGCCGGGCTGACCAAGATGCACCATGAGCTTTTGGATAGACAGCCGCAGTAGAGCAGCAGCTCCTCGGGGCGACTGGTTGTAAATGCGCGCGGCCTCTTGATAGTCTGCCTGTACTTCGGCTGGCATATCGGGATTTGGGCGTGGGGCATTGCTACGGTCTGGATAGACGTAGTCGTCACCGACCCAAAGGCAATTCTTACCGCAGTTTTCGCAGGCACATATTTTGAGCGGGGCTGCGGCGATGTTGGGCTCTGGATAGAGGGCCTGACTGGGCTTGTCGAGCTGATGCCCCCACTTGTACTGACGAGCAAGCACACCGCAATGCGGACAAGTAAATGATTTGGCGGTCAGGCTCGGGACTACGAATGACATTAAGTGCTCGCTTGATGTGTGAGGTTTGGCGCCTAACGTAATGTAGACCGCACCAAGCCGCAGGCCATATCTGGTGCTTGCGGTCTAAATTGGCACGAAAAAAACGCGGAAAGGGGCTTGTAGCCTAGCTCGACGGCGCGTATGCTGTATGAAAATACAGCACTAAATTCAGCCATGAAACCCGCCTCCCCTCCTGTGTTGCGCGCCACACGGTTGCTGAACCAGGTCCGTGAGCGAATTCGTTACAAACACTATAGCCTGCGCACCGAGCAGGCCTACGTGCAGTGGGTACGCATGTTCGTGAAATGGCACGGCTTGCGGCATCCACGAGACATGGGGCAGCTGGAAATCGAAGGTTTTCTAGCCATGTTGGCTAACGAGCGGCGGGTGGCGGCTGCCACGCACAACCAGGCGTTGAGCGCACTGCTATTCCTCTACCGCGAGGTGTTGGGCATGGACCTGCCATGGCTCGATGGCGTGCAGCGCCCGCGCACGCCCAAGCGCATTCCCTCGGTTTTGACGGTGGCCGAGGTGGCGGCTCTGCTATCGGCGTTGCCGGCCGATATGGCCTTGCTGGCCCGCCTGCTGTATGGCACCGGCATGCGTCTGATGGAAGGCCTGCGCTTGCGGGTCAAGGACGTGGATTTTGATCGTGGGGTGGTCGTGGTACGCCAGGCCAAGGGCGACAAGGATCGGGTTGTGATGCTGCCGCGCAGCCTGGCAGCCGAGCTGCGCCAACAGGTGCTCGCTGCGCGCGCGCTGTGGGAGCAAGACCGGCAGGCGCAGCGCGGTGGCGTGGACGTTCCGCATGCACTGGAGACCAAATACCCCGGCGTGGGACAACGTTGGGGATGGTTCTGGATGTTCCCCGCTTCATCCCTGTCGGTGGACCCGCGCACAGGTGTATGGCAACGCCATCACCTCTATGAGGAGCGATTACAGCGCGCCCTGAAGAAGGCCGTGGCACAGGCGGGCATTTGCAAACCCGTTTCTGTGCACACCTTGCGCCACAGCTTCGCCACGCACTTGTTGCAGTCGGGCACCGACATTCGCACGGTGCAGGAGTTGCTGGGGCACTCGGACGTGAGTACGACGATGATCTATACCCATGTCCTGAAAGTCGCTGCCGCAGGAACCGCCAGCCCGTTGGACTCCTTGGCCTTGCACTTGCGGCCTGGCTGAATGACGGCTTTGGAGCTTCTAACTGGATGGCGGCTCAGGGTCGATTGCTGGCCGACACGAACGACCGCTGATGGGTACCTCAGGTTTGTGTCGCGCAGTCCCATCAAGTCTGCCGTCCGGCGACAGACCACTCACAGGCTGACACGGTCAGACAGCGATGCAATAAGTCCGGGACAATGCGGCCTCACCCAACCCTCCGCCTCACTCTTCATGACATCTTCCCAGTCAGAAGTCCGGACAACGCACCGGTTCAGACCAACCTTAGAGCAGCAGCAGGTTCTTCAGTCAAAGTCCAACGCCATCCTTATTGACGCCTTGGCGGGAACTGGCAAGACAACGGCACTATGCATGAAGGCCTGCAACCTGTTGGCTAACACTCACCGTGGGGTCCGGATTCTTGTGCTGGCGTATTCCCGGGCCGGAGTAACAGCTATTCGCGATCGGCTTCACAAACTGAACGGGTCTGTGCCACCCAGTCTTGAGATCCTGACTGTCGAGCAGTTCAGCGAAGGCGTGCTTCGGGAGCAGGGGGATCCGATCCACAAGATGGACGACCCCGTCCGACGCCGCTTCCTGATCCTGCAGGCCCAGCAGGCGCTGCGGCAAGAACTTGCGCGCAGCCCGGACAACGGTATGGGCGTAATGCTGGAACGTGATGTCGACATCGATGCCTTTCTGGCCTTTGAGGCATTGGCCAAGAAAAGGCTGCTGGACAAGCAACTGGACGAATCCGATATGGGACTGCGGGATTTCTGTGCCGAAAAGAATCTCGACTATGGCCTGTACAGGCTTGTCAGGCACTACGAGCGCATGCGTGTGGGCATGAGCCACGAGCCGCAGTTCTATGCCGACGGCGACTGTACCTTTGAACTAAGCCGTCAGCTGAATTGTCTGGATTGGGGTCAGCCCTTCGACGGCTTTCAAGGGCGCTATGGCGCAGTGTTGTTCGACGAGCTTCACGATCTGGATGAAGGAGCATTGACGATTCTGCGCAAGCTCGTGCAGAGTAACAACGGCGTGTTCGTGGGGGCGGGGGACTTCAACCAGCACATCGAGGAAGGGGCGTTCTCTGTTTTTGGCGAGGCCATGCAACGCATTAGAGCGTGTTTGCCCGAAGACACCCAAATCCTCCAAATCAACACGACACGCCGTTTTGGCGCAGAGATCTGTGACGCGCTCAACCCCTTGTTCGGAGTGCACTTTGCGGCAATGCCAGAAAGTTCGGACCTCTTCCAGCATCTGACCTACGACACGGATGCGCATTGCGCACAGCAACTGGTTGAACTGCATGCCCAGATCGTCGATGGCTGGGGTGCCCTGCACGGGGAGAAGAGCAAACACAGTTCCCTGAACATCATCCTGCGCAATCCGCAGGACAGCATATTGCTCGAATGGATCTTCGGGCACGAAGGTGTGCACTACGGCTGCCAAGGCCTGAGTCCCTTCTATCTGCGCCGAGAGGTTGCCCTGGTTCTGTCCCTCATGTGGGCGCTGCAAGGCAGCAATGCGGACCGCTGCCTGACCCCGGGGATCCTGAACGCCACAGTACAGGGACTGCAGCACTTCGGTTATCGGAGCAAGCAGGCAGATGCGATCAACGTCGACGTCCTGGCAAGCGGACGGTTTGATGAAACCGGGTGGGCCGGCCTTGCGGGAGCTAACGAAACCCACAAGATGGCCGGCACTCTTTTTGGGAATGCAGTGAGGATGCGCCGGTACATCACCCATGGATCCTTCGACCCTGGTGCACCGGAACTCAAGGACGGTTGCGCGACTGCCATGGCGCTGTCCCCTGAGGTCTTGGGCGACGCGGGGGAGTTTTGTCGCCATCCCCAGGTGCTGCGGATCTTCAACGATGCACCGATCAACGGCAAGGAAAAAAAAGCATGCCTCTCCAGCCTGGAGCGGCTGGCAATTCTGGCCAAGGGAATGCCAGCCAGCGAATTCCTCGGCCGCCTCACATTGATGGCGACGGCCAGCATCGCTATGCACGAGCGTGATGAGGCGGTGAGCCTGCGCTTCATGAGCATTGAAGCGAGCAAGGGCCGGGAATTTACGTTTGTGGCGGTGCCATTTGTGGAGCGGGGCCGGTTTCCTGCTCCGGCGTCGCATGACGAAGCCTATAGGGAGCGCAACATGTTGTATGTGGCGATGACACGCGCGCGCTCAGCGTTGTGGCTGCTGGAAGGGCGCCAGAGGCCTGTCACTCCTGGACCTGTTTGACCCTGTTCCAAGCTTCCGGCCAGAAACAGACGTTGATGTACTCGTCAAGAGAGTCGCTCAATGACGGGTGGATAGGGTTTCGTGATCATCTAACGCTAAAGACATTACGGGCTCATCGAAAGCCCGTGTACCCCAACGGGTTAGCACATCGTGCAGGGCTTCATGCAGAAGGGAAGCAGGAATATCACGTATCCTTTGATACCGGGTGTCCCAGTTTTTCTCAACTGCCTTTTCTCCGTTGCCGCGTAGTAGATTTAGCATGCGCGCCTGAAGCTGCTTATGCCCTGGGCGATAACGTGCTTGGTAATCAAGAGTTTCACGCATGGATTTATGGGCTAGGTAGTAACACTGCGCAATTGCTAGCCGCTCAAGTTGCACCCGGTAGATTTCGCGCGCTGCATCGTCATCGGGAGTAGGAAGGCCTCTCTCTTCCAGAAGGTGCTTTTGATAAATCACCATTTCCTCTACGCCAAGATCACGAGCCAATATTGGAGCATGACTGCGCCACGTCTCTGGCCAATCGCGCAGAGCAAGATCACGTATCCCTCTGTTTAACTCCAAGGTGTGGGTTGAAACGCGCCAAACTACCTGATCAAGATAGGCAACTAGCTTGCCATCTTCGACCCAGATTACTCCTTGTGGCGTTGAATTGTCAGCAGCAATCACCCCCTTCTGCATTAAGTCGAACAGCACTTTGATGAATTTTTTGGTAGGTTCAAATTTCCGCTGTGAATCCTGGAGAGGTGCGAGCGTCCATCGGACGTGATCAAGAGGACTGGCACGGAATAATGCAATCAAAGTAGCTGCCTCAAGAAGCGTTAGCTCCTCTGGATGCACCCGCGTTTGCTCTGGAGTTGGATATCTTGTAAGCCAACGCTCCAGCGCGGCTTGCGGCGTGAGGGCACTTTCCACCTCTCTCACTTCTTCCTCAATCTGTTCCTGCGCTAATGCCAGGAAATCGGAAGCGATCTCCGAGTCTCCTCGGGATATTGACAATTGTGCGATCCGAGCAACTACCTTCGCACCACCGTTGTCGATGCCAATCTGTGCCCAACCACGCAACAACCCGAGGCCTATCGCCTCTGGCGTGCGCAGAAGCCAAGTAAGAGCCCCCTCGAATATTTCTACTACCTGTCCGGAGTCATAGGAGTCCACAGAAAAGTTGGAGGGGAAAAAAGACTTCTCATCGTTCAGGGTGGCCAATCCAGCGTCACTCTCCCCGATCTTGGCAAGCATTTCACCTGCACGTAGAAAATCAGCAGGATCCGCAGTAAACGCTTCGAATGCAGCACGCCATGCCCAGAACGGAGCATGGGCTAAATCAGCTCCTCGAACAATGTAGAGTTCCGATTCCCCGGCGCGCTCTGTGAGGACAGCGTCGGCCGCCATCAGCAAGCGCCAGCGTGTGGCTAGATACTCGTCAAGCAATGGCAAGACGCTCTGCCAAGACTCCATACACGCAAATCCAAAGTGGCTAAAAGTGAGCACCCCAATCAGACTTGGCGAGTTCAACTCAGGCGACCAGTCGTCCAACCCCCTGCTAGGCAGGTCTTTGGCAGTCCATGCACGCTCAACTATTGCCCGCGCAGCATCTCGCACATTGACCTCGTTGTGCAATTCCAAGGCGACATCCAATAGAAATCGCGGAACGTTCAGCGGATAGGGCTCGCCCTCTGCCCATGAGTAAGTACCCGCAGAAGGCGCCAGCATCGCCAAAATATCTTCGTATGCTTCGGGATCGCCAGCGCGTGCGCGATGCAATGCCACCATCGCGCGCATCTCGGCGAGAGCAGCCGCTGCTCGCCTGCTCGGTGGGTCTTTTCGCGTCAACGCTTCCAACCGCTCGACCACTTGCTCGGCGTCGCCCCATTGCCCCAATGTCATCGCATAGACATAGGCCTCTCGGAACACCTCAGCATGGTGTGCAGAAGGCAGCACGCGCATCAAATCGCCGAGTGTTTCTGGAGAGAAGTTGCCCTTCCCACGCTCTGAAGTTGCATAAAGCCCCTGAGCCCATGCCCATCCAGGATAGAGGGACCGAGCGCGCGCAATCAAAGTTCTGCCAGCTTCACTGTAAGTACCACGCAAATCACACGCGACCACAAAAACAAAGCTATGTGGTCGGTCAACAGCCAGCGCGCTATCAAGCAACATTGAAACTGTGTCGCTGCGATGCTTCAACGCCTCTTCTTTTTCCGTAGAAAAGAAGCTATCGATGCGACCGCCTTTCGGCCCCCCAAGCACCGAAGCAAGGATTGCCAGGGCCAAAGGATGGGTGCCGACATTTTTGGTCGTCAGAAATTCTTCAGCGCTTGTATCGTCACCGACCATCGCTGCACTGAACCCTTGCTTGGCGCGTGTTTCTTCAGACACGTCCGCTGCTTCACGATAAAGCTGGATAGCCTCTTCGTAGTTGCCAGCTAGCAATGCATGATCGGCTGCACAGCTATCGTCAGGCAGGGCTGTGCCCGTCTGTTGGCACTCGAGAAGCTCGGTCAAGGTGAGGCTAGGCATGACTCTTAGGATAATGCTGAATTACCCGCCTAACGACTGTTCAGGGTCAACGCGAGCCAGTCGCTGCACGCAAAAGCAGTCTCTCATGCCAGCATGCTGGCGAACCGTGCAATCGACCGACCGGTTCCGAGGATGAAGCGGCCGTTCAGGGCAGGCGGCGCTCAACGGCTGGTGTTGGAAGTTGCGGCTGCTCAGGCAATGAGCCGTGAATGACTCAGATCAGCCTTAAGCGGCACCGGTGGCCAGTTCGGCAGCAATGAGCAAGCGTGTTGAGTTCGAAGCCTGAGCCCTGTGGCTCGGAAAAAAACCGAGCCACAGGGCTGCAAACACTACCCCATCAAATCAGAGATATCGGCCGTCGTCCCGTCGTCCGCGCCCGTGGAAAAACACAGTTCCACCCCCTTCTCCCGCAGCGCTGCAAGAAGCACCTGCAGCACAGACGAATCTGCAGGTGCCGCAGCGCGAGAGGCAACGCCACGCTTGCCCTTGGCGCGTGCTTGCATCGCAAGCTTTGCTTCGGCCGCAGCGATCTCCGCCTTCGCCAGTTCTTTCAGCTCACGATTCTTGCGCTTGACCGTCGACAACACATGGCAGTGATCACGCAACTCCGCTGGGGGCACAACCAGCCGATCGAGCGACAACAACCCGCTGAGCCCAGGGATCGCCATGCGGCAGTGCTCCTTCCAAGGAATGTCAATGTCGATGCGAAGGCGCTCCTGAATGCGGCGCTTGATCGGCGACTTCTTCCACTCGCCTGACTGGAGCTTCGAGTGCCGATTCACCGGCTTGCCCTTCAGATACCAGTCGAGCACTGACTGTTCGCGCTCACCCAACCCCTCCATATGGCGCTTTTGAGGCTTGTTGACCCGATAGTCCACGTCCACCTTCAACAACTGGCGCAGCCAGTTGAACTCACGTTCGCAGATTGCTTTCCCCTTGGCACCCCGCCATGCCTGAGGGTCATCGAGCCCGTTGGAAATCAGGTAGTGGGAGTTCAGCGTGATCTCAATACGGAGCAGCTTCTGTCCCAACGTATAGATTTTCTTCGCCACCTCAGGGGACTCGAAAGAAGAATATGTCCCAGCCTGATTTCTATCCTTGATATAGAACCGCGTTGAGCGATGATCCGTCTTATTGATATACCACGACTCACTATCTCCGGAGCCTGCAAAGCCGACCTTCTTCGATGCCTTTTCGGATTGGCTGCGCGGCGACTTCAAAACAATGCCTGCGTAGCGCTTGAGCCGCTTCAGAAGAGTTCTAGCCTGTGTCGCAGACTCATACTGCAAACAGAAGGTTAGCGTGATCTCCTGAAAGCTACAGTGCTCCACCCCGATGGTGTTCACATAGCTCGGGCTTACCCCCTTCTTAATCAATAAGCGTTGCAGCATATAGACACAGGTAGGCACAGAATAATGTACGAGGTTGTGAACAATCACATTACTCCCAACCAGAGCTGCTGGGTGATTTTGCGAAAAACCATAGGCACACACCTCATGCGCCGCATTGGTAATCGCTGAAATCTTGTTGTTGGCAGTGGTCAGTCCACAAATATGGCCATCCACGGGTTTTATGGTCAGAACACTCCTCTCATCAATGACGATTAAGTGCTTTGCGGGAAAAAGGATGGGTCCATGCTCCGGAAGAACTTTTGGAAGGCGGATGATCAGTTTTTGTGAATCGGACATAAAATTCTTTCTTAAGTGTTGACGCGTGACCAGTTGGCTTTTCATGGGCGTGTCCGTGATGACCAGTGCAGTGTTGCGCTACTCATATGCTTGACACTTCATTGCTTTGCCATTTGGCCACTTGATTGGTTTACAGGATTGGTTAGGTTTGGCTGTTCAACTATTGCTTGGTCATAGCCAATCAATTACTACAAAACAGTACATTCGAGCTGCGCGCCGACTCCATCAATCCACCCAAAAAGTGCCAATTTCTAGCGGTTTTTTGGCACTAATAGGGATTTTTTTGATGGGAGGCGCGCTTGATAAAGCGTGGATTTATGCCGACGCAGATGGCGTCCAAAGCGAACCTGAATTCAGAACATTGCGCAACGCGCCCACATTCCAGACCGAAATTTGGCTACCCAGCTTTTTAGGAGCAGGTAAAGTGCCAGATTTGCACAAACGCCAGACGGTCGCGCGGGATACCCCCAGCAGCATCAGTACCACGGGCAGGCGGACATAGGCCTCATCGGGAAGGTCGTTGAAGTTGCGCAAGGGATCGGGGAGGGTGAGACGCGCTTCTTTGCGCTTGCGCGCCACCTTGTCGTTGTTGAGCGTGACGGCTTGCAGCTTTTCATTCATGGATCTACTCCAGGTATGTGCTACGAACAACAGCGCGACGTGCGCTGTGTCCAGCCATCGGTGTTCACAGTTTTTTTTCAGGATGTTGTTCAGATCCCTGCAAACCCGCACCAATGCTTGCTTTGCGGCCTATTCGCTGTGCGCCGAGCAACGATTGATCTGACAGTGCGCGACGTAGCACACGCACTCGAGTGGAAAGTGGAAATAGTAGAAATTCGCTCTAAAATGTCGGAGTGGAAAGTGGAGCAATGAGGGTGAGTGCACAAAGCTGCCCAGGTGGAAAAGTGGGCAACCGTGCCGTGCTGGAGTACAAGAAAAATGGAGAAGGAGGTGCCGCTGACGCCGCCAGAACTAGCGACTCGTGCAGAGCGACGTCACTCGCTTGGGGAGTTTTTTCTGAATGAAGCGATGCCTGTGGCGGCGATCGAATAGATGGGTAAAAGCGCAGCTCCTGCAAATCTAATCAACCAACCAATTAATCACCATGAATATGAGACTATTAGAGCCAGCATCCAACTTGAGGACAGATTGGATGTATGAGTTTTTCATTCAATTGATCTTAAAGCATGAAAAGCCCAGCACTATTTCTGCCGATCACGAAGTTAAGCCGCAAAAGAAAAAAATTCCTAATGGTTTAAATGAGGTATTTGCGATGCATAAGATTGCATCAAAATCCACTGCAAGGGAATCAAGGGAGGATCTTGAAGCAAGAAGAAACGTTCAGAAAATCCTGGCCAATGAAGTGCCATCAATTAATTTGAAAACAAGTCTTCATAAAATATTTTGGTACAGAATCTGGTTTTGCCTCGTTCTGCGTGGTGTGCTGAATAAAGGCTACTTTATTGAGCATTACACCTCGTGGAGGAGGCTGAGTGGTGCTAGGTATTTTGAGGTTTTGCTTTCTGACGGCAATAAGACTATTGGCAGTAAATCAATCCCTATTGATGTGTTCCTGTTGAGTGGATTTCCATCAAAAGAGGAGATTGAAAGTCAAATTGAATTGATTGAGCCATTAATCTCCAGGCCGCTAGTAAAGAATAACAAAAAGAAAAGTGTTGTTGATATTGTCGGGAGGCGTAATCTTGAGAATATTAAAATAGCTGTAGATAAGGCTATTGCATCCGGAAAAATTGCAGGGCTTGTAAAATCCAGAGGGAAAAATGCCCGTCATAAGTACAGCGGCAATAGAAAAGATCTTTATCGGGAGATTTCAAGAAAAATTGGAGCGCAAACGAAGGAAAGTATGTTTATCAGAGGCGTTTCTGAATTTGTCGAGACAAAAGCGAAATGATGGACTGCAGTGCACTGGGAGGGTGATGCAGTCATCGCAGTTCAAACCTCCGCAAAAGCAGGCAATAAGTGTTTTGCATTAGGTTATTGAGTTGCTCAAAATTTCATTTGCATTGAAAATGCCGTGAAATTTGCCTCCGCAATATTCGGTCATTTGCATAAAATCAACAATGCCGGTGCTGTGATATAATGCCAGCATGAGTTTATTTTGATTTTTCAATCGACTTTGTTTGGTCGCTTGTCAAAAAATCAATATCAGCTTCCCGCCTTCGCCTGTATTCCCAGGTCGTTTACCTCCCCCAGCTTGACTCCCCTCGCGCCGTGACGGCACGGTAGCTTGCGCGCGGCTTTCGCCATGGCCGCGCGCGTGGCGTGGCCGTGGCCGTTTCATTGCGGAGGTGCTGGCTGTGCGGTGGCGTATCGCCAGGGCCGGTGGCGGAAGGCGTTGAGTGCATTGCCGCACTGTGCTTCGCGGTTTGCGTGGTTCGGTGCTGGCACTTGGCACAGCGCTTCGTTCCCCTTCCCCTTTCTCCATTTCTACTCAGGAGCTTTCCCATGACCTCTTCGCCTGGTCAGGCCGCCGCATGCGCGCGTTACGAGCAACAACGCCCCCCCTTGTTCACCTTGGGCACCGTGCTGATCACCCCTGCTGCGCTCGACATGCTTGAAGTACTGCAGTTGGCTCCGCTGCCGTTTGTGCTGCGCCACGTCGCTGGCGATTGGGGTGACCTGTGCCAGGAGGACAAGCAAGCGAATGCCGCGGCGCTCACTTACGGCAGCCGTTTGCTGTCGGCCTATGACATCCCGCCGAACCACCGGCTGTGGATCATCACGGAGGCCGACCGGCGCTCGACGACCTTGCTGCTGCCGGAGGAATACTGAGCAATGCTGCATTCCTACCATTGCCACCCCCGCATCAGTGCTGGCATGCACGGCCCCATGGTGGGCAACCAGCGGCTGCATGTGCGCCAGGGGGAGGTGGATGCCACTTGCGGCTACCACTGCGTTTTGATGGCATTGATGGTGTTAGGCCAAGTGCGGCGCAATGCGCTGATTTGGGACACCCGCGACATGCGCCTGCAAGCGCTGCGCAAAGTGGCGCAGCGCTACTACTTCGATGGCTGCGAGGTTCAAGAGCTGCAGCAGCAGCTGGCCCCCTATGCCGAGCAGGTGCACTGCAAGGAATTGCGCTCGCGCGTGGCGGAACGCACCTGGGATGCCCTGGCAGACGGAAAGCTGTGCTTGGTGTGCTTTTCTACGGAGCGCTACATGCACTGGGTGCTGGCCGTAGGCTTGCGCTTCGAGGCGGAGGAACCCGCTGACTTGCTGGTGCTGGACCCGGCCATGGCCCCGATACCGCTGGTGCCCTGGAATGCCATGCTGACCGGCTGGGCGAGCAAGCAGCCACGGCGTGTGGTGGCAACGCTCAGTGAGCGCGTGAGCATCGACGCGGTGTTGGTGCTGTCGCTTGTGGCGCCAGTGAACGAGGACGAGTAGGTCGTTTGGCTCGTCGTTCAGCTTCGCTCGCCCACTTTTTCTCTTTCTTTTCTTCCTGAGCTTCCGCTTCCAGTCGCCGGGCTTGGTGCCAGGTGCAGCCGCCGCATGGGCGGTTGGCTGGGCGGGAGATTCGTTTGTGCACTGTTTTGCTTGTTTGGAGGTGCTTTGTTATGCCCGACGATTCCTTGACACCCCCGCCGCTTGAGCGGTTGCTCACCGCGCTGCTGGCGTTGCCGCCCCTGCCTGGGCTGGTATCCCCCCACGACGCCGGTGATGGTGCAGCGCAGCTGGTGCTGGAGGTGATAGATACGGCGCTGCATACGCCGCCCGCGCAGCCCCAGCGCATGGCGGCGGTGCGGTATTTCTGCAAACACGCCCGCCACCGCCTGGGCTTGGCGTCCTGGCGGGAGCTTCAGTCCCTGCTGGAGCAGTACCCGCAAAGTGACGAAGGCGATGCCGAAGTGGCGCGCCTGCTGTGGGGTGTGGAAGCCCAGGAGCATGTGCGGGCGCTGCGCTTACTGGTGTGGTTCATGGCGGCGTATGACATCACCGAGCTGGGGCAGTGGTATGCATGGATGGGCACGGCGGGGTTTGAAGAAGCCTTGCGGGAATCGCTCGATACGCTGGGCACTGTGGCAGTGGTGCTGTTGTGGCAAGCCAAGTCGGGGCGCACGGACCACGCCTGGGTGTTGCGGTTTGCCCGCAGGGCGCTGGGGCATTCGGTCAGCGAAGGGCCTGCCATGCTGGCGTTTCGGGATGCGGCGGAAGCGATGGGTGTGCCGCAAAGGGTGCTGGCCCGGCAGGTAGCCCATTGGGAGCGTGCGGCGATGCGCATTGACGATGCGCCAGGCCTGCGGGTGCTGTGGTGGCAGTGTATGGCCGAGGCGCTGCAGGTGCATGTGGCCCAAGAAACAAGCACTGTAGCCAGCTGCGACGAATGGCGCGTCGAGTTATCACCGGCTGCAGCATTGCGTTACGGCGACGCTGGCGTGGTGCTGGAGCCGCAGGCGAGGGAACTGCAAGCCAACGCGCCCGTGGTCACAGCGCTGCGACTGCGCCAAAGGAGCTGGGCGCAAGGCTTGGGCCTGTGGCTGGAGATTCAGGGGGAGGGGCGGCTGTCTGCGGTGCACCAAGCGGCCATTGCCGAGCGGTTCGAGGCGGCTGGGCACCGGGCACCTCAGTTGCGGTATGTAAGTGCAAATGGTGGTCACCAAGCCACATGGCTGGCGACATGGCACTGGGATGAAGCGGTTTGGGTGCCCAGAGATATGCCAGTGGCCGACGTGAAGCGCTGGGCGCTGGAGACGGCACTCAAAGCGACCGAACACTGGCTGCTGATGTGCGGCATGGTGGCGCTGGCGGGAAAGCCGCTGGCGCCAGGCACTGGGCCGGTGACGTTTGATGCAAAAAGGGAAGCCACCAATGAAAAAAAGTTCTAGGGCCAGGGGCGCTAGAACTTCTTCAGACTGGTGAGGGTGCCACTTTCTGAGCCAAAACTGGCTGAAAGCAACCGTATAACTAGCCGTATAACGGTTTGATGATTTTGCTAAAAGTCTTTGAAAATCAACAACTTAGAGCGCTATCTGGCGGAGAGGGCGGGATTCGAACCCGCGGTGGGGATTAGCCCACACACGCTTTCCAGGCGTGCGACTTAAACCGCTCATCCACCTCTCCGGAGCCCGTTATTGTAGCAGGACTTTGAGGTGTACACGAACCCGTGGTGCATGCGGATGCGCACGAGGACGCCGCCGTGAGCCGGCTCGGGAAGGATCGGGTGTAGTCTGTCCGCATGACCACCCACACCATCTCTACCCCCCCGCCAGCGCCCCCTGGCGAAGGTGCTTCCGTCTCGCGCCTGGCCGTGCGCCGCGTGGCCATCGACACCTGGCGCGAGAACGTCGCCTACCTGCACCGCGACTGCGCCGTGTACCGCGCCGAGGGGTTCCAGGCACTCTCCAAGATCGAGGTGCGTGCCAATGGCCGGCGCATCCTGGCCACGGTGAATGTGGTGGACGACCCCGGCATCGTCGCCTGCCATGAGCTGGGGCTGTCGGAAGACGCCTTTGCCCAACTGGGCGTGGAGGCCGGCTACAAGGTGGCGGTGGCGCAGGCCGAGCCGCCCGAATCCATGGGTGCGCTGTTCCGCAAGATCTCGGGCGAGCGCCTGCGGCGCGAAGACCTGCGCGCCATCGTGCGCGACATTGCCGAGCACCGCTATTCCAAGATCGAACTCACCGCCTTCGTCGTCGCCTGCAACCGCGACGAGCTGGACCGCGAAGAAGTGTTCTTCCTCTCCGACGCCATGGTGGCCACGGGCCAGCGGCTCGACTGGCACGAGGGCCTGGTGGTGGACAAGCACTGCATCGGCGGCATCCCGGGCAACCGCACTTCGATGCTGGTGGTGCCCATCGTGGCGGCGCACGGCATGCTGTGCCCCAAGACCTCGTCGCGCGCCATCACCTCGCCCG
>JGI26524J50256_1000936_pt1 | contig 30439 bp, 30 predicted proteins | sample ThiBio_inoc_plan_FD_50256 | JGI IMG/M metagenome (IMG submission 50256) | reverse complement strand
ATTTTCACTTCTGTTCTAAATAATTTTCAAACCTAAATATTGAATGCGAAGAAAACGAAAGGTACGTTTCGTTCAGGTCAAACCAGCTTGCACCTTACGTTAAAGCATTTGCGATGGCATGGCAATAGCGTATTGTCAGCCTGGAACAAATGCTAAATTGAAATACTGATGTTGAAATTAAGAACTAATAACCAATAGCGTAATGTCTGCTGAAACTAAAGCTGAAAATTGATTTGTAGCCGAAGTTTATTCCGTCCGCCATGCTATTGCAAATGCACTGTTAGCTGTAGTTTATCGTCTTGTGAAGCTGCTTATATAAATAGTCAATACACTCTTTTTTGGTGTCGAAATATTGAATTCCGTTAAAGCCGTACTGCAGAAAATACTTCTTTGATTTACCGCCTAAGTATATGTCACCTGTTAAGCCGTTGTCAAACTTGACACTAACGATGTAGTGTCTGCCGTTGAACAGGTCATAATTTTCTTTTGGTTGAGTTTCTTCAAAACTTGGTGTCTTTATTGTGTCTGTACTCGCTGTCTCTCTTACTGTTTTTGATGCAGATGTGGTTGAGGATTTTTTGATGTATTTGGTCTCCAAAAACCTAACAACATCTTCAATTGTATTTATTTCACGTCCAAATTTTGTCTCGTTAATAAACACCGCATATCCACTTAGGCTATCTAACTTCAACGCAAGAATGTCATCGTCTACAAAAGCATGTTTAAGCAGATAAGATTTATTTTGTCGCTCTAACAGAATTGACTGATTGCCCAAGTATTCCCAAGTACCTTTTTCAACCAAACCATTTTCAGAAAATAAGATTTGATTGTTCGGTCTGAAAATGAAAACAGTTTTTGAATTAGCTATGTCGCTCAGCGAAACCCAATGATGATTAGTCAAAATAGTAAGTTGGTCAAGCTTTTTACTAAACCGTTGAATTTTTGGAAATATGTCTGCTATGAATGTTCTCATTAAATTACAGCTAACGACCGAGGCTTTGTGCAGTTGGGGAATTGACCAACTGTCTGCCCGGCACCGAATTCAAATTACTAACTAAAAATTGAAGTTTAGAACTACTGCCTAACAGAATTATGTCTGCCGAAACCAAAGCCTGGATATGCACTGCCGATGATTGCTTCAACGTCCTGCCCCAATTGCACAAAACCTTTTGTTACCTGCTGTTTTTCTTCCATTCATCTTTTCTTGCTTCTGTAATTATGCTGTCTTGATTAAACTTAAAAGTCAGAGTTGTTGTTCGTATTGGGTCAATGTCAGTTCCATAATCCTCCTCAATTTTATACCCAATTTCATCTTTCTCGGTATAGTCTGGCTGTCCTAAAAGGTTATTAATTTCCTTTAACGTTTGTCCTTTTAGTTTTAGATATTTTAGAATATCGTCCACCATTTTTTTCCTTTTTGGGAATGTTCCTAAATCGCCTTTTTCTGTCCAGCTATGGTAGTCATAATTAAATTTAGTGTATTCAGTAACAAAAAATAATGGAACTCTGTCTTTCAGGTAAGCCCTAATTGTGTCTGCTAAAATTGTCTTACCAATAACTTTAAAAGCAAGTTCGGAATTGTAGTTCCAACTACCCATATTAATTAAGTCTTTCGGAAAGTTCCCACAAACTTTAATGTCTCTTGTTAATGTGTCTGAAAGTTGAGATTTTATGTCTGTTGGGAAAGTTAATTTTCCTTGCAAATAATATAAGTCTGTACTACCTGTGCTTGAAGTAAAAACGCAAATTAATGTGTCGAAAGGTTCAGCTTCCCTTGCTTTAAAAAGTTCTTTTTGTTCTGCGGTGTTTTCATAATCGTGTCCACAAGAAACAAGAAGTATAGTTGTTAATATTAGAAGTATGTTTCTCATTTTGAGGTGTGTCCTAAAATAGCAGGTAACGGACAGGTATTGCTGCAGGTGGGATATTTTATAACGTCCAGCCCAGAACCGCTGCCCAATTGAAAATATAAAGTGGAAGTTAACAACAAAAAGCCAAATAGATATTCGTCTGACCGAACTAAAGTTCAGCGATGCAAACAGCCGAATTTTCAACGTCCAGCCCCACTTGCAGCAATACCAATGTTAGCGGCAGACTTAGTCACAAGTAGTCTTTAAAGAAAAAGTATAAAATTTACTCGTCATCTTCTTCATCTTCGTTTTCAGGAATCTCTCGCCAAATGTTCAAATAAGTATTATTTAGTTTGGCGATTTCATTTGCCTTTTGTGGATTCCCTTTTTGCTCATAGTAATCGCAAATAGCCCACATAAGTCCATTTGAAACAAGAGAATTTGAGCTGGTTGAAAAATCTTGCTCTATCCTTGTAGAGATTTCTTTGAAATGGTTGATGTAATTACTAATTAATTCTTCATTTATAAATACTTTAGAAACCTGTCTATAAAAAAAATGAAGTTCCATCCAATAGGGGTTTAATTTATTTACTTCATAACTAGCACTTTCATTCGGATTTCTTTTTATCATTCCATTTAGTAATTCAATATACTCAGACCATTTCCTTTTAAGTGAGCCACCGTTGTGATAATTATCCTCATTATATTTTTTTGAGTTTTCATAAAGAAATTGAACGAATTTAATATCGTCAAACCATTGAATTAGTAAATCAAATACCCATAAAACACCCTTACCACTAAAATAAGAGTACTCAGAATTACCATAAGTAAAATCTTCAAGGCTAATTCCCATCGAACCTGTCGGCTTTTCTTTAAGCCCTTGAATCCTTTGCTTAATTCTTTCTTCGCCTAAATAGTCAAACACGTACTCAATGCCATAACAAGTAAAGGCTCCCAGATTTCTGTCCATGTTATTTAACGAGATGTTTTTAAAGTTTGCCGCTAACGTTCAGGTATTGCCGATGGTGGGGAATTTTATATTCGTCCGCCCGGAACCGCTGCCTGGCTTTTTAATAAAGTTAAATATTAAGAACTAAAGCTGGGCTTTATTCGTCGAGCCCCGAACAGCAGTAAACTAGAATTACTTCTGCTGATTATTCCAATGTCAAGCCCCACTATTGGCAATACCAATGTTGGCAGTAGTCTATTTTAGTCTTCGATATATTCTGTCGAGGATTAGAGTTCGGATTAATTTATTTATTTGTTCTTTATTTTTCAAATACGGTATTAACTTAGGAGATATATTGTAATATACTCTGACAAATATTTTTCCCAAAAAGGATTTATTTAAAACTTTATCTCTATAATCTCTGAAAGTAAGCACTTGAACGGCGTCTTGATTACCATAACAAAGAGTCGCAATGTAACAATTTTTATTTTCCTCTTTTTTTGGGTCAAATTTTCCAGAAAAATTTATCTCTAAGGCTTTGGAGAAAAAAGTATTCATGCTTTCTAGAAAATTTCCATCTAAAGTTGTAAGAACAATCTTATGGTTAAGTTCATCATCAACATGTATTTCATAAATACAGCCTTTGGCATACTCAGTAGATTTAATATAGATCTTATCCTTTTTTATAGCATTTGAGATGCTATCACCTGCGATAGCTGTAACACCGACAATAGGTGCTAATGCAGCAAGGCCGCCAAGTTTTTCTTCCTTATCTCCTAAAGTATCTATCTCTACTGGTCGATCTTTTTGAAGCGAAATATCCCGGATATCACTTTTTGCTAAATGAAAAAATGATACAGGTTTGTTATCCAGATAAATTACAAAAGAAAAAAACTTTTCATAATTGACAATATTTAGTTGATACTTTGTTTCGGCAAACTTCCTGCCTTCTAAAAGGTTGTCAAACTTGGGAATTCCCGATAAATAATTAACAACAGATTTGGTATAGTACGCATTTTTATAAGAGCCGGTTACATCAATTGCCTTTTCTGTCTCAAGATTTACCTGAATTTCTTTCATGGTATTATGATTTAAGATAAAAGAATTAATTTTTTAGACATCATTCCACCAGTCATAATTTTGCACGTCAGAAGGAATGTCGTATAAATGATCTAGTTTTCTTGCGAATAGTCGCCTTAGATTATTACCATCAACCGAATCTTGGGAGAGGCTATCTAAATAGTGATTGAAGTACTCTTTTAGCTTTCTATTTAATATCGTTCTATCAATACTGATTTTGTTGTTAGTAGTGTTTACAGATATAAAAACGGTTTCATCGCCTTTATAATTCTTTTTCGCATTAATAATCCAAACTCCTTTAGTACGGGCTTCGTGCATAAGTCCACACCTAACTTTGTTGTAAAATTCTGATGCGGAAAAAGGCCGATCTAACACTTTTGCACCATTCTGAAGCTCATAAAAATGATTTTCGAATATAGTTTCTGAATGCAAGAATGATGTAAAACAATCATCTGCACTTCTATAAGTGTAATTTGGATCATTTGCATTTTTATTATACTTATGGATTTTGCCATATTTAAAAGCTGCAAACATTTCAATTAATGCACATTGTATGGTCAGAATGCTAAAACCTTCTCCTTTTAATTTGTTGGGGTCTTTTATTCTTTCAAGTGGCGTAAAATAATAATCATCGATTCGGTTCTTAAACCTTTTGATAATTTCAGACCAATGCTCGGTTATTTGGTATGAATTTCTCACGACTTGGCGTTGTATCGTCCAAAATGAATTGTCTAAAATTTCTCTGGTCATAGTAGGGTTGTATGATTACTGCCAACGAACAGGGCTTGGCGTTGTGGCGGTATTCCGTGTTCCGTCAGCCGATAACTGTTGCTGATTAAATGTACAAATGTTCATTGATTATTCTGCTGCTCAATTCATAACGTCAAGCTGGATATGCAGCATAATAGCGAAACAAAAGTTGATGCTGGGTTTGGTCAGCCGCCATAACGCCAAACCGATTGTTGTAGGCATACCCTTCTTCGTCAGTAGTCAAGCAAGTCTATATGAATTGAAGTCGTTGGATATTTTTCACTTTTAAATTGTGCAACGGCGTCTTTTCTTGAAATTCCCCATTTGTCTGATAAGTAATGAAAGTGTGGTTGTCCATCTTTCCAATTTTCTTCACCTCTAAGGCTGCGGTAAGTTGTGAAAATGCAATGCCACGTGTCGTCCTTATCCATGAACTTGGAAACGGTAACCTTCCTTTGATTAACTACATTCTTTAATTGTCCTTCAGTAAGGGTCGTATTACCCGAAACTTTTACTTGCTCTTTGTCAACATGGATAAATGTCGGCAATGCACTTTCATCAAGACCTTTATGATGATGTTCGGCATGATATGAACTAAAAGAATAGCCAAAGTCTGTCCATGCTTTGAAAATAAGTGCAATTAGCTGCATTGGTGTTAGACTTTGTCCTTTTAAAAGCTTTTCTTGTTCTCTCTTAGTTTGTGAAGTCAAAAGTGAAATAAAGTTTGGCGGTATTTCTGTTGCTAAAATCTGCTTGTATCTTTCAGCCCATTTTTCATTCGCAAATTTTTCATGAAATTCCTTAGAAAGTGAGGATGCTAAAAACGGATTTTTCAAATGCAAAATGTCTTTGTTGATTGAAACGACACGCCGTTTTTCCCAATCTGAATAATATTTAATAGGGTCAACAAATTCGATGTCGGTTCCAATAAATGCTTTTGTGTAGCCTTTCCCATCATTATCAGGTATGATGTGCTCTTCCATAGTTATACACCAAATTGTTTTTTAATCATCAACAGTTTCTCGTGCATAGGCGAGTGGTCAAGCAAGCCACGCTTTACCATTTCTTCTTCAATTGCCAAGGTCTCCATATTTTCTGTACTTGTGTCTCGTAGTTTTCTATAATTGGTAATCAAAAAATTATCAGAACAAAGGCTATACGAATGTTTAAATGATTGGTAGTCCTGAAGGTCTTGCTTTGTTTGGTTAACGATTTGTGTCGTCTCCCTTTGCTCCGCTATCTTATTTTTAATCTGCTCACCTTTTTCTTTTGCCTTTTGGGAAGCTGTTATTGCGATAGCAGGAAATACAACAACGATTATTATTAGTGCAATTATTCCAACAACACTGCTTCCACCGCTATCAGTTGCGTCAATGATAGATTTCAATAGCAAAATCAGTCCGATGAATACTGCAATTCCAATGATGGTTGCAAAAGTTTTGGTCATGCTGTTAAAATTTTATGGTGTGTCCAAATAGGGTTGCCTACAACGAACAGGGCTTTGTGCAGTAGCGGTATTCCGTGTTCCGTGAAGCCCCGAAATGAAGTTCAAAATAGTTATTTCTGCTGATGTTTACCACTGCTGCCGAACAGTGTTACGTCATGCTGGATATGCAGCAAAATAGCGAACAAAAGTTGATGCTGCGTTCGGTCAGCCGCTATTGCACAAAACCCCCTGTTGCCTGCTGTGTTTCTTCTGTCACAGTAACGTGGACTTGCTTCCAATTATCCTCTTTGTAAATGTAGCCTTCCCACAGAAAGCCATTTTCAGAACCAAAAATTATCAAGAAACTCTCTTCTTCAGAAACAACTTTGGAGTGTCTACTTCCTTTGATGATTTTATGCAAGTACTCCATTTGTTCTTCTTCGCCATAGTCTGTTGGGTATGTCACCAAAACTCTCAAGTCGCAATTTGTAATGAGAAGATGTGAAACTTCTTGATACAGTCCACTATTGAAATTGTTTTCATGTTCAAAAGCTATTCTGATGTCTCTAAACCAATAAGAGCCGATTGGTCGTTCAGGAACTAAATCTTCTTCTTTGTAAAAAATTGTATCAATACAATAGTAGTCTTGTTGGTAGCAAAGTAGATTTAACTTGTCTGCGATTTCTTTGATGATGGAAGTATCGTCACCTTTTACATGCGAAGTGAAAACTCCAGGTTGTCTCCAAATAGTGAGAAGATGCTCTTTTCTATTTTGTACTGCGTCAACCCAAGCTTGAAAAAATTGCTGCGAAGTAATCTTGCTCATTGTCAGAAGTTTGGTTTATTGATTTTTTAAATGAGTTTATTTTTTATACCTGCGAGTTACGAACTGTCGCAATAACATAGCAGGCAACGAGCAGGGCTTTATGCAGGTTGGGAATTAGTATTCCGTCTGCCCACAACCGCTGCTGATTGAAAATATAAAGTTGAATTTAAGAACTAAAGTTGAAAGTTGTTTGTCCAGCCCGAACCACAGCCTGGATTTGCAATTTGTTGATGTTTGCTGGTCATGCCCAACTTGCATAAAACCCAATGTTGGCTGAAGTGGCATTTTCAATCGACGTCTGGATTTTTGAATGTAAAGGGTTGTCTTAGGTTTAAAATTGGAGTACAGCTTCTTTTTGTTCCATTAAATATTGGTTTACATTTTTTCAACGCTTTTACAGCTTCTTCGTCACAGCCATAACCAATCCCTTTTTCGATTCGAATATTTACAAGTCTGCAATTGCTATCGATGTCAAACAAAACCACTACAGTCCCAGATATATTATTGTCTTGTGCTGAGCGGGGATAAGATAATGTGGATTGACAGATTACAAACCTTCGAGTCGTGTCCTTAGAAATATTATCTTGGGCGTAGCCTTGTAAATAAAAGAGAGAAAAAAATATGAGTGTCTTGGTTCTATTTGAAATACTAAACATCAAATTTGGGTTTGCTTATTTCATTTGATGCAGTCGAATCATATTTCCACATTCTTACTTATCGAAGTGTCACTAGGCATTTCAGCCAACGGACAGGTATTGCCGATGGTGGGGAATTTTACATTCGTCCGCCCGGAACCGCTGCCTGGCTTTTTGCTAAAGATAAATAATAAGAACTAAAGCTGGGCTTTATTCGTCAAGTCCCGAACTGCAGTACAACAGAATTACCGCTGCTAATTGTTCTTTCGTCAAGCCCCACTATTGGCAATACCAATGTTACCTGCATAGCCTTCTTGTGTGGTACTAAATGAATGTCCGATATTCAGTACTGCTTATATGCTTTTTCGTGAGCAGTTTTAATTTCGGTAATTAATATGTCTGGCTTTAAAACCTTCATGTTGTCACCAAACGAAAGTAATTCCATTACCAAGTCCTGTGTCACACACAGTTTTAATTTTATTTGTAATTCATCATCATTGTCCACCAAAATTTGTTGTGTGTCGTGAAGAGGTAAGGTCTTTATGTATTTACCCTGAAAAGGGTCGAAAGATAGAATAATGTCCTGCGGTTCTTCATCGTTAGGGCTAATGATTCCAAAACAATAGCGGTAACTCTGTTCTATGTTGTAAGTGCCAGGATACAGGAATGTTTTATTTGTTATTTCAAGATTGGTTAAACGGTCAAGAGCAAAGCTTTTAATGCTATTATCTTTGCTGTCTTTAGTTATAATATACCAGCGGTTTTTAAACTCTTTCAAAGCATAAGGTTCAACAATTCGGTTGCTTATTTCGTCTTCCCAAAATTTCTGATACGAGAATTTTATTTGAAACTTGTTTTTGATGGCATGAAGTAAGCCGTAAAGGTTTTCTGTTCCCTGAGGTTTGCGTTTTTCTATATGTATAAATGGTGTAAGGTCTTGTGCAAGATTTAATGAATTGAACATATCAAACGCCTCTATCATACGCTGAAAATTCATATTCTCTGTTTCACTTTGGCTTATAAAGTAACCTTTCTCTGACTTTGAATACTCAATGTCTATTCCAAAGATGTTGCTGATTTCACGAATATCCCTTTGCAATGTCCGTTTTGAAAACCCAATGTTCAATGTATCATCTCGCATTTGCAAGTAATCAACTTGGTTGTCAATGTAACTTTTTAATTCTTCGTAAGAACAAAATGGTTTTGCCTTTAGCTTTTTTAGAATAAGAAGATACCGTGATATGTAACCTCGTTTCGACACAGATTAAAGTTTGTTAATTTGCTTTGTATCGTATATTTTTCCGTAAACCCAAACACCTATTTCACCCTCAAAAAATAGAGAACAAAAATCGGTTGCTTTGTCCTTCTTTTCACCTTCTTCAAAATATTTTTTTGCCTCACTTAAAAACCCCTGTTTTCTTATCCAACCGAATGCAATCGGAATTACATAAACAGTTTTGTCTTTGTAGTAAATAGTTTCAGCGTCAAAATATTTTTGTCCCTGAACTTTTATTGAGTTCAAATATTCTTCTGTGTCGTCAAGCATAGTTGCAAATCCCAACTCCTCATATTGTTTCGCTTCAAAAAGCAAATGAAATTCTTTTCCATTCTTGTCTACCCAATGAACCAGAAAATCAGCTCTGCCAACAAAATTACTTGGACTATAAACTCCATATTCTTGAAGTGTCACAGCGGTATTTGGGTATGCCTTAATGATTGCGTTATTAAGTACTCCTACCCAAGCTCGTTCATTAAGAGCAAAAACATAGTGATGTTCCTTATAATTATATATTGTCCCCCGCAGTCGGATTAATTCCTTCTTGAATTGAATAAAAGTGTTTTCAATAAATTCAGTGATACCAAATGTGTCACAACGTACTGAATGAATATAATCTTTGCATTCAATCATAGTTAAATATTTTTTATCAATTCCATTAGTTTTTTTAAAACAATTTCCCTTCTTTCTCCCGCAATCACAGGAGTATAAAACGGCTCGCTTCCCAAAATAGTTCTTTCTTCGTCAATGGTTGTTACTATCAATGAAAATAAAAGTTGAAATATTTTATCATTTTGTAATCGTTGGTTTTCCAAATTTCTATTTACTACTAAATCATCTATTTCAATTTTCGATTTTTTGTTGTCAAGACGTTTGCTATTAATGGCTAATTTTTTATCCATTAATTCAAGGAATTCCTTGTCTTTTTCAACCAGCATCTTAGCTAAAGATAATTTTTCCTTTTCCACCTCAATTCTTTTCTTCTTTATCTCAACTTTTTTTTCAATGAGTTCAAGACGTTCCTTTTCTGTTTGCCTTGGAGTTGATACAGTTTCTTGTTCTGGATTTTGCATTATGGCAATGATTTAATTGTTACTATGCAAAAATAGAAGCTGCTAACGCCAAACTGTGTCGCTTTAAAAAGGATTTTCAAGAATGAGTAATTGGTGGATTGGGAATTGTCTGCAATTGATGAGGTATTAATTTTTAAGTTGTGTATCCTGTGTCTGCCGAATTTGAGTACTGTCGCCAATAGGCTTGCAGGTAACGGTTTACGGCTTGCAGCAGGTGGGGAATTCATTGTTCCTTCTGCCCGAACCGTCAGCCGAAAGTAGATGAAAAAGTTGATTATTTGTTCGTTTGCTGATAGAATTCCGTCAGCCCGAACTAAAGATGATAGCAGTACTAAAGCTTATTGTTATTCCTTCAGCCCCACTTGCTGCAAACCGATGTAAGCGGCTGTTTTTATTGTTCATATTTTTTTATATCCAGCGTTTTTCTTTCGTCAAAATTTCGCTTCCAAAACTCCTTTGTCAATTGGCCAGTTGTCAAGTTGCCAACCAGAAAGTCAACCCAACAGTCTTGGTATAAATAGTCATTATGAGCCTCATCATAGTGACAATACTTGGTGTTTGTGTCAAATGGGTCTTGGTCCTCTCCAAACTCTCTATATGGTCTAACTTTAAATACAGCCAAAATATGTTTGTGGTCTGCATGATTTAGTTTAATTGCCGATTTTTTGTTGACGTTAGCGATTACTTTCCCTGGCTTTAGTTTTCCGACATTTACAGCTTCGGTTTTTATTACTCGGTCTTTCACAATTGTAGTTAGTTTGTCATACTTTTTACGGTCTTGTTCAGATAACGAGTTCCAATTAACAAATTCTACAGCCAAATCATTTCTTCCTGTATTTCCAATTTTGGGAACTTGAATAAGTTTAATACTAAATTCCTGCGATGCAAAAACATCGTCTTTCACATTGTCTCTATATTTTCTAATGAATTCAACCACTTCTCTATATTCTGAGGATAATAATTGTTTACTTGCTTGTGTTTGTTTAGCAGTTCGTAATCTTGAAAATTGCAATGAATAAGCCAAGCTTTCATTAATTGCATATTCAATTCCAAAAATATTAATGAGCTCGTTTTCGTAATTATATAGAAGCGATTGGCATTCTCCAAAAATCATTATTCCGATTTCTTCTTTATCAATTGTTCTATGTTCTATTTTGTTTCTTAGCCTAATGAAAAAATCTAAATTCACTTTAACTGCTTCGTTAAGTTTTCCGTATTTTAAGATACAGGTTTTGAGCTCCCAAGCCTTTCTTTCTCCATCAATTATTTTATACCTTCCATTTTTTTCTTTGTAAAAATAAGTTTCTCCAATTGTTTGATTGAAATACGCTTGAAGTAATCTTGTCCACGCCATTATCATATGAGTTATAAAACTCTCAACTCTAAATGGTGCTCTCGGCTTATTGTAAATCTCAACTGACAACAACGCACAGTCAATTGAACTTTCTAATAATGATTTGGTCTTTCCCTTTCGTAGAGTCATAATGATTGTTGTCTGTGAGGGTCGTACTAAAATAGCCGCTTACGGTCAGGGCTTGGCGATGGGCTGGGATAGAAGCTGGTCAAGCCGAAACAAAAGTTTAATTAATAACTAAAAGTACATAATATGAAAAAAGTTGAAAAAAGTTCGTCTGCTGGAACAAAAGATGAAAGCAGCACAAATGCTCAGGATTCGCAGGTCTGCCAGCCTATTGCCAAACCCAATGTTAGCAGCCGTTTGTCCAACAAAGACGTGCTTCTAATTAAAGAAAAAATACTTCATTGTTTGGTAGATGATTTTAAAGGCAATCAGGCAATATTTGATAGGAAGGAAGGTTGGCAAGTATTTAATGGTACAGACTTATCAATGGTTATGGACAGCGTTGTCAAGGGCTTGAAGTTTGCGCAGTCTGAATTAAATGGCTGCTAACGGTTTGCGGCTTGGCGTAGTGGCGGATTTTTAGCACAAAAGTTCATACGAAGCACACACTTCAAATATAGCACAAATGTTTCTACGAAACACGTCAACCGCCATTACGCCAAACCGCTGTTAGCAGTAGGCCTTCTGTCCTCAGTCCTTGTAAACCATTGTCCTTGTTGAGTTTCAGTGTCATTGTCGGGCTGTGTGTCGGGTGTTTTATTTTTTTAAAAGCGTTGGGAAAAAATTTTGAAATTCTTCTCTGCGTTGGCAAGGTGGAAGCTCTTTTGCAATTTTTGGTCTGTGCGTTGGCTCGTGCGAATTGCAAATGTGCTTGCACCTGTGCGTTGGCTATTTCTTGTCGTCATCATTAAATCTTTTGTAAAGTTTCTTTAATAGCCATTCTTGAACGGTCTTTTTAAAGTCTGAACTGTCCATAACCTTGTCAAAGATTTTTTGATTGTCGTCCATTCTGTCAATGAGTTTGTGAATGAACACTTCCTCAAAGCCATATTTAAAATTGTCAATGTCGTTATTCTTTGCTTGTTGTTTCAATGTTTCGTCATTGAACAATTCCTCTTCGATTTGGTCAAAGAAAAGTTTGTCTGCCTTGTCAAAGTCTGTCCCGAAGCGGTCGTTAAGCACATCAATTATTTCAGAAAGTTTTGCTCTCTCGTCTTTTGGTCTGCTGATACCTGCTTCTGTTGTCGTGTTTAGCGGAACTTCTCCTTTTGCCTGAAGTGTGATTGAGTTTTCACTCATCTTTTGTAGTCGGTAATATTCCAATGCAACATCATTGTCGAGTTTCAATCTTTCAATGTAATCTGTCTTTGGAAGTTTGATTAAAAGCAAACGACCATAAGCATAGAGTTTTTCCAATTCAACATCTTGGAATGGCAGAATTTGAGAAAGGAAGGAATACAGGCGAACAAATGAAGTCAAAGCCTTTTTAAATTCGTCTTGTTTCGGTTCTTCTAATGCTTTGAAACGGTCTTTTGCTGGGTCAATCCAACTATACAGTTTTGCTTGGTCTCTTGCGTTGTGTTCTTCTTTCTTGAAAAACACTTCGGCAAAAGCGTTTACTTCACTCCATTGATAAACTTGTGCTGCATCTAATCTGCCTTTCAAGTCATACAAATGATTTGGGTCTGTATTCTCTTTTAAAGTTGTGAGTTCGTAATACGGTTGGAATGATTGGAAAATAGTGTCTTGGTCGTTGGCAAAGTCCAAAACAAAAGTGTCTTCTTTTCCTGGGCAAGTTCTGTTTAGTCGTGAAAGCGTTTGAACGGCTTTAACTCCTGATAATTTCTTGTCAACATACATTGTATGCAAAAGCGGTTGGTCAAAACCTGTTTGGTATTTGTCTGCCACCAATAAAATTCTGTATTCGTCTGTGTCAAATTTTGCAGGAAGTTCTTTTTCGCCAAAGCCGTTTAATTGTGGTTCGCTTACTCCGTCTGGAAATTCACTGTCTATTACTTTTCCTGAAAACGCTACCAACGGTCTAATGTCTTCGTATTTGTTTTCTTTAATGTATTTCTTGAACTCAAAGTAATAACGCAAGGCGTGAAGTCTTGAACCTGTTACAACCATTGCTTTGGCTCGTCCTCCGATTTTCTTCATTGTAACTTGTCTAAAGTGTTCAATGATTACTTCGGTTTTTTGTGCAAGGTTATGTGGGTGCAAGGAAACAAACCTGCCAATGGCACTTGAAGCCTTTTTCTTGTTCAACAATGGGTCTTCCTCGATTGCTTTATTCAATCTGAAAAACATTTTGTAAGTCATATAGTATTTGAGAACATCCAAAATGAAACCTTCTTCAATGGCTTGTTTCATTGAATACAAGTCAAACGGTTTAGGTTTTCCGCTTTCGTCTTTTGTTCCAAATACTTCAATGGTTTTAGCTTTTGGCGTGGCTGTAAAAGCAAAAAGTGAAATGTTTTTTTGTGGGCCTCTTGCTTTTACTTGCTCTCTGATAAAATCATCTGTGGTTTGTTCGGCTTCTTCATCTTCTCTTTCTGCTTCATCTAAAGTTTTTGCAGCCAACAATTCTTTCATTTTTCTTGTGGCTTCTCCGCCTTGACTGCTGTGTGCTTCGTCAATTACAATAGCATAGTGCTTATCTTCAAGGTCTTTGATTTTATCGAGTGTGAAAGGAAATTTTTGAAGTGTTGTAATAATTATGTCTTTGCCTTTTTTGATTGCTTCGGCTAATTGAGTGCTGTCTTTATCAATTTTCTCAACTACACCTTGTTTATGTTCAAACTGATAAATCGTGTTTTGTAATTGTTGGTCAAGCACATTTCTGTCTGTGATTACAATTACACTATCAAAAACTCTTTTGTCTTGTGCATTGTGCAAACTGGATAAACGATAAGCCAACCAAGCTATGGTATTGCTTTTTCCACTACCTGCTGAATGTTGAATTAAATAATTGTGTCCTGCACCATTTTCCAAACTGTGTTTTGATAATCTTCTAACAGCTTGTAATTGGTGGTAACGTGGAAATATTAAAGCCTCTTTCTTGTATAGCTTTCCGTCAATGGTAATTTCATCAATTTGTAAATGCAGATAACGACTTAGGATATTCATCCAACTGTCTTTCTGCCAAATGTTTTCCCACAAGTAAGCCGTCCTGTAACCTTCACTTGGTGGGTTTCCTGCTCCGTTGTTATATCCTTTGTTGAATGGCAGAAAACGGGTTTTGTCTCCGTCTAATTTGGTGGTGATATACACTTCATCGCTGTCTGCCGTAAAATGAACCAAAGCCCTTTTCTTGAATTGAAAAATCAATTCTCTTGGGTCTCGGTCGTATTTGAATTGTTGTTTGGCGTTGGTTACATCTTGTCCCGTAAAATGATTTTTTAGTTCAACAGTTGCCACCGGTAAACCATTTAAGGAAAGTACAAGGTCTAAACTGTTTTCGTTTTTCAGGCTGTATTTTACTTGTCGTGTAACTTCTAACCTGTTTAGTTCATAAAGTCTTATGGTTTCTTCATTCAATTGGCTGTCGGGTTGGAAATAGGCTAATTGAAATTTTACACCACTATCAGTAATTCCGTGACGGATTACATCTAACATTCCTCTTAAATCCAATTCTTTGAAAAGCCTTTTTACAAACTGGCTTTCTGTTTCGCCTTTGTAAAACTGCACCAATTTTTCCCATTCCTTGGGTTGTGTTTCTTGAACAAATGCCAATACAGATTTTGCATTAAAAGCCAATTCACGGTCAAAGTCCGTGTTTGTTCCTTCTGTCCAACCATTGGCACATAAATGCTGAATAATGGCAGTTTCAAAAGTCTGCTCGGTGTGTATTTTATTCTTTTTTATTGTCTCCATTATTTTCTTCTGATTTTATTTCGGGTTGTGCTTCTTCGGCTTCAACCGCTGGAATTACTTCTACTGCCATTGCGTTTGCACCATCTGCAAATTCTTCTACCACCGCTTCAACCATTTCAGAACCATCTATTTCGTCTTGTTCTGCATCTTCCTCTTGTCCGTTGATAGCAGGGTCTTGTAAATCATTTATTGCGTTATGATAAAAAGCGTATTTCATTACTTCGAGCAATAATTTTCTTTCGGATTTAGAAAGGGTTGGAACAAGTCTTCCATTTGGATAACATCTTTCAACAAACGGCAAATACTCGCCAAATAATTGCTCTGTGATTGTTTCAAAATACTCAGGCAATGCCATTTCGTGAATAACCAAAGTGTCAGGGTCAAAATACCTCACTTCTGGTTTCTCAAACAGTTTGTATTCTTTGCCTAAGAAATGCGGTCTACCTTTAATACTTGGCCACATTACGCCAAACATTTCATTGTGTCCGCTTTTATAAATCTTAGCAATTTGCAAAGCACCCATAATGCTTGTAAACTCTGCTCTGTCTCGGCTCATAATAGTTAGCACTTTTAATGGCTCCATATCCAAGACATTTTCAGAATTTTCGCCTTCAAATTCTCGATAATACAAGGCTTTTGCTTCTTCTAAATAATCCCCAATAAAAACTACTTGCCTTGCTTTCTTTTCTGCCAGGCAATCAACAAAAATGAATTTCTGTTCTTGTGGGTTGTAAAATATCTTAAATAATACAAACTGCTGTAATTTCCAACTCCAACCACCGAAGAGAAAATTGGCTTCTGCTCTCAACTCGTCTATTGGTTCTGCATTTTCAGTTATTAGGTAAACTAATTCAGTAAAAAGGTCAGAAACAAACAAGGCTAAATCTGAAACGTCTTTGGCTTTATCTTGAAATTCTTTGTAGTATTGAAGTGCCGAAATTAAGTTGAGAATGAGCGGGTAGGCTCTGTCTGTTCTGCCTGCAAAGCAGATTAAAGCATCTTTTCTTGGCAGGTCAAAAAGTTTTATGCCTGTTGGCCATCTTTCACCTGCACTCAAACAGCTATCTGTGGCGAATATCAATTCGTCATTATCTCCTGTTTTTCTTATCCAAGCGGTGCAAAGTGTCATATCAATTCAATGTTATTTTACCTGTTACTACTTCGTTGATTAAAGAAGTTCTATATTCGATAATTAGGTCAATTTCCGTTTCTACTCTCGAAATAATTTTATCTATATCACTAAGTTGATTTTCGATAAACTTAACTATCTCAATTTGCTCAGGAACTTCGGGGAAACATATCGTTGAGTTTCTTAAAGTAAATAGTGATAAATTTCCAATCGTTGTTCCGTTGAGTGAATTCTCAAAATATTTCTTTATGAAATTTGATTGAAGAAAGTAGAAAACATATTTGTTATTAATGGTTGCTTGGCATTCGATATATGCAGCACTTTTTCCAAGTACAATTTTTTCACCATTATAGATTGCAAGGTTTCCAATTGTTCCATTGAGTGAAATAAAAATTGTTCCTTCTTTAAGGTTTAATTCATAATTATTTAATTCATCTTCATCTACACATCTTGTATTGCTATAAATGGTTATTTTCCCATTATCTAAATTGTTTCCATTTACAAAGTAATATTCTGAACTATCGGTGTATTTTGGTGTAGAATGAATACCATCGCCAATTCTGTAAGTGTGATATTTTAATCTTGATATTTTCCAATGTTCAGGAATATCACCCAACCATTCTATTTCAGAGTATTTAAGAATTACATTATCATTAATGCCTTTGGTTACTGCTTTATCAATGATTGCAGAACGTTCTTCTCTTAATAAATCAATTAATGTTTTCTTTTTCAATATTAGATTGTCAATTTCTACCGTTTTCTCATCAAGAAAAGAAACAATTTTGTCTATCGTGTTTTCATCAGGAATTGGAATATAAATATCTCCAACCGTATCTGTGTTTAAGTTTAACTGCGTTCCCAACTTGCCCAAACCCAAGTAGGGTAGCCCTGTTGAGAATATGTAATACAAAAATTCAGGATTGATTTTTAAGTCAGGGAAATACACAAAACCATCGTGAATACAACATTTGATTTTTGTAATGATTGGTTTTCCTACTGTTCCTGCAATGCTCAAAAAGAAATCATCAGGGTAACGCTTTACGCTTAAAGAACTTCCTAATTCAGAAAGCCTTTGTGTTGTGTTTTCTAAATATCTTTCGCTTGCTGTTACATCAGCAATTCTTACCCAAGCAAATTCGCCATCTTCGTCAAAGTAAATGGGGTTGTCAATTGGTCGTGGTGAAGCACCACGTTTCACTCGGGTAAGCATTTTAATACGCTTACTTTCCCAAGTGCTCGGGATTTTGCCCAACCAATTTACACCCGTATCAATATATTCTATCTGCTTGCTCATTACTTAATTACTGTTTGAATTAGGCCTTCGGTTTCTTCTTCCAACTTCATAATGTCTTGTCGTATTTCTTCCAAAGAACGAAGCGGTTTAAACTCGTAGAAGTATTTAGTCATATTGATTTCGTAACCCACTTTTGTTTTGCTGTGGTCAATCCAAGCATCAGGCACGTGTGGCAATACTTCACGTTTAAAATATTCTTCAATGCTTTCTTTGAAAGGCACATTTTCATTGTCTCTAAAATCTGCATCAGCCAAAGGATTTCCTTTTTTGTCTTTCAGTATCTTTCCGTTTTCGTCTTTCTTTGGACGGTCAACCGTAATGCGGTGATAAGCAAAGTCTGCATTATCGAAAATCTTACAAACCTTGCTTTCTTCAAACTCTCCGTAAATCTTGGTTATTTCTTCAATCTGTTCAGGCGAAATGAATTTACGTTTGCTGCCCAAACTTCTTACACTGTCTTTTGAACTTCCGTCTTTAAAGTAAGAAGTAGCGTTAATCAATTGTACTTTACCTTTTCGGTTGGCACTCTTGCGGTTGGTTACAATCCATAAATAAGTGCTTATGCCTGTGTTGTAAAACAATTGGTCTGGCAGGGCAATAATGGTTTCTAAATAATCTTTTTCAATTATCCATTTTCTGATTTCACTTTCTCCGCTTCCTGCACCACCATTAAACAATGGGCTACCATTAAAAATAATTCCTATTCTTGTTCCTGTGGTTTCGTCTTTCATTTTGCTCATCATATGCAAAAGGAAAAGCAATGAACCGTCATTTATTCTTGGCAGTCCTGGGCCAAAACGCCCTGCAAAACCTAACTTTTCATATTCGGCTTTAATTACTTTTTCTTCTTTTTTCCATTCCACACCAAAGGGCGGATTGGAAAGCATATAATCAAACTTCTCTTTTTCAAGTCCGTCTGTTGTAAACGTATTGCCAAATTTTATTTGAGAAGGGTTTTGCCCTTTAATCAGCATTTCCGATTTACAGATTGCATAACTTTCAGGGTTAATTTCTTGACCGAAAAGTTCCAATCTTGCTTTTTCGTTCATTCCTTTCAAGTGCATTTCAGCCACTGAAAGCATACCGCCTGTCCCGCAAGCTGGGTCATACATTGTTCTTACAATTCCTTCTTTGGTCAGGGCTTTGCTGTCTTCAACAAAAAGAATGTTCACCATCAATTCAATAATTTCTCGTGGTGTAAAGTGTTCCCCTGCGGTTTCGTTACTTGCTTCAGCAAATTTTCTAATCAAATGCTCAAACACATAACCCATTCCAAGTGTGTCAAGGTCTTTATATGATTTCTCGGAAAACTGTTTTGTAACCTCAAATAATAAATTGCCTTCATCCAATTTGGCAATCTGCTTGTCAAACTCGAAGTATTCAAAAATTTCTCGTCCTTGAATAGAAAAGCCGTTTATATAATTCCGCAAATTCGGTTGAAGATTGGTGGCGTCAGCCACCAACTTTTTCAACGTGTATTTACTTCTGTTATGAAAGCGGTATCCGCTTATCTTATTCAGTTTTAATTCTCTTAGTTCGGTGTAGTTTTTAGTTTTGGCTTTATCGTCCTTCTCTAATTTGTTCAAGGCTTCCGCTTCTGCAAGAACTGCATCTTTGGTCGGTTCGAGAAGTTCGTCCAACCGTCTTAGAATAGTGAAAGGCAAAATCACTTTACCATAGTCGTGTTGTTTATAGTAACCTCTTAGCAGGTTTGCTATACTCCAAATGTCGTTTGCTCTTTCTTGAAAATTTATCATTGTCGCTTGTCTTTATTCAAATTATTTTAAACGGTCAAAATACGGAATTTTAACCTTGTGATTGATATTAATGTCGATCTTTAGTGCGTTGGCAAGAAATGGCTCTTTTGCAAAACTTGGCTTTGGCGTTGGCTTGTGCGGTTTTGCAAATGTGCCATTTGTGCAGTGGAAGAATTTCAAATTTTTTTGTGCGGTGGGAAAAAAAATAAAACACGAAGGGTCGGGCAATGAGTGTCGGCTTACTCGCTGTCCGTTTGTTGTATCGTTTCTATGTCCGTGTTCACTTGTCAAAATGGTTTACTTTTTCTCAGTTTTTAGTCGTCTGTTTATGGTTGCACTGTCGTCTTTTAGGCTTACTGCTAACGTTGAAGGCTTGCTGCTGTGCCGATATTTGAAATTCGTCAGCCTGGCAACTGAAGCCGATTAAAAAACCAAAATACAAATTTTATTCAATTGCTCACCTGCGTTCTTTCAGCCGGAACTGCTGTTGATTAGCGAACAAAATGTCGATCCTGCGTTTCGTCAGCCGGCATAGCTGCAAGCCAATGTTGGCAGCATGTACATGTCAAAAAAGTCTCACACCAAGGGAAAGGCTTACGGAGCCGAAGTCTTCATTTGTTCTTTTGTCACGGTTGAAGATGTTGATGTAAGAAACTTTTCCTGTCCACTTTTGTGTCGGCGAAAAGTAAAAGCCGAAAGAAGGCTTTATTCCAAGAAGTGTCCGTCCGCTGATGAAGCTCGGTCCAGTCACAAACGATATGTACACCTTTTCGGTGGGATGATAAGACGCACCAGCAAAAAGATTGACCATGCCGCCGATGTCGTCAATGGGAGTGTCGTCAGGATTTAAACGCAAAACTTTGTCGTCTTCCAAGTAAGCGTCGGCAGTGAAATCAATTATCGGTTTGAATTTAGAGGAATTGTTTACAAACGCTTGAAGTCCTAAACCCATACCCCACGGGTTATTACCAATTGTTCTGTCGTAGATTGTCTTGTTGAATTGTCCCTGCAAGTACAATGAAACCTTACGTTGTGTCTGACCAAAGACCTGTGTCAATAAAAAGCAAAGTAGGAATGTCGTTATGAACTTTTGCATAGTTTAGTTTTGTATTGCTGCCAACGTGCCGCGGCTTGGCGTAGTGGCGGATTTTTAGCACAAAAGTTCAATCGAAGAACTGCACTTGAACCTACCACAAAACTGTCATACGAAGCACTGCACCCGCCATTACGCCAAACCGCTGTTACCGGCTGGTGTTCTTCATTGAAACTTTGCGTTGTAGTCACTTAGTCGAAAAGGTTTTTTTGAACAGGAATTGTTGTTTTTACTGTCGGTTTCTTATTCATTATTTTTTCAACTGTCTCAATGTAGTTTTCCTTGGTTATAATTGTTATGTCTTTCTGCTCTTTGATAAGGTCTCTATTCAAGTCAAACATTGGATTGTCTTCGTCTATAATTTGGTCATACATTACTGCACGGGGTATATTATAGTCTTTAGCAAAACCCATTGCTAAACGTGCTCCGCTGTCTAGTTTTTGACCAAACATCTTCCATCTTTCGGCTGAATTTTGAGCATAACTAGCTGCTAAAACTACTGTGTCGCAAAACAAAGCTTGTAATCGGTCTCGTTCTTTATAACGGCTACTTAATTCCATTTGACTTTTAAAGTCATTCCCATATTCAGTTACAAGTAGTCCGCCTTCTTCTACTATTTGAAATGCCAATCCCTTGTTTCTCGCAGGCAAAATGTTGTTTAATGGACTTGGTAGGATTGCAACTGTTTTACCATTAGAATCCAAAGTCTGTTGGTGAGAAATGCTGTCGCAACCAAATGCTAAACCACTTACAATAGTTGCTCCATTTTTAACAAACTGAGCAACTATTTTTCTCTCTCTTTCTTCTATATCTCCTTCTGGGTTCAGTAGTCCTATGACGGAAATATTTTTGTTCTCTATACTTAACAAATCAATATCTCCTTTATAGAATAAAAATATTGGCTTCTCGCTTTCCTTGACAATTCCTCTGTGCTGTGGAAAATTTTTGTCGCCTAACGCTACAAATCCATCACAACAATTTTCAAATTTTGCAACAAGCTTATTTTCAAAATCTCTTTTTAATCTTTCAAATTCTTCAACATCTGTTTGTTCTCCTTTAATTGTCTTGTTAAGTAGGGTCACGATAGTATCTACACTTTCGTTACCCTTCAAATTTTTGACAATCCAAGCATTACCAATTCCTTTGTAGGATTTAGCAGTTAGAATGTTTATTGAGTTCTCTGTATATTTCATTTTAAATTCGTTTCAAAGTTATTATTCTTTTAAAAAGGCAAATCATCATCATCGTCATTAATCACTTGTGGACGAACTATTTGTTTGATTCCACCTTTGAATGTCTTTGCAACTGCGTAAAAAATTACACTTTTTGCACCATTATCTAATAGAGCTTGGATTGCGTCCTCGTCAATATTTACACCTTTGGTATAAATATCATCAATGAGTAGAATGTCTTTACCTCGAACGTCACTTGAAATTTTACAGGTTGCTTTTGTAATTCCTACGTAAGGCATATCTCCATCTCCTCCATAACCACTTCTATTCATATGGGTTGTCCTTGTATTGATATTTCGTATCATATGGCTTGTCCCATTTGTAAAACCACTAAGTTTGTCAACAACGCTTGAAATCAATCTTTTGAATAGTTTTTGATTGTCTGAGTAATGACTTTCTGCTTTTGCTCTTGGTATTACACAAACAGTCAGGTTAGTATTGTGAAGACTTTTTATTTTCGGCAAATCTTCTTGAAGAACTTTTATCAGTTCATTTACTGCATTTTGTAGGGTTGAAACATTTGTATCACCGAATTGATTTTTTAAATGATTTATAAAATCAGGGTTTCCTTCGGTTCCGTATGTTGTGTAGTCATATCGATAATAAGCTTGAGTATTCCTATTTAAAAATTCATTAGATGTAATTGTAAATGTATTCATGGTGTTCGTTATTTCGTTATCTCTAAAGCTGTCTAATTCATTAATGCACTCATTTATGTATTTGAAAAGTTTTACTACTTTCAAATCATTGATTAATTCGATTATTTGCACTTTATCAACGCTAAAATCCATTAATTCTAATGCTTCGGTAAATCTCTCTATCGCTTCATTTTTCTTTTCTAATTCACTTTCTTCTATCTTTTCGCCAGTGAAACAAATTTTTTTATCGCCTACTCTAACAACAAAACTCCAGCTGTCTTCATCTGAATATTTGATGTATTCAATTGCTTCCAAAATTCGCAATTCAACATATCGTTTAGTTTTCACTTGATATTCTGTTGTAAAGTTGAGATAGTTGATTATGAAAAGGATTTTCAAAGCTAATTTGCTCCTTCACCTCATTTAGTAATTTTAGAGCTTCTTCTTTTTTATTATTACCTTTAAATAACCAAATGGCTTTATTTAGCATCGCATGAACATTTTTCTCGGGTTCAATTTCATAAGCAGTTTCCCAACAAAGAAATGCCTCTTCTATTTTTCCTAAATGAGAAAGGGCATTTCCCTTATTAATCCAAGCATGGGTGTCTTGTCCATCAGATAGTTCAATTGCTTTGTCTAGATATGGTATTGCATTCTTGTAATCCATTATTTGGTCCACCATAATATTGCCAATTGCATTCCATGAATTTGCAAAATCAGGCTTTATTGAAATTGCTTTTTTATGAGCAAAAATTGCGTCATTATATTTTCCAATATTATTTAATGCAATTCCCTTATTACAAAAAGCTTCGAAATTTTCTGGCATGAGTAGTATTGCATTATCACAAACTTCAATTGCTTCAGTGTTATTTCCCATTGTTGACAGACACATAGCTTTTGCTGAAAGAGAGCCTGACTTCATTTTATTCTTACCTTCAATTGGAATGGGCAGGAAATCTATCAATTCTATTGCTTGATTGTAGCACCAAATGGCATCTTCATATAATCCATAGATTCTACAAAATCGTCCAGTTTGCATGATGTCAGACCAATTCGGTTCATCTTGACTACCATAAGCTGCGTTACCATGTGACCTTATTTTAAGCCTTTCAGTAATTTGAAAAAAATGATTGCTGTTGAATTGATACATATTGTATTGTTTATTTTGTTAAATCATAAATATTTTCACAAGGAATCCCTGCTTGAATTGCATCTAGTTTTTCTGTTTCTTCATTCTCAAAAGCTATAACAATATTGGGCGGAACGCCCAATATTGAAAGTGCATTTTCAAATTTGTTTACCTTTTTGTTTTTGTCGTCAATTACTCTGTAGAAAATATTTGTGAACTTATCTGTAAGTCCAAAATGATTGAGGGTTTTTAATGCTCTGTCCTTGCGGCAATTAGTAACTAAATATGTCTGATTGGATTTTGAATATTTTAAAAGCACTGCTACATTTTCATCTATAAGTGTAGTCACATTTAGAAATTCATCGTATAAACTCTCTTTTATTTGAATCACTTTTTCAAGTTCTTTGTCTGTCAAGTGAGGAAAGCTGGCTTTAAGCACACTTCGATTAAATCTGATTTCAGGATTGTAAACTAGATTGGTTTCTGTCTGCAATACAGAATTAACAGCATTTTTGTAAGCTGAAAAATTTGCAAGATTGGTGTCAACTAAAGTTCCGTCCATATCGAAAAAGAGTATTTTGTCAGTCGTGATTTTAATTCCTTCTAGGTTTTTTATCATTTTGTTTGTCTCCGTTATCTTGTTTGTGTCTGTCACCTACACTTGCCGGTAACGGTTTGCGGCTTGGCGTAGTGGCGGATTTTTAGCACAAAAGTTTAATCGAAGAACTGCACTTGAACCTACCACAAAACTGTCATACGAAGCACTGCACCCGCCATTACGCCAAACCGCTGTTAGTGGCTGGGCTTATTTATCTTTTGTCAGCAACATTTCTTGTCTTGTTGAATTGGCGGACATTTTACACTTCCATAACTGCAATAAACGCAACAGTCGCCTTGCTGTGGTTTTAAAACGGTCTTGCAATTTTCACATTCGTAAAAATATTGGCAAGCGTCTGTCGGCATAGTTTCTTCCTTTTTGTGCCCACAGTTTGGGCAAGTGATTGTTGATTGTAATATGATTTCCATTTTATTTCTCTTTTTTGTCTGTTACTGAATATCCTGTTCCGTTGATTGCTTTTTCAATTTCGGCAATGTTCGTTTTTGAGTTATCAAATTCTACAATTGCGTTTTCATTTTCGAATGAAGCGGTTGATTTGATAATACCCGAAAGTTTATTCACTTCGTGGTTTACGTGTTCTTCACAACTTGCACAAGTCATACCGCTAATGGTAAACTCAACTGTCTGAACATTTGATTTGTCAACCACAATGACTTGTTTTTCTGTCTTTGGATAAAAAATGTGAGCATAATAAGGAAAGGCGAGCATTACTATTGCAAATGCTGTTACTATTCCTAAAAACATTTTCGATTGAATAAATTTTGGTTTTTCTTCCGATTCGCAATTGCAGTCAATTTGCTTTTTGGGTTTTAACTTTTGATACCAAGAAAAACCAAGAACCAAAATTGTCAAACCAATGAAATACGGTCGGAAAGGTTCGAGCCACGAAAAAGTAGAAGCAAGTCCGCTTGTCCCAGCAATAAGAGCCAATACTGGTGTGATGCAACAAAGTGATGCTGCGATTGCTGTTAAAAGTCCTGCACCGATAAGTTTGTTGTCTGTTTTCATATTGTTTCTAATATTTTGTTTTCGTTAAGTATTTTGAAAAACGGTTTGAGCATTTTTTCATACTCTTTTGTCAATGAGTAGAAAATGGTTTGTGCTTGCCTTTCCGTTTCAATGAGTTTTCTGTCTTTGAGTTTTCTGAGATGTTGTGAAATTGCCGAAATGGTCATTCCGAGAATGTCACTCAGGTCGCAAACGCAAAGTTGTTTCTCTTCGTAAAGTAGGAACAGGATTTTCAGTCTTACGTTGTTACCCGCCAATTCAAGTCCGTTCGATAAATAGTCAAACGAACCGTTCAGTTCTGAAACTCGGTCTTTGCAACGGTTTATTTGTTTAATGTCCGCCTGTTGTCGTATGCAAGAAATGTTGTCCATAATGCAAAGATAGTCAATTTGCTTATTTAAGCAACTACTAAAATATGAAATATCAAAAAGAACTTAATTTGTCTGTCGGGTTGTGTCGTCATAGCCTTGCCACTAACGTATGTATTTACGCTAATATACGCTTGTTTTATAAATTAACAACTTTTCTAACGCTGCTTATTACCAGTATATTATGAAAAAAAACGCATAAAGGATGGGGTTGCATAAATACAACTATTTTAAATCTAGTGAATCGAGCGGACTGATAATCTTTAGCAGGTCTTTATTGCTGGTATGCAGGTATATTAAGGTCGTTTTTAAATCATTATGACCTAATAGCTTTTGTATCATCGTTACATCTGTCCCCTTTTCTATTAAATGGGTAGCAAAACTATGACGTAAACTGTGTATGCTTCCCGGCCGGGTAACCCCAGCCAGCCTTTTGGCGGTACATAATACCTGCTGCAAACTTCGGGTACTGTAAGCACTCCCCTTTTCGGAGCCTGCAAATAAATACCCCTTTTTATCGGGCTTATACACTTTTGCATATTCCCTTAACATCACCAGCATTACAGGGCTTAAGGTTACGATCCTGTCTTTTTTACCTTTTGCCTGGCTTATGAAAATGTTCATACGCTTACTGTCAACCTGGTATGTTTTTACAGATACTACTTCACTTACCCGCAACCCGGCACTATATGCCAGCATCAGCATCGTTTTGTGCTTTAGGTTGCGCACATTGTTTATTATGGATGCAATATCTTCCTGGCTAAATACCCTGGGTAACTGCTGCGTTTTTTTAGGGCGGGGTATCTCACAAAAGAATTTTTCTTTGCCCAACACTTGCTCAAAATAATATTTCAATGCATTGAGCCTGCTATGGGCTGTATTTTCGCTGATCTTCTCACGGCTTAGCAAGTAATGCATATAATCCCTCAGATCATCTGCCGTAAGGCTATGCACTGGCTTATCTTTTAATCTTTGCAATAATTGTAAAAACTCATTGCGATAGGTATGAATGGTACTGTTACTGTATGCATGCAGCGTTAAGTGCTCCACATACCTTTTTAATGCTTCCAGGTTTTGATTACTTAATGTAAAAGCAGTGGTTTTTGATACCGGCACCCTGGCCGGCTCTTTAGAAACCGGCGCTAAACTGGCTTCTACTTCTCTCTTTTTTTGTAACCACTCCTGTAAAGGGGTCTTATTCACTATGGCTTTATGCCCAAACGCCGAAATAATATGATTATAATTTTCCCGGCTCATTGGCAAATACCAGCAATGATTCGTTTGGCTCCATTTTACCTGCTTTATTTGTCTAACGCAGCTATAAAACGGACTGCTTTTTTCAAAACTAATGGCAATATTTTCGCCCCCTCTATGCAGCAACGGGTATAATGTAATCGTATTCATACCACTATTATTTTAAGATTAATATGATGGGTAACTGTATGGCTTCGCCGTTCCTTACTCACAGTACAGATTAAAATTGAGTATCCAAAGTGGCGCTTTTTTCAATTTCCTCATATGTACACATTTACCTGGCTCGTGGCCTTTCGCTAAAGCAGCGAGCAGAGGTTGCCTATTGATAATGGGTTATTTTGTTGTAAAAATTTTGGGCATTGTTTTATTAAAAAAGGGCTAAAAAGGATTCTCTTATTTAAAAGTAAAAAAAAATTATTTCATTTGAATGATTATGGTACGCATTTTTCAAAAAAAAAGTAAACAAGTATTAACAGGAATAAATGAAGGCTAAAATGATTTGAGCCGTTATCTTTATCTTCACTCTTACAAAATAAAACCGGGGTATTTTATAAAATGATGAGAAAAATATTCACTCTTGTATTTATTACTTTGCTGTTAGCTTGTGCTTATATTGCCTGGCTTGTTTTTGGCCCCACGGTAAAAGCTCCCGAAGGCAAATTCTTTTATATACATACAGGCGCATCTTACCAGCAGGTAAAAGAAGATTTGCTTAAAAATAAGATCATTCGTAATGGTTTTATATTTGATCAGCTCTCAAAAAAAGCCGGGTACCCACAAAATACCAGGCCGGGCAAATACGAAATTAAAAATAGAAGTAGCCTTTATAACTTAGTGAAAATGTTACGTTCCGGCAGGCAAACACCTGTTCGCTTAGTGATCAATAAACTCCGCACCAAGGAAGACCTGGCACAAAAAATAGCGAATCATTTTGAAGTAGATTCTTTAGATGCGATTAGATTTTTATTGAGTAACGATTCTTTAAAAAGATTTGGTTTGGATACCAATACGGCGATGACCGCCATCATTCCCAATACTTATTTATTAAAATGGAACAGCTCTTTTGAGAAACTGTTTCAAAGGCTGGATGAGGAACAGGAAAAATTCTGGACCCCGGAACGCAGGGCCAGGGCAAAAGCCGAAGGGCTAAGCCCAAGAGAAGTATATACGATGGCCAGCATTATAGAAGAAGAAACCAATAATGCAGCGGATAAAGCAAAAATTGCCAGCGTGTACCTGAACCGCATGCGCAAGGGTATGCGGCTGGAAGCAGACCCTACCGTAAAATATGCACTCCGCAATTTTGCATTAAAAAGGATTTTACGGGGCCACCTGGATGTGGCTTCTGCTTATAATACTTACCGCAATAGCGGGTTGCCTCCCGGGCCTATTTGTACCCCTTCTGCCAATACCATTGATGCCGTATTACATGCCCCGGAAACTAATTACCTGTTTTTTGTTGCCAGCCCCAGTTTTGATGGTTCCTCTAACTTTGCCGAAACCTATGCTGAGCATTTAATTTATGCAAGAGCTTATCAAAAAGCATTGGATAGCCTTATCTTAAGCCGTAAATAATGTTATGAGGTGCTAAAAATACAACGCATCATATTAAACTGGGCGCCTGTTGCCTTCCTGCTAAATAAAAGCAAACATATATACCTGCCGGGTTTCCAGGGCCTGCCTTTATACGATGTATTAAGATTTTACAGCCGTCAAATAAAAAAACAAAGCCTTACCGAAAGGGCAGCAGCCATCTCTTACCATTTTATCATGTCGCTGCCGCCTTCGCTGCTTTTTATATTTACGCTTATCCCCAACCTGCCTTTTATATCCCGGCGCAATATTAAAATACAGCTTCACCGGCTTATTTTTGATATTATACCGGCCAGGACCTACAACCAGGGGGTTATTGAGTTTATTGATAGTTTTATTGATAATAACCGCATTGGCCTATTATCATTTGGTGTGGTATTATCGCTGTTCTTTGCCTCCAATGCTATGATGGGGATTATGCGTTCTTTTAATAAAGACTACGCAGGTTTCACCAATCGCAAGGGGCTTCATAAACGGGGAATTGCCATTCGGCTATCGCTGGTTTTGTTTGGCTTGTTGCTGGCTTATATTGTACTGCTGGTATTACAAGGCAATGTGCTCAACTTCCTGGTGAAATCAAACTGGATAAAAACACTGATCCAGTACAGCCGCTGGGTGTTCATCATATTGCTGGTATTCTTTGCTATAGGCTTTATTTTCAGGTATGCACCGGCCGTTACCAAAAGATGGAATTTTATAAGCCCCGGCGTTATACTCACCACTTTTCTTTGCTTACTGGCAACCCTGGGATTTGCCTTTTTTGTAAATAATTTTGCCCGTTATAATGCATTGTATGGCTCTATTGGCACTATTATGATGGTGATGGCGCTTATCTTTATTAATTCCCTGGCCCTGCTCATTGGTTTTGAACTGAATGTGAGCATCCATGCGCTTAAGAGCAACCGAACCGATAAAGCGGGTAATTCCTAAAAGCCCTTCTATTTTTTCATAAACCGGAATCGGCTAAAATATAACGGGAAAAAATGTAAAAATTCATTACTTTTATTTCCTTAAAAACTTGATATGAAGAAATTTTTACTTACACTGGCGCCAATTTGTGCACTGGCCCTTTTATCATTTAATGTGGGTGAACCCCTGGCTATCGGGTCTAAACTTCCTGAAGCAAAATTCCCGATGATGGACATTTCTACCGGGTATAATATTACCATTAAAGAAGCTGCCAAATCAAATGGTGTTTTGGTAATGTTTAGCAGTAATGGCTGCACAGATGTAATAAAAAATATTACCCGTACTAAAGAAATTGCTGCTTATGCAAAAGCGAATGATATTGGTTTTATCATGATAAACAGCAACGAAGCTCAAAGAGACGGTGCCGACAGCTATGAAGCCATGAAAGTATTTTACGAACAGGAAAAATATAACTGGAGTTATGTATTGGATGCAAAAAGTGTATTGGCCAATGCGTTTGGCGCAACACGTACTCCTGAATGCTTTTTATTTAACAGCAGCCTGAGTTTAGTTTACCATGGCGCTATTGATGATAGCCCTGCTGATGCTACCCTGGTAAGCACTAAGTATTTAAAAGATGCGATGGATGTAATGCTTACCGGAAAAGAAGTGAAACCTGCTACCAGTAATGTAGTGGGATGTGCTATTGCCACTGTTCATTAAAATTATTGTTAAATAATTATATTTAAATGCCGGGCTTGTTCCGGCATTTTTTACATGAAACGGTTTTAGATGCAAGCAAGAGCCTGGTGAGGGCGGGGTAATTTAAAACATATTGCTGTCAGCCTGAGCTTGACGAAGGCGGGGGTTATTAAAAATTATTATGCCACAAAAACCCGGGTTCGGCGGGCTCACCCATAACCCAATGTCAGCCTGAGCTTGACGAAGGCGGGGTTTATTAAAAATTATTATGTCACAGAAACCCGGTTTCGGCGGACTCACCCATAACCCAATGTCAGCCTGAGCTTGACGAAGGCGGGGGTTATTAAAAATTATTATGCCACAGAAACCCGGGTTCGGCGGGCTCGCCCATAACCAAATGTCAGCCTGAGCTTGACGAAGGCGGGGTTTATTAAAAATTTTTATGTCACAAAAACCCGGGTTCGGCGGGCTCACCCATAACCCAATGTCAGCCTGAGCTTGACGAAGGCGGGGTTTATTAAAAATTATTATGTCACAGAAACCCGGGTTCGGCGGACTCACCCATAACCCAATGTCAGCCTGAGCTTGACGAAGGCGGGGGTTATTAAAAATT
>JGI26524J50256_1000907_pt1 | contig 31306 bp, 24 predicted proteins | sample ThiBio_inoc_plan_FD_50256 | JGI IMG/M metagenome (IMG submission 50256) | reverse complement strand
ACAACAACCGCCGCCCTCATCAGGCGCTTGCCATGCGCACGCCGGCCGAGGCATTCAGATTAGCAGCTTAACCTGAGCAGATTCCGCTGGGTCGATACAGATGTGCAGGAAGGGAGGGCCTTCGTTCACGCGCCGCCATTCATAGATGACCGCTTCCGTCACCCCCAAGAATTCGGCGACTTCGGAAATCTTCATCAGCTTTGGGCCGACGCCGACACGGGTCAGTTTGTCAGCCATCTTGCTGACGGTTTCGCGCAATGCGCGCACTTCTTCGATGAGGTCCATCAACGGAGTTCCCCTATCAAGTCACGATAGAGACGGTGCGCTCCGTTGATCTGCGTTCGGTTCGCGCCCTTGGCCTAGCCCGCATTCCGAACGCCGCGCGGCTAGGGGATCACCCACCTGAGGTTGTTGATTGGCTGGTTGCGGTCCACGACCCAGAGCAGCCACTCAAGCACAGTCAAAATAATGAGCGAACCTTGTCCAATCAAGTTTCGATTAAGGTAGACGACCGCAACGCCGAATGATGTGTGCGGCGATCCGCTTCGCATCCTCGTGCGATGCCGACCCTTGGTCATAGACGTCCTGCACGGTCTTTTCCGTATCACCCCGCAATTGGTCGATGATGTAGGTCGGCAGCTTTTCCGCGCGAGCAGCGGTCGTATGCAGGCGGCGGCAATCGTGCTGCCGCAACGTCTTCACCATGACCGGCTTGCCATCAACTTCCTCGGGCGTGCTGAGGTGGCCGAGGTCTTCGATGTGCCCCGACTTCGACTCTGCCGGGAACACCCAACCCGTGCGATGCGGCAGCGACTTGAGGGCATCGACGACGGCATCCGCAATCGGGAAGATGCGCTCCTGATGGTTTTTCAGGTCAGCAATGCGGATGGTTGCCTTCGCTAGGTCAACGTCCTTCCAGTCGAGTTCGCGGACGTTGATGGCGCGCAAGCCGGTGAACACCATCAACAGCCATGCAACCCGGCGCGTCGGGCTTTTGATCTCGTAGATTAGGTCGAGTACGGGCCATTGCTCCTTCGCGTCGAACAGGATGCCCGGCTTCTTCTTGGGCTTCTGTTTCACCTTCAACTCTGCCGCGACATAGGGCAGGCCGCGCAGGATCGACGCCCGCCGCGATGCCATGCGGATCAGGGCGCAGACGTGTTCCGCCGTAGATACCTTGCCCGCGCGTTCGATGTTGCGGACGACTTCTTCCATCATCGGGAGCGAGACGCGCTCCACGGGTTTTGCGAACAGATCGGTCAGGTAGGTGTCGATCTCGATCTTGTAGGTGTCGAGCGTTGCCTTCTTCGCCGTGCTATTCTTGATGTGGGAGTCGAAGGCATCGCCCAGCGTCTTGATACCCGTCGCGCCTGCATCGCGCCCGTGGTCGAGATCATCCAGCTTCTGCTTCGCGATGGTCAGCGCCATATCGCCCGTGGCGATCTCCGGCCACGCGCCGAGCGAGATCGACTTGATGGACGAGCCGACGCGCTTCGACAGCACCCATGTCTTCGTCGCCTTGCCGACGGACAGGCGCAGGCCTTTGTAGCCGTTGCCGTCATGGGAGTAGAAAACTGTGCCTGTGTCCGGGTGCTTGATCTTCGCGATGGACGGTCGTTTCGAGAGGTCGGCGGTAGGCATGATCGGGTTCCTTTGCAACATGTTTTGCAACATTCTGACCCAAACATACACGGTCAAGTTGAGTTGTGACAACTTGAATTTTGTTGCAAACTCATGTTTTGCAGTGGTTTACCCAAACACTTTGACTACGGCAGCAGTCAGACCGGACGAATGGCATTCAAGAGGTCGGGAGTTCGATCCTCCTTGGCTCCACCAAATAAACCGATACAAAATCAGAGTTGCGCGGCCTCTTTGAGGTGAGATGCTTCTGGTTTCATAGCGGCTTGTGCCGTTTCCTCCCAACCACCCTTACCGCTTCGGTCCACGCCCAAGGCGTGCTGATGGTGGCACTGCCCTTCCCCCTGTCAAACCCGAGGATGGCCCATGAGTGACCATTTCTTCGTCGTGACGGGCGGCCCTGGTGCGGGCAAGACCAGCCTGATCACCGAACTCGCCCGCCGCGGCTTTCACACGATTCCCGAAGCCGGTCGCGCGATCATCCGCGCCGAGATGCAATCCGGCGGCAGCGCCCTCCCCTGGGCAGATCGCGTCAGCTATGCCGAGAGGATGCTTCAGTATGACCTCCACGCCCACCACACGGCACAGGGCCTTGCCGGGCCCGTGATCTTTGACCGGGCCATCCCCGATGTCCTGGGCTATCTGAAGCTCTGCGGGCTTACGCCACCGCCCAGGCTTACGACGGCAGCCAAGGCAAACCGTTACAACCGCAGGGTTTTCTGGCCCCGCACTGGGACGCGATCTTCACGCAGGATACCGAGCGCAGGCAAGGCCGCACCGAAGCCGAAGCAACCTGCGCAATCATGCGTGAAACCTACGCCGCACTTGGATACGAGATCGCGGAACTTCCCCGCACCGATATCCGGCAACGCGCCGATTTCGTGGCCGGGCTGCTAATTTGCTGAACCACCGCCTTGCCTTTCAACCCGTTGCGAAAGTTTTCTTTTTCTTATGCGTTGAGTCGGGCCGATCCAGCTTGCCGGAGAAGCTGAGGATATTCTTCTCCGGCCGGATACAGGCTGCCCCCCTTGCTCGTATCACAGGCTGCGGCGCAGCACGGCTTCCATCCAGTCGGAAAACGCCGTCAGGCGCCGCATGGTTCGCAAGCTGCCGGGGAACAGCAGGTGCATCGGCATCGGCTCGGGCCGATGCTGGCGCAGGATCTCGACCAGGTCGCCCGAGGCAAGGTGCGCAGTTACGTCATAAGCCGGAATCTGGATCAGCCCCAGCCCCGCAAGCGCGCAGGCGATATAGCCCTCGGCGCTGTTGGCCGATACCCGCCACGGCATCGGACGCGACCGGGTCTGGCCTCCCTCCTGCCATTCCCAGTCCATCAACCGCCCGTTTGAAGGCGAGGCATAGGCAACCTGCCAATGCTGTTCGAGATCATCCGGTGACATCGGCAGACCGTATTCCGCCAGATAGCCGGGGCTCGCGACATTGATCTGGGCAATCTCCCCCACCCGCCGGGCGCGCAGGCCGGAATCGCGCAGCGGCCCCACGCGCAGGGCAATGTCCACCCGTTCGCCGACCAGATCGACTGCACGGTCCGTCATCCCCAGCTCGACCCGGATGCCGGGCCACAGCGCCAGAAACTCCGGCAGAGCCGGGGCAAGGATCAGCCGCCCGATGCGGCCTGGCACATCGACGCGGATACGCCCCTCGATCCGGCGCGAGGCGGAGCGGAACATCGTCTCCAGTTCCTCGCTCTCGGCCAGAAAGACGAGGCAACGTTCGTAAAGCTCTGCCCCTTCGTCGGTGGGCGCGACCATCCGGGTCGTGCGGTTCAGCAGACGCGCGCCCAGTCTCGCCTCCAGCTCGGCAATCGCGGTCGAGACACTGGACCGCGGCATGTGCAGCGTATCGGCCGCGCGGGTGAAGCTGCGGGTTTCGATCACGCGGGCGAAAATGCGATAGAGGTCGATCCGGTCCATTGTTCGAACATTCCGACAGGTGAAGTCAGGATCGCCGGATTTTTCGACGAGTTCCAGAATATAAATTGCAGATCCATGTTTAAGGTATAGCGAGTGGAATGCGTATTGAGCCCCTGCACCTCTCAACCGTCCGACGTGCAGGCCGGGCAGGAAGTAAGGGCCGCCCGCATGGCGGCCATGCTTCGCGGCTCAGGGCGGATCAGCGCGCCGAATGCGCTGTTCGCGGCAGGCAAGGCAGACGGCAACAGCGGCAAACCTTGCCAAAATCGGGGCACCCGTTCCGGCCCCCCTGCTCTCGTCCCCGAGGGCAGCGGGCGGGCGGAGCGGATGATCCCCGTCGACGGCGGCTGCACCGCGAGGTGACAGCCCGTCTGGCCCGGCCTTCCCCAGAGGTCGGGCCGCTTTTCCTTCCCGCAGTCCTGTCAGGAACAGCTATCCGACCCGTCCGCAGTGTCTGATCAGGATATCACGCTCCACCGAAGGCAGGGGCTTTACGGACCGGCGCAGTTCCGACCTACTGCGCAAAGACAAGGCGCGCCGACGCGCAAGGAGTGAACGGATGCATATGGTAATGGTGATTTTCGCGGGGCTGCTGCTTCTGGCGGTCTTTGCGCTGTTCGGGCGGCTCTGGGGCCATGACGCCGCCGGGATCGCCGTGGCAGCCAAATGGTTTGTCCCGGCCTGGGCTGGTGTCGCACTGGTCAACATGTGGGTTGGCGTCACCCGCGCCGGCTACACCCTGGCACAGGAACTGCCGATTCTGGCACTGGTCTTTGCCGTTCCGGCTGCAGTGGCAGCCCTCACCGCCTGGCAACTGAAAGGCTGATCCATGTCCGATCCTATAGGCGCCGCGACCGAGGCCGCGCATCACGGCTTTGACCTCGTTCCCATCGTCGTGCTGCTGGCGGCGGCCGTGGTGGCGGTTCCGGTGTTTCGCCGCATCGGGCTGGGGTCGGTTCTGGGCTATCTGGCAGCGGGGCTGGCAATCGGCCCCTATGGTCTGGGCTTCTTCCACGATGCGCAATCAATCCTCCATGTCGCCGAACTGGGGGTCGTGCTGTTCCTCTTCGTGATCGGACTGGAGATGCAGCCCTCACGGCTCTGGGCCATGCGGGGCGAGATCTTCGGGCTGGGCACGCTTCAGGTCTGTCTGGCCATCTTCGCGCTGATCTGGGTCGGCATCACGCTGGGCTATCCGGTCGAGGCGAGCTTTGTCTCCGGCACCGGCTTCGTGCTGACCTCGACAGCCATCGTGATGCAGTTGCTTCAGGACCGGGGACAGATGGCCCAGCCACGGGGCCGCCGGATCATTGCCATCCTGCTGTTCGAGGATCTGGCCATTGTTCCCCTGCTGGCCATCGTGGCCTTCCTCGCCCCCGGTGGCGGTGATGCCACCCTGACCGACCGGCTGGAGGGTATCGCCATCGGTCTGGCGGCCATTGCGGCGCTGGTTCTGGCGGGGCGTTATCTTCTGGACCCGATGTTCCGCCTGCTGGCCCGTTTCGGCGCGCGCGAGGTGATGACCGCCGCCGCGCTGCTTGTGGTGCTGGGCGCCGCCGTCCTGATGAATGCGGGCGGCCTGTCCATGGCGATGGGCGCCTTCCTCGCGGGGGTTCTGCTGTCGGAATCCAGCTTCCGCCATCAGCTTGAAGCGGATGTCGAACCGTTCCGGGGCTTGCTGCTGGGTCTGTTCTTCCTTGGCGTCGGCATGGCGCTGGACCTGAACATCATCGCAACCAACTGGGCCGTCATCGCCATCTCGGTTCCGGCTTTCATGATCCTGAAGATGCTGGTGATCTATGTCGTGGCCCGCATTACCAGGGCCCCGAAGGACGAGGCGCTGGAGCGTGCAGTGCTGATGGCGCAGGGCGGCGAGTTCGCTTTCGTGCTTTATGCCGCTGCGACCCAGTTCGGCATCCTCACGCCGGAATGGAATGCCAATCTCACCGCCATCATCATCATCTCCATGGTGCTGACGCCGCTGATGATCATTCTGCATAGCAGGCTGACGCCCCGGATCGCGGCATCGCTGGAAGGCGTGGAAGAGGTGGAATGTCTGACCGGGCGCGTCCTGCTGATCGGCTTCGGCCGCTTCGGCCAGATCGCCAGTCAGCCGCTTCTGGCGCGCGGTCACAGCCTCTCGATCATCGACACCGATCCACAGGCTATCCGCGATGCCGAACGGTTCGGCTTCAAGGTGTTTTATGGCGATGGCTGCCGCCTGGATATCCTGCATGCTGCCGGGGCGGATGAGGCGAGCCTGATCATTGTCGCCGCATCAGACCGCGATGTGATTTCCCAGATCGTCGAGCTGGCGCGACACGAATTTCCGATGGTGCCGGTTCTGGCCCGCGCCCTGACGCGCCAGCATGCGCAGGAACTGGTCCGGCATGGGGCGGCCTTCCAGATCCGCGAAACCTATGAATCGGCGCTGGTGATGGGGCGTGAGGCGCTGACCCGTCTGGGCGAGACGCCGGAAAGCGTGGAGGAAACGCTTGCCGATGTCCGCGCGCGGGATGCCGAACGCATGGCTCTGGAACAGGTGGGCGGCATGGAGGATGCCAGCAAGGCCCTGATCCATGGCAATATGGGCCAGCCGCACGGCCATCCCTAGGGCCGGTTCCGGAGGCGAAAACAATCGTCCCCGGAAGCCAGCGGGCCGGTCAGCCCTGTTTCCGGGCTTGCAGCGTCTGTTCTGCAATCAGCGCGGTCAGGCGGAAGAAGCCATGCACCATCTTGGTATAGGGCAGCAGCAGAAAGAAGCTCAGCACTGCGGCCAGATGCACGGCCAGAAGCGGCGCAACCCAGCCGGTGCCGGTGGCGGCGTAGAGCGCCAGCCCCGTCGCCGCGACAAAACCCAGCAGCGCGATGAAGCCCATCTCGCCGCCCCAGACCCGCGCGGCGCCCAGCTTGCGTTCGGCGCGGGTTTTCAGCCAGCCAAGGCCGATCGTGCCGATCACCAGCAGAACCCCGCCGGGTATGCCCAGAAGCTTCGGCAGGCTCAGCGGCGGATACGGCGCTTCCATCCCCAGCAGATAGTGCAGCAGCGTCGCCGTACCGGTGGAGGCAAAGCACAGCAGGAAGCCGTACATCACCGCCTGATGGAACCAGCGGCGGGCGTTGGAATAACGCTCTTCCTTCTCGAAGTTGCAGCCCTGCCCCTGCCCGCCCGACAGGTCACGCAGCCGCGCCGCCTGGGTGAACGCCGCCAGCACGCCGCGCAGGCGCAACGGCCCCGCACCGCTTTCCCGCCAGTAGCGGCGCAGGCCGAGCGCGACCGCGACGAGCGGCAGCAGGAAGGCCGGGGCGAACAGCGCCACCATCGCCTCATGCGGCAGGAAAGCGTAGAAGCCTGCGCCCTCGCCCGGCTCCCGCAGGCTCAGCACCGCAATCAGCAGCGTCAGCGCCGCCACCAGCGCCGCAGCAATCAGCCCGCCGCTGCTGTGGAACGCCTGCGACAGCCAGCGCGGGCCGACCAGCCGCTCCCAGCTGTCCTGACGCAATTCGGCCAGGGCGGCGGGCAGGTTCAGGTCGAACTCGTGCGGCGGAGTGTACTGGCACGAGTAGTAGCATCCGCGGCAGTTATGGCAGAGGTTCGCCAGATGGGTCAGGTCCCCATCGGAAAAGGCCTTTTGCCGGGTCATGGCGGGAAAGACCGAACAGAAGCCCTCGCAATAGCGGCAGGCATTGCAGATCTCGATCTGGCGGCGCGCTTCCTGCGCAAGGGACGGGGTATCAAGCGGCATTGCTGCGGGCTCCGGAATTGACGAAAGCGGCGGCCTCGCGCCCTGCGACGCGGCCGAAGACGGTACCGATGGTCATGCCGAACCCGGCGAGATAGCCCTGCCCCAGAATGGAGCCGGCCATGATCTCGCCCGCAGCCCAGACATTTTCCAGCGGCGTGGCAGGATGTTGCACCCGTGCGGTGGCATCGACCTTCAGGCCCAGATAGGTGAAGGTCACACCGGGGCGCAGCTGGTAGCCATAGAAGGGCGGGGTATCCAGCGGGCGCGCCCAGTTGGTCTTGGCCGGGGTCAGCCCCTCGGTCGCCAGCCCGTCCAGCTCGGTCGGATGGAACCGGCCCGGGCGGCAGGCGGTGTTGAAGCTGTCCACGGTCTGCGACAGCTTCTGCCCGTCCAGCCCCAGACGCTCCCCCAGTTCCGCAATCGTATCCGCCTTCACTGGCGGGAAAACCGAAGGCATGAACAGGTCGATGGACTTCGCGTCGATCAGTGCGAAACCCACCTGATCGGGCTGACCCGCCACCAGCCGCCCCCAGATGGCATAGCGCTTGGGCCAGACATCCTCGCCCTCGTCGTAGAACCGTTCGGCGTCGTGGTTCACCACGACCGAGAAGGGCACGCAATCCAGCCGGGTGACGATGCCGCCATCATACTTCGGTGCACGGCCGTCGATGGCGACAGCATGGCATTGCGTCGGATCGCCCACGCTTTCGGCCCCCTGGTCCAGCATGTCACGCAGCACCACGCCCCGGTTGTAGGGCGTACCCCGGATGAGGAAATTTGCTGCCGCCGGCCCCCAGGCGCGGGTCAGCCAGTCGAGGTCCGACTGGAAGCCGCCCGAGGCCAGAACCACCGCGCGCCCTTCGATCCGCTGACGCGGGCCACCGGCAATTTCGACCTCGACATGAGTAAAGCGGCCATTCTCGATCCCGATATGGCGCACCTGCGCCTCGTAAACCGCCTGCACGCCCAGATCCTCGGCAGTGGCGTAATAGGCATTCACCAGCGCCTTGCCGCCACCAAGGAAGAAGGCGTTGGTGCGCGACAGGCTCAGCGTACCTGACAGCGAGGGCTGGAACCGCACGCCATGCGCCTCCATCCAGGGCAGGCATTCCTCGGACGTGCGGATGGCAAAGCGGGCGAGGGATTCATCCGTGCGGCCCTTCGTCACCAGCATAAGGTCGTGCAGATATTCCTCTTCCTCGTAGCTGCCGGTCAGCACCGACAGCGGGCCACGATGCATGCAACGGAAGTTACGCGTGTGCCGCGAATTGCCACCGCGATAGGGCTTCGGCGCCCCCTCCAGCAACAGCACCCGCGCACCTGCCTCGGCAGCGGTGATCGCGGCACAAAGCGCCGCATTGCCGCCACCGACCACGATCACATCCCAGATCCCGGTCACTTCGGACATCGGTCACTCCTCTTCCAGCTTGGGTTGACGCGCCCGCAACGCCCGCAGGCGCATCCGCTGCGCAGCTTCGATATGGGCGCGCATCTCTGTCTCGGCGCGCAGCCCGTCACGGGCGGCCATCGCCTCCAGCACGCGGGCATGTTCGGTGGCGGCCGCCTGCACGCGGTCGGGCTCCATCAGCGTCGTCGGACCAAGAATCGCCATGGTCTTTTGCAGGGCACCGATCGACTTGATCAGAAAGCGGTTCTTCGCGGCATCCTGCAGGATCATGTGGAACTGGCGGTTCAGTTCAGCCGCGCGCGCCTCCTCGGCCGAAGCTTCGGCAAATTCGGCGTTCAGCGCCTGAAGCTCGGCCAGCTCTACCTCGGATGCGGCGCGCGCCGCGAGCCGCGCGGCAGTGCCTTCCAGTACCGCGCGCATTTCGTAAAGCTCCATGATCTCGGCATAATCGAGGCTGCGCACGGTCGCACCAAGGCGCGGCAGGTGGCTTACCAGCCCGTCCCCTTCCAGCAGCCGCATGGCCTCGCGCACCGGGGTGCGTGACAGGCCCAGCCGCTCGGCAAGTTCAACCTCGCGCAGGCGCGTTCCGGGCGGCAGCAGCCCGCGCCGGATCTCGTCCAGCAGACGGCGATAGGCCAGCTGACCCTGCGGGATATCTTCGGTGATCTCCGTCATGCTATCCTCTGGTTGCGATTATGTATCCAAGTGGATACAATCGCATACACAACGAGTCAACAGGCAGCTGCGAATCGTGATGACCAAGGATTTCCCTATCCGTATCAAGACCTTGTCTCTTGCAGGCATAGGTGCGGCGCTGTTCTGGTTCGCCGGGCTGCCCTTGCCGTTCCTGTTCGGCCCCCTGACCGCCTGTCTGGTCGCCGCCCTGGCCGGGGCTGATCTGCGCGGGATGGGGCAGGTCTCGGTCTCAGCGCGCACGGTGCTGGGGGTGGCGGCGGGGGCTTCGATCACGCCTGATGTCGTGCATGCCCTGCCCCGCATGGCGCAGACCGTGGCGCTGGTGCCGCTGTTCGTCGTGCTGATCGCGCTGGTGGGCGTTCCGTATTTTCGCGCGCTGGGGTTCGACCGGGTGACCTCCTGGTACGCCGCCATGCCGGGCGGGTTGCAGGATATGGTGGTCTTCGGACAGGAGGCGGGCGGCGACGTGCGGGCACTGTCGCTGATCCATGCGACACGCGTGCTCATCATCGTGACGCTGGCGCCCTTCATCGCCACCCACCTTTACGGCGTCAGCCTCAGCCACCCCATCGGCGCCCCGGCCATCGACATGCCGCCAGACCAGATCGGGCTGATGCTCTTCGCCGCGCTGGCAGGCTGGAAAGGGGCCGAGAAACTGCGCCTGTTCGGCGCCTCGATCCTTGGCCCGATGATCGTCGCGGCAATCCTGTCGCTCAGCGGGTTGCTGCACATGCGCCCCCCACGTGAGGCGATCATGGCAGCGCAACTGCTGATCGGGCTCGGCATCGGCATCAGCTATGTCGGCGTCACCTGGCGTGAATTGCGGCGCTTCGTCGTGACTGGCGTCGCCTTCGTGGTGATCCTCGCCGCGCTGTCGGCAGCCTTCACCGAGGCGATCACGCTGCTGCATCTGGCACCGCCGGTTGATGCGTTCCTCGCCTTTGCCCCGGGCGGACAGGCCGAAATGACGCTGCTGGCCATCATCACCGGCGCCGATCTGGGCTTCGTCATCGTGCATCACCTGACGCGGGTGATCCTCGTGATCCTCGGCGCCCCGGTCGCGGCGAAACTGTTCATGCGACGACGCTGATCGGCTGCCCTGCGGCGAAAGCGTTGATCTGGTCGTAGATTTCCGAGAATTGCAGGTCGAACTCGTCTTCAGTGACAAAGCCGATATGCGGGGTGGCGATCACACGCGGATGGCACAGCAGCGGATCGGCAGGATCGGTCAGCGGCTCGACCTCGAAGACATCCAGCGCCGCCCGCGCCGGGCGCCCGGCCTCCAGCCCGGCCAGCAGGGCACCGGGTGCGATCAGCCCGGCGCGGGCCGTATTCACCAGCACCGCCCCCGGTCGCATCGCCGCCAGATCCGCCGCTGTGATTGCTCCGCGCGTTTCGGGCGCCAGCCGCAGGTGGAGCGAGATCACATCCGCCCCGCCGAAGAAGGCGGCCCGGCTGTCCGGCACCGTTTCACCGGCGGCCCGCAGTTCAGCGCGCCTTCCCTCGGACCCCCACCAGATCACCGGCATCCCGAAGGCACCGGCATATCCTGCCACCAGCCGGGCGATACGCCCCCCGCCGTAAAGGCCGATGGTACGGCCCCGGAGGCTGCGCCCGACACCGGCCTGCCACCGCCCGTCGCGCAGGGCCGCGATCTGCCCCGGCAGATCGCGCATCGCCGCCAGCACCAGTGCCCAGGTCAGCTCGGCCGCCGCATGGTTCGGCATGTCATCGGCCTTGCGGGAGCAGAAGGTGACACCGCGCGCCGCACAGGCCGCCACATCCACATGCGGCCATGCCCCGCGCCCCGAGATCATCCGCAACCCCGGCAGTCGGTCCAGCAGCGAGGCGGTGATCACCGTGCGTTCCCGAAACAGCACCAGCGCCTCGGCCCCGGCCAGCCGTTCGGCCAGCGCCGCCTCATCCGGCGCGCGGTCGGTCCAGATCGTGACCTCATGCCCTGACAGCCGGGCGAACCCCGGCAAATGCCGCAGGGTATCGGCCCAGTCGTCAAGGACATGAACCCGCATCAGCGCCCGGCCCAGACCGATCCGGGCACAAAGACCTCGCCCCGCGCCAGCAGCCGCGCCGTGCGCAGCAACCCGGCAGAGCGCAGGCGGAACCCGTCAGCCCCTGCCTCATAGTCAACCGTTACGTCGATCGCGCCGCCCGGATGTTCGATCTGCACCAGCGCCGGCTGCCCCTCGGGCGGAGTGAACAGCCCCTCGGCCACGGTGCCTGGCGTCAGCACGGCAGAGGCCAGACACTGCGCCCCGGTCACTGCCATGGTCGGATGGCAGTTCCACGGCATGAAATAGCGCGCGGTGACGGTGCCACCGTTCCGCGGCGGCGCCAGAAGGGCGAATTTCGGCGTGACCGACTTCGTCACATCCCCCATCCCCATGCGGCGCCCCGCTTCCTGCCGGATCGGCTCCATCCGGGCATAGAAGTCGCGGTTTTCATCCAGTTCGGCGGCGGTTTCATGCCCGGTCAGGCCGAAATCGGCGGCACGGGTAATGACCACGGGCATAGCGACATCCATGCAGGTGACCTCGATCCCGTCAATCACGTCGCGGAGATTGCCGGTCGGCAGCAGCTTGCCGGTGGCGCTGCCCACCACATCCATGAAGTTCAGGAACACCGGCGCCGCCGCGCCCGGCACGCCGTCGATCTGCGCGCTGCCCTCGTATTCCACCGCGCCGTCGGGGGTGGCCACCACGGCCTCGACCAGCGCCCCGGTGTTGACGGACCGGATGCGGATGCGCGTCGTATCGCCCTGCGGCACGATCAGACCCATTTCAAGCGCGGCAGGACCGACGCCCGACAGGATATTGCCGCAGGTCGGCTTGAAATCCACCAGCCCGTCCTCGACCGAGACCTGCGCGAAGAAATAGTCGATGTCGGCATCATTGTTTTCCGACCGCGACAGCATGGCAACCTTGGTGGTCACTGCCGCACCGCCGCCGATGCCGTCGATGTTGAGCTTGTGCCCCGATCCCAGTGCCGCGACCAACACGCGGGCCAGCGTCTCGCGGTCCTCGGGAAGGTCGGCCCGGTTGAAATACGGCCCGCGAGAGGTACCGCCGCGCAGGAAATGGAAGGGAATGGCGGTCTGGCGCATGTCAGGACTCCACAATGAGGGTGGCAAGATGATCGGCGAAGGCGCGGGTGCCCACGGCCCCGCCCAGATCGCGGGTGCGGGTTTCCGGGCTGGACAGGGCCGCGTCGATGGCCGCTTCGACCGAAGCCGCCGCCGCCCCTGCCCCGAGATGGCGCAACAGCATGGCGGCCGATCCGATCAGCGACACGGGATTGGCACGATCCTGCCCCGCGATATCGGGGGCAGAGCCGTGCTGCGCCTGCGCCACGGCGTAGGACGGCCCGAGGTTCAGCGACGCTGCCAGCCCCAGCCCGCCCGAAAGTTCAGAGGCCAGATCGGACAGGATATCGCCGAACATGTTGGTGGTAACGATCACGTCGAACCGCCCCGGATGCCGCACCAGATGCGCGGCGGCGGCGTCGACCAGCAGTTCGTCATAGTCGATGCCCGGATGGGCTGCGGCCACGGCGCGCACCTCGGCAAGGAAAATGCCGTCGGTCAGCCGCATCACATTGGCCTTGTGGATCGCCGTCACCCGGCGGCGTGGCCGCGTCTCTGCCAGAGCAAAGGCGGCCTCGGCAATCCGGCGCGAGGCCCTGGCCGTCACCTTTCGGAAGGCAAGACCCACACCCGGTTCGGGGGCAAACTCGCCCCCGCCCTCATGCATGTTGCGGTCGGCGTAAAAGCCTTCAAGGTTTTCGCGCACCACCACCAGATCGACCTCAGCGCTGACCGGGCGGGGCACGGCAGGGCGCGACAGGGCGGGGCGGATATTTGCGTAAAGCTCCAGTTCGCGACGCAGAACCCCGGAAGGGTTGCGCCCACCCGCCGAAACCGGCGGGTAGGCGTTATGGGACACCGGCCCCAGTACCACTCCGTCTGCGCCGCGCGCCTCGGCGATCACCGCATCGGGGATGGTCGTGCCCTCAGCCTCCAGCGCGGGAAAGCCGATATCGCGGCGCGTGAGACTCAGACCCAGCCCGTAGCGCGCCTCAACGGCGCGCAGGACAGTTTCGGTGGCGGCCGCGATCTCTGGCCCGATCCCGTCACCGGGAAGCAGCAGCAGCTTCATGGGTGGCCCCCTCAGCGGAACGGCCACGGCAGATCAAGCTGCGCTTGCAGCAGCCCTGCCGGGAAGTTCAGGTTCAGCATGTAGGCGATGCCCAGGATGAAACCGGCGGCGGCGGCGGTCAGGATCACGCTCTGCACCCAGCCTGCGCGGGCACGGATACGCAGGAACGCCAGGAAGAAGGCGATCATGGCTGCGTAGAACCCGACCAGAGCCGACACGAGCACCAGCCCGCCGATCCAGCCCAGCCCCCCCCAAAGCCGCCCATGACCGGGTTGCCCGACAAGCTCGCCATCCAGTTCGCTGTCGAAATGGGCAACATGGCCGCGGTGCCCTGCCACCAGTTCCGGCAGCAGCCACAGGACCATGGCGATCCCGACAACGGCAGCGGAAGCGGGGAAGACCAGCGCAAGGAAGCTTTGCCCCAGCGCATCGGTCAGCCCTAGTGCCAGGAAGCCCAGCATCAGTGCCGCAAAGACGATCTGCGGCGCGCGCGAGGTCCAGCGGCCTTCATGCTCCGGCGTGTCGGCATCTGCCGAAACCACATGCCCCTGATCATCAACCCGGTTGCGCAGGCCGAAGATCACCGAAGCCAGCGCCATCAGGCCGATCACGATGACGCCCGGACGGGTGAGGAAGCCCCAGTCGTAGAATTGCAGCGCCTGATAGAAGTAGGTCTCTGCCTGCGGGGCCAGAACGAAGCCGATCAGCAGGGCCGGACGCGGCCAGCCGAAGCGCTTCATCAGAACGCCCACCACGCCGACGAACAGCAGCGCCAGCAGGTCGCCGATATCGCGCGTTGCCTGGAAGGCGGCAAAGCAGATCAGCGAGATCATGAAGGGCGCCAGCAGCGGGAAGCGGATCTGCGTCAGGCGCGAGATCGGCACCGCCAGCAGAAGGCAGATGCCTGCCCCCATGATATTGGCGACGGCCAGCGACCAGATCACCGAATAGGTGACGTTCAGGTTGGCCTGCACCATCGAAGGGCCCGGTTCGATCCCCAGCAGGACCATACCACCCAGAAACACCGCCATGGAGCCGGAGCCGGGAATGCCGAACAGCATGGTGGGCAGCAGCGCGCCCCCTTGCATCGCATTGTTGGCGCTTTCCGGCGCAACCACCCCGCGCGGATCGCCGGTGCCGAAGGTCTCGGGGTTTTTCGAGGTCTGCACCGCATGGCCGTAGGCGATCCAGTCGACAACCGATCCGCCCAGACCGGGAATGGCCCCGATCATGCAGCCCATGCCAGAGCAGCGCAGCGACAGCCAGATATTGCTGTACCAGTCGCGGAAGCCCGCGCCCCAGCCCTTGCCCAGCGCAGGCTGGTCGGAAATCGCGGCATTGCGGCGGAGCAGATCCGAAATCTCGGGAATGGCGAACAGGCCAAGGCCGACGATGACCAGCGGAATGCCGTCATACAGATAGTCCAGCCCGAAGGTCATGCGGAACTCGCCCGTTGCGGGTGCCCCGCCGATCAAGCCGATCAGCAGGCCCACCGCACAGGCCGCCAGCCCCTTGGGCAGGCTGCGACCGGCCAGAACCGCCACCATCGACAGGCCGAACAGGGCCAGCATGAACAGTTCGGCCGAGCCGAACATCAGGATCAGCGGCCGTGCCACCACGACGAAGCCGGTCAGCACGACTGCGCCGAAAATCCCGCCGAACATCGAGGAAATGAACGCCGCCGACAGTGCCCGTGCGGCCTGCCCCTGCCGGGCGAGCGGAAAACCGTCCAGCACCGTCGCCTGACTGGCCGACGACCCCGGAATCCCCATCAGCACCGACGAGAACGTGTCCGAAGTCGGGATCACAGCGACAAGGCCGATCAGCATGGCAAGCGCCGAGATTTCATCCATTCCGTAAAGAAACGGCATCAGCAGCGACAGACCCGCAATCCCGCCAAGGCCGGGGATCACCCCGATCACCAGCCCGACGGCAACGCCAAGAAACATGTAAAGCAGATGGTCGAAGGTCAGCAGCGCATGCAGCGCGGCAAATAGGGTATCGGCCACGGAAAGTCCTCCGAGGTTGGGTCAGGTCAGGAATGGGGAAAGGTCGGGCGGGGTGGCCGCCTCACGAAGCCACCCCAGGGGTCAGCCGGATGGCAGAGAGCTCATTCGCCCAGCCGGACCCCGTAATCCGCCGCCAGCATGTCGACGACATTCTTGCGGTTCTCGGGCGAAATGGTGGTGCCCTTTTCAAACAGGGCCTGCGCCAGCGCGCCCGTCACCTGTTCGTAATTGCCCAGAACCGCTTCCTTGTTGGCCTGATAGTCCGCGTCGGACTTCATGGCCTCAAAGGCCGCCTGATAGGTGGCAACGATGTCATCCGGCGTATCTTTGGGCAGGAAAGCCATCTTCTGCGCCGGGAAGCCTGCGGTGAAGAAGGCAACATAAGCGTCGTAATCGGCACCCGACGGCTTTTGCCCGGTCATCATTTCATAGGCTTCGGGGAAGCTCGGCAGGTCGGGGAAGTTCGGGTCGCGCACGATATTGCCCGCCTCGTCCAGCACCCCCCAGGAGAACAGCGGAACCGCCTGACCGGCCTCGACCAGCGGGGTCACGTTGGTGATGAAAGCCGACGAGGTCTGGTAGTCAATGTTCGTCTCACCGCGCTCGAAGGCCAGACGGCCATCGCCACGCCCTTTGAAGCCGAAGACATGCTGGACTTCCAGCCCGAGCAGACGGAACCCCAGCAGCGGCACGAGGTCAAGCGAGGTCGCGCCCTGACTTGCATAGGTCAGCTTCTGGTCTTTCAGCTTGGCGATGTCGGCGGGCGCGGCAATGCCAAGGCCCGGCGCCCCATAGACAACGCCGCCGGTCGGCGAGGCCATGGCGACCTTCCAGTCCTTGTATTCATATTTCACGCGCGGATCGCCCAGCAGATAGGGAAACTGGGTCGAGCCCGAAGTGCCCAGCAGCGTCAGCCCGTCGGGCTTGGCGCGGGCGGCAAACAGGTTGGCACCCTTGGTGGAGCCACCGCCGGGCTCGTTCACCACCACAACGGTGGGATTGCCCGGCAGATACTTGCCCAGCAGCGGCGCGTTAAAGCGCGCCCAGGTATCCGAACCGCCGCCGGCCGAGAACGGAATGATCCATTCGATCGTCTTGCCCGAGAAATCGGTTTCGGCCCAGGCCGCGCCCGCACCAGCCGGAAGCATCGCCGCCGCCAGTGCCAGACCAAGCGCCCTGCGCCGGGTAAAAGTGGTAAAATCGGTCATTCTGTCCTCCCCATGACGTGGCAGGCAGCTTTACGCATGCCCTACCGCCCTTGCCTTCTCCTCCGAGGCACGGCTTGATGGCATCTTATTAGCGCCCCTACCTGTCCAGAACCTGTCCGGCCGGAAAATGCGAATCGCACTTATCGAAGATAACGCCCCACTTGCGGATGCGATCAAAAACAGCCTGCAAGATCATGGGTTTGGCGTAGACCATCTGGCGAATGGCCTGGACGGGGAAGCCTTCCTTTCTCAATCCCGGGTTGATGTAGCCATCATCGATGTCAATCTTCCGGGTCTGGACGGCCTGTCCATCGTCCGCGCCATGCGGAGGTCCGGCAATGCCACGCCCGTACTGATTCTGACTGCCATGGGCAAAACATCCGAGCGGGTGACGGGTCTTGAGGCCGGGGCCGACGATTATCTGGTAAAACCATTCGAGATGGCAGAGCTGATTGCCCGCCTGCGTGCGCTCGCCCGGCGACGGCCGATGCTTCAGGCACGCGAAGAAAGCGTCGGCAGTCTGTCCTTCGACCGGGAGGCCCGCGTGCTCAGCGGGCCGGCCGGCCCCATTGACCTGCCCCGTCGCGAAATGGCGCTGTTTGCCTGCCTTCTGGAAAACCGCGGTCGCATCGTCGCGCGCGAACATATCTCGGATACGCTTTATGGCACCGGCACCGAAGTGGAGCCGAATGCCATCGAACTTCTGGTCTCGCGCCTGCGCCGCAAGCTGGGGGATACCGGCGTGGCGATCCGCACCGCGCGCGGGCTGGGCTACATGCTGGACGAGGACAACGCGTGAAGCGCCCGCTGTCGCGCCTGTCGCTGCGCGGGCGGCTGTTCCTGCTGCTGGTCACCCCGCTTGTCGTGCTGGCCACGGTGCTGAGCATTTCGCGCTTCGTGCAATTCTCGCACCTCTCCCGGCAGATCTACGACAACACGCTTTACACCGTCGCCCTGACCATTTCGCGCGATGTGATGCTCAGCGAAGGCGACATGCTGGCCGATCAGTTGCTGGCAGCGCTGACGCAATCGCTGGGCGACCGGATCTATTACCGGATCACCGGGCCGGACGGCGCCTATATCACCGGCTATTCCGCCGCCCCCCGACGCCCCGAAGGGAAGGAACCCGAACCCGGCGTGCCACTATATTTCGACACGACGGTGAATGGCCTGCCCGGACGGGCGCTGACGCTGATCGACACGGGCACAGACCCCGATACGCCCGGCGTTGTCACCATCGAAGTCTGGCAGACGGTTGAGCAGCGCAATACCTTCAGCCGCGAGCTGATTGCGCAGACCATCGCGCATTTCTCACTGATCGTGCTCGCGGCGGCCTCGCTCGTCTGGTTCGGCATCACCTTCGGCCTGCGCCCCTTGCGCGAGTTGGAAGAGGCGATCCTCGCCCGCAGCCCGGATGACCTGCGCCCGATCCGCCGCTGGGTGCCGCCCGAGTTGCGCACGCTGGTCGGGGCCACCAATTCGCTGTTCCAGCGGCTGACCCGCGCCTTTGCCCTGCGCGACGCCTTCATCTCGGATGCCGCGCATCAGGTCCGTAATCCCATCGCCGCCCTTCAGGCCCAGGCCGAAGCCGCCCAAAGCGCCCCTGACGAGGCCACCCTGCGGCGCCGGCTGGCCGAGGTCGTCACCACGGCACGCAGTACCGGACGCCTGACCAACCAGCTTCTGTCGATGGAGCGGGTCCGGGGCCGCGATCTGCGCTCACTGTCCGAGACGGTCGATCTGGTGGCACTGACCGGCGACGTCACCCGCGACTTCGCCGCGCGTTTTCTGGCGGGGGGCGGTGAGGTCACTTTTGATGTCATCGGCACGGCCCGCCCGATACAGGCGGATACTGTACTCCTGCGCGAAATGCTGGCCAATCTTCTGGACAATGCCCAGATCTATGCAGGCCCGAAGGCACAGATCGCGGTGCGGGTGGAGTTCACGCCGGATGCCGCGATGATTGAAGTGGCGGACAACGGCCCCGGCATCCCGCCACATCTGCATGAAAGGGTGTTCGACCGTTTCTACCGACTGGACCATGACACGGTGGCGGGCTGTGGCCTTGGCCTCGCCATTGTGCGCGACATCGCCCAAAGCCACGGTGGCACCGCCGAGGTGCGCCCCGATACACAGGGCTGCACCCTGCGCATCCGTCTGCCGGGTTAAAGCGGCGTGATCGTCACGCCCGCCGCCTCCAGATCGCGGCGCAGACCGCGCGCGATGGACAGGGCCCCCGCCGTATCGCCATGCAGACATATCGTGTCGATCCGGCAGGGGATGCGCTTGCCCGACTCCGCGATGATCGCCCCCTCGCGCAGCATAGACAGGATGCGGTCGGAAATGACCGCCGGATCATGCAGCACCGCGCCGGGTTCGCGGCGATCCACCAGCGTGGCGTCATCGGCATAGGCCCGGTCGGCAAAGATCTCGCCCGCCCAGGCACAACCCAGATCACGCACCACCTGTTCCATTGCCGTGGCGGCCAGCACCATGATGACAAGATCGGGCTGCACCTTCAGCGCCGCCTCATAGCAGACCCGCGCCAGAGTGGCATCTTCCGAAGCCATGTTGGACAACGCCCCATGCAGCTTAAGGTGCCGCACCCGCCCCCCCGCCGCCCGCGCCATCGCCTGCGCGGCGCCCAGTTGATAGGTCACCAGATTGGCGACCTCGGCCGCCGACAGCGCCAGCCGCCGCCGCCCGAAACCCTGAAGATCGGCAAAGCCCGGATGCGCCCCGATCCCCACCCCGTGCCGCTGCGCCAGCGCCATGGTCGCGGCCATCACATCCGGGTCGCCGGCGTGGAAGCCACAGGCGATATTGGCCGAACTGATCACCTCCATCAGCGCCGCATCGTCACCCATCTTCCACGGGCCGAAACCTTCACCGATGTCGGAATTGAGGTCCACTTTCAGCATCGCATCCCCCCGGAAGCAAACACCCCCGCACGGTGGCGGGGGTGCGGATCGTCAGCCCAAAGCCCCGTCACAGCGGGCACAGGTCTGCGGGTGTTTGTGGCTGCCCACATCCGGCAGGATCTGCCAGCAGCGGGCGCATTTCTCGCCCTCCGCCGTTTCGAACACCACCGCGACACCCGGCACCTCGGGCAGGCGGAACGCCTCGCCCGGCGCCGGATCGCCGCTCACCTGAATGGCCGATGTGATGCAGACCTGCGCGAAATCCACCGATTTCAGCGCGGCCAGAACCGCGGCATCCTCCACATGGACCACAGGCGCGGCTTCCAGCGAGGCACCGATCACCTTGGCGGTGCGCTGCACTTCCAGCGCCGCCGTCACCACGCGCCGCACCTGCCGGATCTGCGCCCATTTCGCCGCCAGCGGCTCGTTCAACCAGTCTTTCGGCGTCTCGGGCATATCTTGCAGGTGGATGGACGAACCTTCCTCGGGGAAGCGGCACAGCCAGACCTCCTCCATGGTAAACACCAGAATCGGCGCCAGCCATGCGGTCAGCCGGTGGAACAGGATGTCCAGCACCGTGCGCGCGGCCCGGCGGCGCAGGCTGTCGGGCGCATCGCAATACAACACGTCCTTGCGGATGTCGAAATAGACCGAGGACAGATCGACCGTGCAGAAGGTGAACAGCTTCTGGAACACGCCCTGGAAATCATAGGCGGCATAGCCCTTGCGCACCTCGGTATCCATTTCGGCCAGACGGTGCAGCACCCATTGCTCCAGCTCCGGCATCTGCGCCGGGTCCAGACGCTCGGCCTCGGTGAACCCGTCAAGGTTGCCAAGGACATAGCGCATGGTATTGCGCAGCCGGCGATAGCTGTCGGCCACGCCTTTCAGGATCTCTTTCCCAATGCGCAGGTCGACGGTGTAATCGCTCAGCGCCACCCAGAGCCGCAGGATATCGGCGCCATACTGGTCGATCACCTCTTGCGGCGCCACGGTATTGCCCAGCGACTTGGACATCTTCATGCCCTTTTCATCGAGCGTGAAGCCATGGGTCAGCACACCGCGATAAGGCGCACGGCCCTTGGTGCCGCAGGCTTGCAGCATCGACGAATGGAACCAGCCGCGATGCTGGTCGGTGCCTTCCAGATACAGGTCCGCCAGCCCGTCTGCCGTGCCATCCGGCCGGTCGCGCAGCACGAAAGCATGGGTCGAGCCAGAGTCGAACCACACATCCAGCACGTCAAACACCTGCGTATAGTCGGCCGGGTTCACGATGCCGTCCAGCACCTGCTCCTTGAAGCCGGGCTGATACCAGACATCGGCGCCGTCCTTTTCAAACGCCGCGATGATACGGGCATTCACCTCCGGGTCGCGCAGCAGGAAATCGGCATCCGTCGGCTTCGCCCCCACCTTGGTGAAGCAGGTCAGCGGCACACCCCAGGCGCGCTGGCGGCTCAGCACCCAGTCGGGCCGCGCCTCGATCATGGAATACAGCCGGTTGCGCCCCGAGATGGGCGTGAACTGCACAAGCTGGTTGATCGAATGCAGCGCGCGGGTGCGGATCGTCTCGCCATAGGTGGACATGCCGTCGTCCAGCTTGCGGTCAATGGCAGCAAACCATTGCGGCGTGTTGCGATAGATCAGCGGCGCCTTCGACCGCCACGAATGCGGGTAGCTATGCTTCAGCTTGCCCTTGGCCAGCAACGCCCCGGCGCCATGCAGCGCCTTGATATTGCTGACATTGGCCGAACCTTCCTTGCCATCGGGATTGATGATCGCCTGCCCGCCGAACAGCGGCAGATCGGCGCGATAGCTGCCATCCGCCTCGACGTTATAGGTCATCGGCAGGCCGAACTTCAGACCAAGCTGATAGTCGTCATCCCCATGCGAGGGCGCCGTATGCACAAACCCCGTGCCCGCGTCATCGGTGACGTGATCGCCAGGCAGCATGGGGACGTCGTAGTCCCATTCCTTGTTGTCGGCGAGGCCACGGTAGGGGTGGGCCAGCACCACGCCCTCAAACTCGGCAGCCGTGACATTCCGAAGTCGGGTAAACTCCGTGACCTTGGCCGAAGTCATCACGCTTTCTGCCAGCTTGTCAGCCAGCACGAGCACCTCACCAGCCTGCGCGGTAGCGTTCTCAGCCGTCGCATCAACACGGTAAATGCCGTAAGCAATCGCTGGATTAAAGGCGACGGCCCGATTCTGGGGTATAGTCCAAGGAGTAGTTGTCCAGATCACAACACTTGCACGCTCCTCGAACAGGCTATGGGGCGGCTGGTTACCGGCCACAACGTCCAAGGGCGCTGTGGTGTGGTTCTGCACCTTAAAACGCACCCAGATCGTATGCGAGGTATGGTCATGATACTCCACCTCCGCCTCGGCCAGCGCGGTCTTCTCGACCGGCGACCACATGACCGGCTTCGATCCCTGATACAGCGCGCCGTTCATCAGGAATTTCATGAACTCCTCGGCGATCACCGCCTCGGCATGGAAATCCATCGTGAGGTAAGGATCGGCCCAGTTGCCGGTGATGCCCAGCCGCTTGAACTCCTCGCGCTGGATGTCGATCCAGCCCTCGGCGAACTTCCGGCACTCCTGCCGGAAGGCCACGATGTCCACATCGTCCTTGTTCAGCCCCTTGGCGCGATACTGCTCCTCAATCTTCCATTCGATCGGCAGCCCATGGCAATCCCAGCCCGGCACATAGCGCGCATCATGGCCCAGCATCTGCTGGCTGCGCACGATGAAATCCTTCAGGATCTTGTTCAGCGCATGACCGATGTGCAGATGCCCGTTGGCATAGGGCGGGCCGTCGTGCAGCGTGAAGGGCGTGCGGCCCGTCTTTTCGCGCAGACGATCATAGATGCCGATCTCGGCCCAGCGGGCCAGCCAGCCCGGCTCGCGCTGCGGCAGGCCGCCGCGCATCGGGAAATCGGTTTCGGGCAGGAAAACGGGATATTTCAGGTCGGAAGTATCAGGCGTGTCGGCGCACATCGCGGACGATCCTTGAACGGCAGGTATCGGGGGCAGCCCGCTGCGCGGGCCGAAGGGAAAGCGGTATAACCCGGCAGCTCGATCAGAGCGCCGGGCAAGTAATTCGATGCGGCATCTTCCACGGCCCCGCAGAGGCCTGCAGAACCAGATGCGCGGGGGCCGCTTGCACGGGTCGGGTCATCATGGCGGCCTTATACGCAAGCCCCGCGCGCGGGTCCAGCGAAACAGGCCGCATCCCCCGGCCCCGCCGTCGCATGAGTATTTGGGCAAGAAGCAGGGGCCAGAGCGCATCCCGGCACAGATGAACGCGTGATATCCGTGCATCCGGATTCACCCGCGCCGGGATGGCCTTGCTCCTTGACGGTCATCGGGACTCCTCCCTGTACCGCAACCGCAGACTGCGCCGGTAAAGGTTAAGAAATCCCTTACCCTTTTTGCTTCTTGCAAAAATACTCACCTCCCCGCCCGACGCCCTGTCCCGGCCAGATCAGGGCGCCCCGATGCCGCAGGCCATGGCAATGCCTTACGAGGGGGCTCGATGCCCCCGAGGAAGGCCCCCGTGTCAAAGCGCCACCTTGAGCCGCACCGGAAAACCCGCAACGATGGTGCAAGTTTTACAGGTGCCACTATGACCGCCTTCCCGCCCCGCTTCTTCGTCACGCCCGAACAGATCGACGCGCAGGTCGCGGCTTTCTACGCCGCCGTGCGGCAGCACCCGCAGCTTGGCCCGCTCTTTGCGCGGCACGTCACCGACTGGCCGGCGCATGAAGAAAAGATCGGCCGGTTCTGGCGCAACGCCATCCTGCGCGAGGGGGTCTATGACGGCTCACCCATGCTGGCCCACCGGCAGGCGGGCGATGTGACGCCGGATCATTTCCCGGTCTGGCTCGATCTTTTCGACACCACGCTGGCCCGCACACTGCCCCCGGAGGCAGCGGCGGCATGGTCGGCCATGGCGCATCGCATCGGCCGCGCGCTGTCGATGGGCGTGACCGAGGCGCGACGGCCCGAAGGCTCAGTCCCGCGGTTCTGAGCCCTGTGCCATCGCTCCCCGCGCCCAACGGTTCAGCCAGGCCAGCCCCGCCAGTGACAGGCCCAGCCCCGCGAAGCTGAGAACCCGCGTCAGCCCGCTGAGCCCGGAGGCATCCCACAGGAACACCTTCGCCACCGTCAGTGCGATGACGGCCATCGCCAGCCGCTGCAAGTGCAGCGACCGCCGCGCCAGCGCCTGCCACAAAAGCGCCGCGCCCAGTGCCAGCATGGCCAGCGTATAGCTGTAAAGCTCACCCTGCATCACATCCTGCGCGCCAATCCAGTCTCCCCACCAGAGCCGCCGGATCTCCAGCACCGCCCAGATCAGCAAAAGCGCCGCCCCTGCGCCACGCAGAACCAGACGCCCCCGCGCGGGCAGCGCCGCAAGGCGCGGCGCCAGAAACACCAGTGCCAGCCCCGGCAGGCCATAGGCCAGAGCCAGCGTGTCCAGCAGCGGCAGGCCCAGAATGCGGCCGGTCGGATTTTCCGACCATGCAAACAGCGGGTTCGCGGGGCCCAGCGCCATCGCCAGACCGCCCAGCGCGATCAGCGCCGCGATGCTGGCGAGACCCAGCCGAAGCCAGCGGGTCAGCCCGCCCGAGGCGCCTGCCCGCCAAAGCTGTGTACCCGCCAGCACAGCCCAGGGGATTGCGTTCAGGATCAGACCCCAATGGCTCATCGTCCAGTCGATGCCCGTGGTCGGGTCATCCGGGATCATGGCGCGCGTCAGCACCAGATTGACCAGCAGGACCGGCGCCGCCAGCCCGAGGCTTTCCAGCACTGCCTTGGGCAAGGCCCGCCCCGCTGGCAGCAGGCGCAGCCCGGCAAGACAGGCCGCAGCAACCCCCAGATAGGCCAGCGCCACCTGTGGCAGCGGTGCCTGCATACCCCAGTCCAGTCCGGGGTCCACCACCAGCCGCCATGACAGAACCGCCGCGCCAACCTGCACGAACCAGCCCATTTCCGGCAGGGTGAACCGGCGATCCAGCGCCACGGCCACCAGCAGCAGCACAGCCAGAGCCAGCGTCAGCGCCGCAGCGGTGGTCAGGAGGAACAGCGCCAGCGCGATCAGCGACAGCGCGGACAGCACGGCCCAGGCGCTGCGCCGTCCCGGCTGCCCATCAGCCTTCGCGAACACCGCTGCAAGCAGGGTCATGCCCGCGGCCAAAGCCATGGCATGTGCCGCCCAGAGGCCCGTACCCAGTACGGCAGAGGGCGCCCAGAAGAATTCCAGCAGCAGAATCGCAACCGGGGCGGCCAGCGTCGCAATCAGCGCGGGCAACAGCCCGCCGCCGCGCAGGCTGCGCAGCGCTGCGGCCAGCGTGATAGCCCCCGCCGCCACGACCAGCAGGCTGACCGTCCAGGGCGCGGAGCTTTCCGGCGGACGCTGGTCAATAGCCAGCGATTGCCACGCATAGATCTGCCCCGTCGCCAGCACCAGTTTCGCCAGAAATCCGGCGGCGGGCAGCAGCGGCAGATCCTCCAGCCCCGGCGCGCGCCCGGCCCAGATCAGCAAAAGCACCGCCAGCCCGGCCAGCAGGAAGAAGGGCAGCAGCCCCTCTGCCCCCCAGCCGGAGACCAGAAGCACGAGGAACAGGGTCGAGGCCACCAGATTGCCCAACGCCAGCCGCACCGGGAAGGTGGGCCAGACCTTCAGCCGCTTCACCAGAATGCGCAGGGTCGAAGGTCCCTCATGCCCCGGGATCAGCGCGCGTTCGGGGATGATGATGCTCAGCACCACCAGCGCTACAAGACTCCAGCCCCAGGCCGCCAGCCCGGCGCCGCCCATAGCCATCAGCCACAGGCCGACCTGAGCCAGCACCAGCGCCAGAACCGAGATCCAGGCCCAGCGACGCCAGGCGTCGATGGCAAGCCCGGTTGCGGCGACCAGCAGGTAATGCGCGTAAAGGATCGGGGTGGGTGCGGCGCCGCCGTCCACCAGAAAGGGAGCTGCCGCCGCACCGATCAGGCCGATCGCCGCCAGGAAGGGACCGTGGCGCCACCCCAGCCAGATCGCGAGCGCCGAGGTCAGGAACAGGCCTGCGAAGGTCGGGCCGGGGCCGTAAAGCCCGTACATCAGCCGCCCCGCCGTCACACCCGCGAAGATCGCAACGATCCCCGCCCCGCTGAAGACGGAGGGAAGATAGGCGGTTGCCGCGCCGGTATCATCGCCCCAGCGCCGGCGCACCCATTCTCCGGCCACGATCAGCCCGGCACCGAACAGCACCGCCAGCACCACCCGCACCGGCGGCGGCAACAGGCCCTTCTCGACCCCGTATTGCACGAAGAAAACACCGGCCAGGGCCAGCGACAGCGCCGAGACGGCATAGGCCCAGTTCTCGCGCAGCCAGCCCGCAAGCGCGGCAAAACGGTCGGCGCGCAGCACGAGCGGGCGGTCCTGCCCGGCCTCCTGCGGGGCGGGCGGCGCATCGACGGCGGACAGTGGCGCAGAAGGTGTGCCCAGGGCGCGCTCCCAAGGGGTGACGGCCGCAATCCGGTCCTCGGAAACCGGATCGGGCACAGGGGCGGGGGGAGGTTCCGGCGTCAGGCTTTCGACCACCGGCGGCGCGGCCTCTCTGGCCGCCTCAAGCAGGGCCAGTCGCGCTTCGGCACTTTGCAACCTGCGGCGCAAGCCGGATTGGGTGATGAACAGGACGATCACCCCCACCGGCAAGGCCAGAGCTACAAGAACCACCAAGGCGATGATCGCATCCATAAGGCACCCCTCATATCCTCCGGGCGATCTTAACCCGGTGAGGCACAAACGGAAATCAGGATTCCGCCTGGCCCGTTGCGGCCCGCGCGGCGGGGCTGCGGTCAAACACCCCGGCCAGCGCGCGGCCCATGAGATTGGTGACCTGCGGGCGGCGCAGGGCATGGAAGGGCAAGGGGCGGCACAATTCCATCGCGGCCACACCAATCCGCGCGGTCAGCGCGCCATTCACCACCCCCTCGCCAAAGCGGCGCGAGATTTTCGACAGTACGCCGCCCCCGGCAACCGAGCCGATCAGATCGTCCGTCAGCGCCACGGCGCCGGTCGCCACCAGATAGGTGAAGACGCGCCGCAGCAGGCCGAAGCTGGCGAAGCGACCCGAGCGGCCACCGTAAAGCTGCGCGATGCGGCGGATCATGCGCAGATTAGCAAACAGCGCCGTTGCCACATCCGCAAGCGCCATCGGCACCAGCGCGGTGATGGTGGCGACCTGCCGCGCCGCGGTCTCGATCTCGCGCCGGGCGGCAAGGTCCAGCGGCGCCAGAAGCTCCTGCTCCGTCAGGTCAATCAGCGCATCGGCATCCAGCACATCGCTCTGCCGGTCACGCAGCCGTTGCAGCGCCGGTTCGGCCTCGGGGCGGTGACGATAGAGCGAGGCGACGTCGGCGCAGGCGATGCGCGCGGCATGCAGATCGGCCTTCTGGCGCGCGGCAATCGCCCGTACGCGCAGCTTGTCCAGCAGGGACAGCCGAAGATAGGCGATCCATTCGCGGGCGGCGAAAACCAGCGCCAGCCCGGTGGCAACCCCCGTCAGCACCAGCGCCACCCATCCCAGCCATGGGGAACTGGCCATCAGGCTGGCGACAAAATCATAGGCGGCAACCGAAAGCGCAAAGCTGAACAGTGCACCCAGCGCCCAGATCAGTGCGCGCGCCAGCGTCAGGCCCTGCTGTCGCGCAGGCAGCGGCACCAGATCGGCGGAGACACCAGCCTCGGGCACCGGCGGAGCCAGGCCCGGATCGGCGGGCGCGGCTTCGTCCAGTTCGATCAGCAGCGGGCGGCGCGGCGGGGGAATATCGTCATCACTCACAGCCGGTCTCCGATCAGGAATTCGGCGGCGCGGTCCAGCCGGATATGCGGCGGCCCCTCGCCGGGTTTCAGACTGCTGCGCGCGGGCGCAAAGCTCATCAGCGCGAAATCGGCATCCAGCCAGCGTTCCGCCCCCTGCCGGGCGGGCGAGAGCAGACGCGCGGGATCGGTGGGCAATTCACCCGGATACATCGCCGCCTGCCTGCCCGTGCCCATCAGCCGCCCGCGCACCACATCCAGCATCTGCCCGTCACGCTCCACCTTATCCTCGACCGTGGCGCGAAAGCCTGCCAGCGACATGGCGCTGACCTCGGCCCCTGAAAAAGCCGCCCGGTCGCGCGCCTCACGCACCAGCGCCTCGGTAATGGCGGTCAGTTGCGGATGCTGGCCGTGGTGCAGATGATCGGCCTTGGTGGCGGCGAAAAGGATCTTCTCGACCCGCCGCCCCCGGAACAGCCGCGACAGCAGGCTGTTCCGCCCCGGACGGAACGCCGTCAGGATATCGGCCATGGTGCGGCGCAGATCCTCCAGCGCCTGTGGTCCGGCATGCACCGCGCCCAGCACATCGACCAGCACCACCTGCCGGTCGATCCGGGCGAAATGGTCGTAGAAGAAGGGTTGCACCACCTTGGCACGATAGGCGTCATAGCGCCGCTCCATCTCGTGCCAGAGGCTCTGCCGTCCGGCGCTGGCCGGCTCGGGCAGCGGCGCGAAGGTCAGGACCGGGCTGCCCGCAAGCTCCCCCGGCAGCAGGAACCGCCCCGGCGTACAATCGGACCAGCCTGCCGCCCGCGCAGCATGCAGATAAGCGGTGAATTCGGTTGCAAGCGCCTGCGCCCGCGCCTCGTCATGTTTCAGTGACCCGTCCTCGGCCCGCGCGGTTGCCAGAAACCCCGCACCCTGCGGCCGCCGCGCCATGCGTGACAGCGTATCCTCAGCCCATTGCGCATAGGTCTTGTCCAGCAGGCCCAGATCCAGCAGCCATTCGCCGGGGTAATCCACGATATCCAGATGCACGTTCCTTGTGCCGCGCACCCCCGACAGGAACCCCGTCGGACGCACCCGGAACGACAGCCGAAGTTCCGAAATCGCCCGCGTGCTTTCCGGCCATTCCGGCACATCGCCGGTCATCTGCGCCAGATGCCCTTCGATGTCGAAGCGCGGAATGGTGTCGTCGGGCTGGGGTTGCAGCCAGACCGCCTCAATCCGGCCCTCGGCCTCTGCCCGCAATTGTGGCATGCGCCCGCGATCCAGCAGATTGGCCACCAGCCCCGTGATGAACACGGTCTTCCCCGCCCGCGACAAGCCGGTCACGCCCAGCCGGATCACGGTATCCGCCGCCGAGCCGAAGGAACGCGCCACCACTTCCACCGAGCCGGTCACCAGATCGCTTATGTCGATTGCCAAACCTGCCCTCCGGAACCCGCGTCCTTGCCTCTCTCCTGCTGAACATATGCCCTGCATGCAGGCAGGTGAAGGGGTGGGGCCTGACGACCCTGCGTCCGGCTGGACAGCAACAGGGCACTGCGCTAACCCGGCGACATGCCCAGATATGCCCTGAAAATCGAATATGACGGCACGCCCTTCGCGGGTTGGCAGCGCCAGTCGCAGGGACAGGTGTCCGTTCAGGGTGCGGTGGAGGCCGCGCTGGCAAAGCTGGAGCCGGGGCAGCACACCATCGCCGCCGCCGGGCGCACCGATGCAGGGGTGCATGCGACCGGCCAGGTGGCGACCTGTGATCTGGCGCGCGTCTGGGATGCGTTCCGCCTGTCCGAGGCGCTGAACTTCCATCTGAAGCCGGCGCCGGTGTCGATCCTGCGGGCGGTGCGGGTGGCCGATGACTTTCACGCCCGGTTCTCGGCGGTGGAGCGGCGCTATACCTTCCGGCTCGTACAGCGCCGCGCGCCGGTGACGCATGATCGTGGCCGGGTCTGGCAGGTGCTGAACCCGCTGGATGCCGATGCGATGCGCGAAGGGGCCGCCTTCCTGACCGGCCTGCATGATTTCACCACCTTCCGGTCGTCGATGTGTCAGGCGGCCTCGCCTGTCAAGACGCTGGACGAGATCAGGCTGGAGACGCTGGATTACCCCGGCGGTCAGGAAATCCGCTTTCATCTGCGTGCCCGCAGCTTCCTGCACAACCAGGTGCGTTCGATCGTCGGCACGCTGGAGCGGGTGGGCGCCGGGTCCTGGGCGCCCGAGACCGTCAGGCAGGCGCTGGAGGCACGCGACCGCGCCGCCTGCGGCCCGGTCTGCCCGCCGCAGGGGCTGTATCTGACCGGCGTGGGCTACCCCGACGATCCTTTCGCGGCCTGAGCCCTAGTTCAGATCCTTCAGCAACCGGCCATGGCGGCGCACCTCGGCCACCACGGCGCCGAACGTGTCCAGCCCCCGCCCCTTCAGCATCAGCAAAAGCTTCAGGAAGGCATCCGCCGTGGCGACGGTATCACCCAGCGCGGTATGGCGCGCCTCTTCGGGGATGGTGATGCCAAGCCGATGGGTCAGCGCATCGAGGCTATGCACCTCATGCTGGCCATAGATCACCGCCGACAGCAGCACGGTATCGAGCACCGGATGATCGAAGCGGGCACCGATAGCCGCCTCCTGCCGGCGCAGGAATTCCATGTCGAAGGGCGCGTTATGGGCAATCAGCACCGCACCTTCGGCGAATTTGTGGAAGGCACGGCCAACCTCTGCAATGCCCGGCGCCTCGGCCACCATGGCGTCGGTGATGCCGTGAACGGTGGTCGAGCCGGGCGGGATCGGGCGGCCGGGGTTGACCAGTGTGTCGAACACCTCGCCAGCCACCCGCTTGCCGTTGACGATGCGGACGGCCGCGATCTGTACGATCTGGTCTCCCTGCGCGGGCAGAAGGCCGGTGGTTTCGGTGTCGAACACCACGAAGGTCAGGTCTTCCAGCCGCGTATCGGCCACCGGCGCGTTGCGCGCCTTCGACATCAGGTCGAAATCATAGACCACCGCGCGCGGCACCGGGGTCGGGCGCGGACCAGCGCGGCGGGCGGCGCGCAGTGGCAGCACAAGGCTCTGGTGGCCATTGGTGCCCTCGGGCCAGAGGTCGGTGGCATGGGCGGCCAGCACACTGCGGCCGGTGATATCGGGCAGATCCTCGCCCAACGGCTCGGCCAGCCACCCATCCAGCGTGGCCAGTGACAGGGCCGCACCCTGCCAGCCCAGCACCACACGGGCATCGGCCCCGGCCTCGTCCAGGCGCAGGTGAAAAGGCGCCGGATGCCCGGACGCCGCAAGCCGCTGACCCAGATGGCCGATCAGCGCGATCAGTTCGAACCCGTTGCACCGCATGAGAAGCGGCGCGGCCTCTGCCGTCTCCACCGTCAGGCCCAACCCCTCCAGCCGGGCGCGCATCCCGTCCAGCAGGTCAAGCGCGCGGGCGGGGGCCAGCGGCAGCCCCTCGGCGCGATCCTCGTCATGGTGGCGGCTCAGGTCATTCACTGCCGCCGACAGTCCCGTCACCTCCTGTCGCATCGCGGTTTCCATGCGGGCAGGCACCGGCTCACCCTCGGGCAGCACGCCGAACAGCGTCATCAGATTGGCGGTCGGTCTGCGGATACGATCCAGCGCGACCGACAGCGCCGCATCGCGCCGCGCGCGGGTCGTCAGATCGGCGGTTACGTCGCGCAGCGTCAGCACATAGCCCGGCGGACCGCCCGCACCCTCGATCAGACGCATCCGCGCGGCCAGCACCTGCCCGCCGCTGCGCGTGG
>JGI26524J50256_1000818_pt1 | contig 34334 bp, 28 predicted proteins | sample ThiBio_inoc_plan_FD_50256 | JGI IMG/M metagenome (IMG submission 50256) | reverse complement strand
CCGCGATCGTTCAGCGCGGCGGTGCGGGCGGCGACACGCCCCGCCTCATCCGCCGAGGATTGGGCCTCCAGCACCTGTGCCTCCGCCTGCGCCACAGTCGCGCGTGCCGAGGCCAGCCCGGCCTTCAACTGGCTGCGCTGCAATTCCAGCGCGGTCAGCGACAGCGTGGCCAGTACCTGACCGGCCTCGACGTAATCGCCGACCTCAGCCTCCAGCGTCTCGATGGGCTGGCCCTCGATCAGCGGCTGTACGATCACCTCTTCCACGGCGCCAACCAGCCCTCCGGCAATCACCCGGTCGCGCAGATCGCGGCGGGCGACGGCGGAGACGGTGATTGCGGGCAGGGCAGGTTTTGCCGTTTCCGTGGCGGCCACGGGTTCTTCGGCCCGCGAAGCACCGGGCGTGGCCAGGGTTGCGGCCATTATCAGGCTGACAGCGAAATGACGCATTTTCATCAATCCTTCGACTTCGCGGCAGCCACTTCGGCCAGAACCGCGTCGATCATACGTTTCACCAATTCATTCAGTTCAGTCCGTCCGGCGCTGACCCGGTCCCCGGCCTGTGCCTGGATCGCCGCAGCCTTCACCAGCATCACCACCATGGCGGAATGGGCGGCAAAGTGGCGTTCGGCCTCGTCACGCGGCATTCCGGCAATCATGGCGAAGGCCGACAGCAGATAGCCGCGAATTTCGCTTTCCATCTTCTGCACAACCGCGCCGATTTCCGGTTTGCGCAGCGCGGCGGCGGTGATTTCAGCCCAGAGCGGGCCGTCATCGCAGCCCGAGCATTCTTCCTCGATATGCTGGTGCAGCCCGCAGCGCAGCGCGGCCAGCGGGTCGGCTGCGGCGGCGATGCTGGTGAACTTTTCCTCAACCTCGGCCAGATCGCGGGTCACGATGGCCTCGACCATCGCGGCCTTGGACGGGAAGTAGCGATAGAAATTGCCGACGCTCATCCCCGCCGCGCGGGCCAGATCCTGCATCGAGGCGCCGTCGAACCCCTTTTCGGCAAAGGTTTGGCGGATACTGTCAAGAATTTCGGCCTCGCGCGGACGCGCGGCCGTGGCAAGGGCCATACGGGGGCTTGTCATCAGGGAATCTCCGGCGGGGGCCGCCTGTCGCGAGTGAATGTTCATTCATCAGATGAGGCAAGTTCTGTCTTGCGTCAACTGGCGTTGAATTTTTCATGCTGAAAAGAACGCCGCAGATACGGGTTTGCCCGTTTCTGCGGCGTTCCTGTCACGTTTTGCAGGGGGATCAGGTCAGGCGGGCGCGTTTTTCGGCGCGGCGCCAGGCCTCTTTCGACCAGGCGAGCAGCAGCATCAGTCCGATTCCGCCACCGATGATCGCGGTATCCAGTGCAAAGCTCTGCGGCAGGACCAGCTTCACCCCGTTCGCGGCATAGCACAGCACGACGCCCAGCCCGAACACCGCCAGCCCGTTGCGCCCCAGAAGCGCGAAAGGCGCGGCTGCCCGATGCGCCGCCAGTTGCCGCACCAGCGGCCAGCAGGCCAGCAGATAGGCCAGCGCAAGCGCATGGCTCAGCCGGGGCAGGGCGAGGAAGGTCTTGTCGAAGGAAATGAAGATCCAGTGGAAATGCAGATACTCGGCGGCAAGATACAGCATGTGCCCGAAAGCATCCGACACCGGCTTGGCCAGCGAGGCGACCAGCGCGAAACCGACCCATGCCAGCGCCAGCCAGATCAGCCAGCGCCGCTTTGGAACGAAGCTGCCACCCCGACGAATGGCCATCCCGCTCAACAAGCCGACGGTGAAGATCACCTGCCAACTGAACGGATTGAAGAACCAGCCGCCATCCATCGGATAGTTGGGCATGTTGAAGTAGATCATCGCCGCCGCCAGCCACAGCACAACCGACAGTGCCATGGTCACACGCGGCCAGCGCAACCCTGCCCAGAGTGTCAGCGGCGCGAAGGCCAGCAGAACGGCATACAGCGGCAGGATGTTGGCATAGCCGATCTGATGGGTCAGCAGCGGGATGCCGATCAGAAACTCCAGCGGTTTCTGCCACTGGAAACGGATCGCATGCAGGCGCATCGCTTCGGGCGCGTCGAACCACAGCATCGTCGCGGCCGAGATGCCAAGCGCAATCACCGTGGTCACGATATGCAACTGATACAGCGTCCAGACCCGTCGCCAGATATGGCCGACGCCTTCCCAGAACGGGGCGGGGCGGTCGAAATACTTGCCATAGGCCAGCCCGGCAGCGATGCCCGACATCAGCACGAACGCCTCTGCCGCATCGGAGAAGCCGAAGTTCCGGGTGGTGAAATTCTCGTAAATCGTGCCGGGCGTGTGGTTGATGAAGATCATCATCAGACACAGGCCGCGAAACACGTCGAGCCGGGGATCGCGCGCGGCGCGGGGTTCAGGCGCTGACATGGGAAGGTTCGGTTCCGGCAAGTGCGGCGTTGGGAAGGGCGGTTTCACCCTCCCATATTGCAAGGATTTCGCGCTGGCGCTGCATCACCGCGGGCTCGGCCAGATCGGTGGGCGTGACGAACAGACCGCTGCGTGAGGGGCGGGAAGACCAGGACAGCAGTAGCGGGGCGGCCAGCATCGGCAGGATCACCGGCAGCATCCAGACCACCAGACCGGGCGCCATGGCCCAGGTGCCCGCCAGCGCCACGGCGCCGGTCATCACGATCCAGTGGCTTGCCGCCCAGGCCTCTCCGAGGCTCAGCGTGGCATCGCCCCGGTTGTTGGTGGGCCAGCCGCCATCGCGGCCCAGAAACACCTGAAACACACTGCGCGTCTGCCAGGCGAGCAGCACCGGTGCGGTGAGCGAGGAAAACAACAGTTCCGCAAAGACCGAAGCGAAGACCCGTGCGGCGCCACCGAAACTGCGGGCGCGACCGCTCATCGAGGCATGCAGGGCGATGGCGAATTTCGGCAGGATCAACAGGCCGAAGACACCGATGGCAAGGCCGATGGCCTTGGAGGTTTCAGCCTGCGGGAAGATCGGGAAGGGCCAGTAGGGTTCGGGGAAGTAATCGGGCGGCGGTGCGAAATAGGGCGCCAGAACCGATGCGACCATGAAGCCGATCCAGAACAGCGGCGAGATATAGGCCATGATGCCCTGAAAGAACACGAACCGGCTCCAGGGTTTCAGGCCGGGCGCCAGCAGCAGGCGGCTGTGTTGCAGATTGCCCTGACACCAGCGCCGGTCGCGTTTCGCATGGTCCACGATGTTTTCGGGGCCTTCCTCATACGACCCGTCCAGATCGTCGTCCAGCCGCACGCGCCAGCCCGCACGGGCCAGCAGCGCGGCCTCGACATAATCGTGGCTCATCACATGGCCACCGAATGGGGGCTTGCCGCGCAGTTCCGGCAGACCGCAGCTTTCGGCGAAGGCGCGGACCCGGACCATGGCGTTATGGCCCCAGAACGGCCCGGTGCGACCCTGCATCATTGCAAGCCCGCGCGCGAAGACCGGCGAGTGGAAGGCTGCGGAAAACTGCATGGCGCGGCCGAAGCGAGTTTCGGCGCGGGTCACCACCGGCAGGGTTTGCAGCAGACCCAGATCGGGGGCAGCCTGCATCCGGCGGGCCATTTCCACAATTGTCGCGCCTTCCATCAGGCTGTCGGCGTCGAGGATCAGGGCAAAATCATAGGCCCCACCGGATTTCTGGATGAAATCCTCGATATTCCCGGCCTTCTTGCCCCGGTTATCGGCACGGCGGCGATAGAAGATGCGTCCTTCTGCCGCCCGATCCCCGACCAGACGCAGGAACCAGAGGCGTTCGCGCGCGGCAATCGCCTCGTTCCGGCTGTCCGACAGGATGGCGATGTGGAACAGATGACCAAGTCCTGTAGCCTGAAGGCTTTCGTCCATCGCCGCCACGCGCGAGAAGGTGGCCACCGGATCTTCGTTATAGACCGGCACCAGAACTGCGACTTTCGCGGTCAGCGGTGCATCGGGCAGGGCAGGGGCGGCGGCCTGTGTTGTCAGGCCCATGAGGCCCTGAACTGCACCCCAAGCCAGCCACCAGGTCGAAATGAAGATGAGGACCGACCGCGCGATATCGATGGAATCCAACCCGTCCGACATGCCGAACTGAAGAAACAGCATGAAGGCCCCGGCCCCGGCGATGAGGCTGAGCACAACGGCAACGGCGCGCGGCAGCGCGGCGCCGGGTTGCCCCGCAGGGCCGGACATGGGTTACAGCCCCTGACGCGGCGACGCCAGCAGGTGCAGGCGCAGCATCAGTCCGCGCAGGAGGCCGCCATGCGGCGCTTCGAGAATCTGTTTGGGCATGACCATGGGCGCCGAAACAGGTGTGCCGATGGCCTGCACCATACGCTCGACCTCGGCAGAGGAGAGGGGGGCGGTGTTTTGCATCACGCGTTGATCCATTGATAGAGCCAGGTTTCCGAAAGCTTCCTTCCGAAACCCGCAACATGGGCAACCAGTTCCACGGTCGCCCCTTCTTCTGCCTTCACATCCATCGCCAGCCGCCAGATGTCAGAGCCCCAGACACGCTGGAAGCTCTGCGAGACGATCTCGCCGCCATGGACCGATACGACCGGCTCGACCGGCGCGTCAGCGGGCAGCGGGTCCAGCGGATCGCCGGTGAAATCCACCACGAACTTGCGGGTATTCTGGGCGCTTTCCACCCCCGAAACCCCGCCGACACCCGACCGCGTTTCCAGCACATGCGCCAGATCGGTCCGATCCTCGACCGGCAGATTGCCCCAGCGCAGGCGGTAGGTAAATTCGCGCGTATCCCCGGCCTTGACCGAGCCTTCGGGCACCCAGAAGGCGACGATATTGTCGTTCACCTCAAGGTCCGAAGGGATCTCAACCAGACGGACAACGCCCTTGCCCCAGTCCCCCAGCGGCTCCACCTCCAGCGAGGGGCGGCGCTCGTACCGGGCTTCGGCATCCTGATAATGCGCGAACTCGCGGTCGCGCTGATGAAGACCGAAGGCATGCGGGGTCGTTTCGGCGAAATGCGAACCTGCCAGACGGGGCGGGTTGCTGAGCGGACGCCAAAGCACATCGCCATCGGCACGGGTAATGCGCAGGCCGTCGCTGTCGTGAACCTGCGGGCGGTAATCGTCAAAGGCGTGACGGTTGCGTTCCGAGAACAGATACATCGAGGTCAGTGGCGCCACGCCAAGCTGCACCACATCGGCCCGGAAGAACAGCCGCGCGGTCACATCCATCACCGTTTCCTCGCCGGGGGTGATGACGAAGCGGTATGCCCCGGTCACGCTGGGCGAATCCAGCGCGGCGCAGACCGTGACACTGCGCGCGCCCGGTGCCGGACGGTCGATCCAGAAGGCAGAGAAGCGCGGAAATTCCTCGGCCGTGTCGGTCGCGGTGTTCAGCGCCAGACCCCGGGCCGACAGGCCATAGGCCGATCCCTGGCCGAGGGCACGGAAGTAGCTGGCGCCAAGGAAGGCGACCACTTCGTCCATCACATCCAGCCGGTTCAGCGGATAATGCAGGCGGAAGCCCGCGACACCCGGCATCACCTCGCCCGGCGGCACCTTGGCGGCCAGTTCGTTCAGGAAGCGGAAATCGTCGGTGGTAAACACCATCTCGCTGGCGTGGCCGTCGCGCACTTCGTAAAGGCGCACGGGTTCGGCAAACAGCCAGCCCATCGGGAAGGCATGAAGCTGGAACTGGCTGTCCTTGTCATCGTTCCAGCGTGCCTTTTCCGGATCGAAGCTGACCAGACGATAGTCATCATACTTCAGTCCGGCAAAGAAGCCGCTGATCTTTTCCGGCGCAGCATAGGGCAGGGCCGCCCGGTCCTGCATCTGGCGCGTCAGCATGTCGAAGCTGAATTGCTGCGGCGCAGCATCTGGGGCGGGGGTCGCAGCCTCCTGTGCGAAACCACGACCGGCAGCCGCCATTATGGCGCCCGAGGCAGCAGAGAGAATCAGAGCGCGGCGCGAGAGGGTGAGCTCGGCCGAAGAGCCAGGCAGCATAGCAAGAATTCCAAGAGATTCCGGGCACTCGGGACAGTGCCGCATTCGGGGTGCTATATCTGTGCCCGCGCGGGATTTGCAAGGTGTGCCGGTGACTTGGCCAGCTTATCAGCGCGAAATTGCCCGCCTGTTGCGCGGCCGCCTGCGGAGCCTTGCCGAAGCTGTGCAATTTGCAGGCGCAGAATGAAGATTTCCGGGGGGCGAGTGCGATGGCGCACTCTTGCCGGTTGGCGCCGGCACGCCCTTTCTGCGGGGGCGATTCTCTCCGCGGGCTTACCAGTGCGGTGGCTTCTGGTCGGCCAGCGGGATGCTGCCGCCCTCGGCCTCGCGTTCGGCCTCACGTTCCATCAGCAGACCGATGCGGCGGGCCATGATGTCCATTTCGCGGCTCTGGCGGACCACGATATCCGACAGATCCTCGACCATGCGCGCCAGATGGGCGAGTTGTTCTTCCAGCGTGGTGATCCTGTCCATGTCCGGCCTTTCCCTTCCCGCACTTGTCGCGCTGCCCCCCATCCGCTAAGGCAAACGCGATTGCAAGCGAGGCCATCCCCATGTCGAAGGACAAACCCGCCCGCCGCCCGAAGGCTGAACCTCCCAAGGGCTTCCGCGACTATTTCGGTGCCGAAGTCACCGAGCGCAAGGCGATGCTGGACCAGATCGCCGGGGTTTACCATGCCTATGGTTTCGATCCGCTGGAAACCAGCGCGGTCGAGACGGTTGAGGCGCTGGGCAAGTTCCTGCCCGATGTGGACCGCCCGAATGAAGGCGTGTTCGGCTGGCAGGATGAGGACGACCAATGGCTTGCCCTGCGCTATGACCTGACGGCGCCGCTGGCGCGGGTGGCGGCGCAGTTCAGGAATGATCTGCCATCGCCCTACCGGCGCTATGCCATGGGCCCGGTCTGGCGCAATGAAAAGCCGGGGCCAGGGCGGTTCCGTCAGTTCTATCAATGCGATGCCGATACGGTGGGCAGCCCCACCGTCGCGGCGGATGCGGAAATCTGCGCCATGCTGTCGGACGCTTTGGAAGTGGTCGGCATTCCGCGCGGCGACTACATCGTGCGGGTCAATAACCGCAAGGTTCTGAATGGCGTGATGGAGGTCGCGGGCGTCCTGGACCCGAGCGACCCGACCCGCTTCGAGGCCGAACGCGGCATCGTGCTGCGCGCCATCGACAAGATCGACCGCTTGGGCGAGGCTGGCGTGCGCGCCCTGCTGGGCGCGGGCCGCAAGGACGAAAGCGGCGATTTCACCAGGGGCGCGGGGCTGTCGGACGAACAGGCCGAGGTGGTGATGGCCTTCATGGCCGCCAAGCGCGACACGGGTGCGGCTACAGCCGCGCGGCTGCGCGATCTTGTCGGTGGCTCCGTGATCGGCCTTGAGGGTGTTGGCGAGCTGGAAACCATGGCTGATCTGTTGGACGCACAGGGCTATGGCGCCGACCGTATCGTGATCGACCCCGGCGTGGTGCGGGGGCTTGGTTATTACACTGGCCCTGTGTTCGAGGCGGAACTTACCTTCGGAATCCTCGACGAAAAGGGCCGCAAGCGGCAGTTCGGCTCGGTCTCGGGTGGCGGGCGCTATGACGATCTGGTCAAGCGCTTCACCGGGCAGGCGGTGCCGGCGACCGGGGTTTCCATCGGCGTCGACCGGCTGCTGGCCGCGCTGCGCGCCAAGGGGCGGATGGGGCAGGCGGCGCAGGGGCCGGTTGTCGTGACGGTGATGGACCGCGACCGCATGGCCGATTACATGGCCATGGTGGGCGAACTGCGCCGCGCGGGCATCCGGGCCGAGATGTATCTGGGCAACCCGAAGAACTTTGGCAACCAGTTGAAATATGCCGACAAACGCGAAAGCCCGGTGGCGGTGATCCAGGGCGGCGACGAGGCGGCGAAGGGCACGGTGGTGCTGAAAGACCTGATCCTCGGGGCGAAGATCGCGCAAAGCGCCTCGCTGGAGGAATGGAAGGACCGGCCCGCGCAGGTCGAGGTCGCGCGCAGCGATCTGGTCAGCGCCGTGCGCCGGATGCTGGACCAATGACCATCAGCCCCGCCGCCCGCGTCGAGGCCGAGGCGCTGTTCGCGGCCTTCCGCGCCACCGGCGCCGCGCCGGTGGAGGCGGATGTGCTGCAACCCGCTGGCACCCTGCTGGACCTGTATGGCGAGGACATCCGCGCCCGCGCCTATGTCACGCAAGACCCGCTGCGCGGCGAAATGGTGCTGCGCCCCGATTTCACTGTGCCGGTGGTGCAGGCGCATATGTCGGGCGGGGCGGAACCGGCGCGCTATTGCTATATGGGCGAGGTGTTCCGCAAACAGGATCATCTTGGCCCGCGCGCCAGTGAATATCTGCAAGTCGGGTTCGAGGTGTTCGATCGCGATGCACCCAAGGCCGATGCCGAGGTCTTTGCCCTTTTCGCCGGGCTGCTTGGCCCGCTCGGGTCGAAGGCGCTGACCGGCGACATCGGCATCCTGCTGGCGGCCATCGAGGGGCTGACCACCACACCGCGCCGCAAGGCCGCGCTGCGTCGTCATGTCTGGCGGCCGCGGCGCTTTCGCGCGCTGCTGGACCGTTTCGCGGGCCGCGCGCCGGTATCCGAGGCACGGGCGCGTCTGCTCGGCCACCTGAAAACCGACAGTGCCGAGGCGCTGATGCAGGCCGCCGGGCCGTTGACCGGATTGCGCGGTGCCGATGAAATCGCTGACCGTGCCCGTGCGCTGATCGAGGATGCCGAGGCACCGCCGATTGCCGCGCCGGAGGCCGCGCTGCTTTATGATCTGCTGGGTCTTGCCGCCCCTGCGGATTCGGCGCTGGCGCATCTGCGCGGTATCCAGCCCCTGATGCCCGCCATCGCCCCGGCAGTGGATCGGTTCGAGGCGCGGCTGGCCGCGCTGCGCGCCCATGGCATCGACACTTCCAGCCTGCCGTTCGAGGCGAGCCATGGCCGCACCACGCTGGAATATTACGACGGTTTCGTTTTCACCTTCCATGCCGGCGATGCGGAGGCGGAGACGCCGCCGCTGGCCTCGGGCGGGCGCTATGACGCGCTGACCGCGATTCTGGGTCAGGGCCGGTCCATCCCCGCCGTCGGCGGGATCATCCGGCCCGCGCTGGTGGCCGAACGGAAAGGGGCCTGAGCCATGAGCCTCAAGATCGGGGTGCCGTCCAAGGGGCGGCTGATGGAAAAGACCTTCGACTGGTTCGGCGCACGTGGGGTGACCATGGTACGCACCGGGTCGGAGCGCGAATATGCCGGGGCGGTGGAAGGCATCGGGGGCGTGGAACTGGTGCTGCTGTCTGCGGGGGAGATCCCGCGCGAACTGGCAGCCGGGCGCATCCATCTGGGCGTTACCGGATCGGACCTTGTGCGCGACAAGCTGGCGGACTGGAACAAGCAGGTGGCCGAACTGGCGCAGCTGGGCTTTGGTCATGCGGACCTCATCATCGCGGTTCCGGCCTGCTGGATTGACGTTGATACGCTGGACGATCTGGATGCTGCTGCCAGCGCCTTTCGCGCGCGGCACGGCTTCCGCCTGCGCATCGCCACCAAATATCACCGTCTGGTGCGGGATTTCCTGACGGCGAATGGTGTGGCGGATTACCAGCTTGTCGATAGCCAGGGCGCGACCGAGGGCACGGTGAAGAACCTGACGGCCGAGGCGATCGCGGACATCACCTCGACCGGCGAGACGCTGCGCGCCAACCATCTGAAGATCCTGACCGATGCGGTGATCCACCGCAGTCAGGCGACGCTGTTCCTGTCGCATCGCGCCGACTGGGGCGCGGAACGCGCGGTGCTGGAGGCGCTGGTGGCGAAGCTAGGACTCAGCGCGCCCGCGCTTTCCGGCTGACCAGCGCGACCCCGAAGGCGGCCAGCGCCATGCCGGCCCAGGAAAGCGGCGGCATGGCCTCGCCCAGCAGGGGCCATGCGAACAGGGCCGACAGCGCGGGGACAAGGTAGAACAGCGCCGAGACCCGCGCGACCTCGCCCACGCGGATCATCGCCAGCAGAAGCGTCATGGCCAGCAGCGAATTGCCGATCACCAGATAGGCCATGGCCCAGAGGAATTCGGCATCCCAGTTGATCGCCATGCTTTCGGTCGCCAGTGCCACGGGCAGGGTGCAGGCTGCGCCGACGGCATATTGGATCAGGTTCGATGTCACCGGATGGTGGCTGACCCCGAAGCGTTTCTCGTAAAGTGTGCCGCCGGTGATGCCCAGCAGGGCCACGAAGGTCAGCACCAGGCCGAGCGTGTTTTCAGCAGCCACTGCCGAACGGCCAAGGATCACCATTACCGATCCCGCCAGCCCCAGCGCAAGGCCGGTCCATGCCTTGCGGCCCAGCCGCTCGCCCACTGTCCACGGTGCGGCCAGCGCCACGAGGATCGGTTGCAGGCAGACGATGATCGCCACCCCGCCTGCCGAAACGCCCAGCTTGAAGGCCACATAGCACAGGCCGAAATAGACCACCTGAATGAGGAACCCGACCAGCGCCACATCCCCCGCCGCGCGCCAGCTTTTCGGCAGGGGCGGGCGCATCACCAGTGCCACGGGGATCAGCAGCGCCAGTACCAGCGAATAACGCAGCGCAAGGATGGTCAGTGGCGCGGCATGGGCGACGGCGATCTTGGCCACGGCGAAGCCCGCCGACCACAGGATCAGGAAGATGACGGGGGCGAGGATCAGCCAGAGGGGACGGGTGCTTTGCATGGCCGCACCATCCTGTGCCACCCCGGTTTGCGCAAGCCGCAGCCGCGACATGCGGTGTCGGAAATGCCTTAACGCAACCCGATCTCGGCCAGCGCGCGCGCAAGGTCTTCGGGCAGGGCATCGTCCTGCGCGCGGCTTTTCGGCAGGTCGCGCGGGCTGTCTTCGGCGGTCAGATAGCGCCAGCCCTGAAACGGGCGGCGGGGCGCGGCCTCGGTGCGGATGACCTGCGGGTCCAGCAGCAGCGCACAGCGCGAGATGCCGTCGCCACCTTCCACACGCTCCAGCCCCAGAATGCGCTGGCGGGCCAGCACCTCGCCCTTGATGACCCAATAGAGCGAGCCGCCCGCCAGAACCTCGGCCTCACGCTTGGGCCACATGCGGGTGACATGCACCGCCCGGCCTTCCGGCCAGCGATGGGCCTGCGATTGCTGCCAGTCCTCCAGATCCTCGACGGAATCGGCGCCGACGCAGAGTTTCAGAAGATTGACGAAATCGGCCACCTTGCCCCCCGTTGCTGATCCGCAGTTAGGACGATGATCCCGTCACGGCAAGCCCTTTGACGCTTCCGTCTGACAAGCGTATCCTGTAGGGCCTCCCCCCGCAGACCACCATATGAAGGAAAATCCGATGTCTCGATTCGCAGCACCCATTGCCGAGCAGATCTGGGACATGAAATACCGGCTGAAACAGGCGGATGGCACGCCGGTGGACGGTTCGGTCGAGGATACCTGGCGCCGCATCGCGCGGTCGCTGGCCGAAGTGGAAAAAGACCCGGCGCTGTGGGAAGAGCGATTCTATTCCGCGCTTGAAGGTTTCAAATATCTGCCCGCCGGGCGGATTACCGCCGGTGCGGGCACCGGCCGCAGCGTCACTTTGTTCAACTGCTTTGTCATGGGCACCGTGCCGGACAGCATGTCGGGCATTTTCGACGCGCTGAAGGAAGCCGCGCTGACCATGCAGCAGGGCGGCGGGATCGGCTATGATTTCTCGACCATCCGCCCGCGCGGCGCCGAGGTGAAGGGCGTCGCTGCCGATGCCTCCGGCCCGCTGTCGTTCATGGATGTGTGGGATGCGATGTGCCGCACCATCATGTCGGCCGGTTCGCGTCGGGGCGCGATGATGGCCACCATGCGCTGTGACCACCCGGATGTGGAGGCCTTCATCGAGGCCAAGAAAGACCCGGCCCGCCTGCGAATGTTCAACCTGTCGGTTCTGGTCACCGATGCCTTCATGGATGCGGTGAAGGCTGATGGCCCATGGGAGCTGCAATTCGGCGGCAAGGTCTATCACACGGTTCAGGCGCGCGATCTGTGGAACAAGATCATGCGCAACACCTATGATTTCGCAGAACCCGGCGTCATCTTCATCGACCGCATCAACAAGATGAACAATCTTGGCTATGTGGAAACCATCGCCGCGACCAACCCCTGCGGGGAACAGCCGCTGCCGCCCTATGGCGCCTGCCTGCTGGGGTCGGTCAATCTTGCGACGCTGGTGACGGACCCTTTCACGCCGAAAGCAAAGCTTGATCCGGTCGCGCTGGATGAACTGGTCCGCCTTTCGGTGCGGATGATGGACAATGTGGTGGACGCCAGCCGCTTCCCGCTGGAACAGCAGGCGCTTGAGGCGCGCAACAAGCGCCGCATCGGGCTGGGCGTGACCGGCCTCGCGGATGCCCTGCTGATGCTGGGCCTGCGCTATGGCAGCACCGAGGCTGCGGCGCAGACCGAAGCCTGGATGAAGGCCATTGCCCGCGCCTCCTACCTCGCCTCGGTCGATCTGGCGAAAGAAAAAGGGCCCTTCCCGCTGTTCGATGCCGAGGGATATCTGGCCTCCGGCAACATGATGCAGATGGATGAGGATGTGCGCGAGGCGATCCGCACGCATGGCATCCGCAATGCCCTGCTGACCTCCATTGCGCCTACCGGCACCATCTCGCTTTACGCGGGCAACGTCTCGTCCGGGATCGAGCCGGTCTTTGCCTATGCCTACAAGCGCAAGGTCTTGCAGAAAGACGGCTCGCGCACCGAGGAAGAGGTGGTCGATTACGCGGTGAAGCTGTGGCGCGATCTGAAGGGCGATGCGGCCCTGCCGGATTATTTTGTCAACGCCCAGACCCTGCCGCCGCTGGATCATGTGCGCATGCAGGCCGCCGCGCAGAAATGGATCGACTCGTCGATCTCGAAAACCATCAACTGCCCCGAGGACATCAGCTTTGACGATTTCAAGGAGGTCTACATGGCCGCCTGGGATCAGGGCTGCAAGGGCTGCACCACCTACCGTCCGAATGCGGTGACGGGTTCCGTGCTGACCGTTTCGGAAAGCAGCGAAAAGACCCCGGCCGAGGCACATGCCCCGGTCGAGGGCGGCGAGGTGGTCTATCTGTCCGAGCCGCTGGATCGCCCGGCCGCGCTGGAGGGGCAGACCTACAAGGTGAAATGGCCGGGCAGCGAACACGCGCTTTACATCACCATCAACGACATCGTCATTGCGAACCATCGCCGCCCGTTCGAGGTTTTCATCAATTCCAAGAACATGGAGCATTTCGCCTGGACCGTGGCGCTGACCCGGATGATTTCGGCGGTGTTCCGGCGTGGTGGCGATGTGTCCTTCGTGGTGGAGGAGTTGAAAGCCGTATTCGACCCGCGCGGCGGTGCCTGGATGGAAGGGCGCTACATTCCCTCGATCCTCGCGGCGATCGGCGGCGTGATCGAACGCCACCTCATCTCCATCGGCTTCATCGAGGGCGAGGGCATGGGCCTGAAATCCGACCCCAAGGCCGAAGTCGTCGCCATCGGCGGCCGCCCCGGCAAGTCCTGCGACAGCTGTGGCAGCTATGACCTGCGCATGGTCGAAGGCTGCATGACCTGCGGCAGCTGTGGCCAGAGCAAGTGTGGCTGAAACAAGGTTTTGTGGTTGTTGTCTGACCCACAATAAATTGGTCGGTCCGGTGGGATTTGACCATTCCGGCACAGACCAAATGACCATCGGCTGCCACGCAGCCGGTGGTTTCTTTTATATTGATGTTTTGTGTGGCTGGTGGACGTCCTGCCGTTGATGACCAGCCGCGCTTTCGGCATCCGCTTCGCCGACCCCTGTGATGAGTTCACCCTCAAGCGCCGCTTCGGAAGCAGGTGTCCGCGCAGCGTGCAGGGATATCCTGATCTTTAAATGGCTTAGGTGGACTTGCTCAAAACTCCGTTCTCAACGCTCTGCGACGCCGGTTGTTTCTGACGGCAGCTTCTCTGTTGAGGGTCAAGATTATGACTTTGCGGCGGGAGTTTCCGGATTTACGCAAGGATATGCGGAAGGGTATCCGAATCTATGACGCCTCTTTGCCGAGCGTAATTCTCGCCTCAAGTGCATTCGCCAGATCCCAGTCGATGACCAGTTGATTGACCAACTGCTGGGAAATCATTTCGTAGGTTACTTCGGCCCTTTCGCGGCCAATGGCGATCACTACAACTCCGGGTGTTCCGTTCTCTGCCGCATTGCGTGCCAGCCAGGACAGATGATCCATCGTGATGCCGGTCCACATTGCATTGATCTCGGCCAGCAGTGCGGTGTCCTGCGCCGACAGGCCTGATTTGGGAATCAGAACGCCGCCGACATCGCCGGCAATCAGCGACCGGAGTTCGGCCGCGGAAATGTCGCCCGCTAACATTACCTCGCTTTGCGCACCGCCGAACGGGCGCTCGGATGAACCGACGCTGGTGATGATCGTATCCATCTGACGGATCAAAGCGTTCTCACCGACAAAGATCCGACGGTAAGAGGCGGCATCCTGAACATATTCCCGGATTGCCCGGGTTTTCGCCTTATCATAGCGCCTTGGAATGAAGGCGGGCACACCGCCCAGAAGAAGCCTTTCGCCACTGCCATTCCCGACACTGTTGTTCAGCCGTTCGGCAAGCAGGGTGGATGAGTGATCCGGCAGCGCCAGCGTCAGAAGCTCGGCCGTGACAGGCACGAATTGGATGGAGCGATCCTTGCTGAGGCTGCGCCCGGCAGCCTCCAGCCCTTGAACCAGCGCCCCTACCGTACGGCCCCAGGTCACACCCACGATGGAGGCACGCTGGAGCAGCTCGATCAGACGCCCGGCGGCGGAACGGCCCAGCCGGCGGGACCGCAGATCGAACGCGCCGGCAGTGGGCGAGTCGCTGCCGCTGTCGAAAACCCGAACCTCGGGAATGAAGCCGCCCGTAGTCTGCCCGAGTTTGCGCAAGCCCTCGACCAGTCCGCGCGGCGCAAGCAACTGTTGCAGATCCCGCATCACCTCAGGCGGCAGGCCCCGGTCGTTGAAGCGCAACTCCACCTCCAGCCACCCCTTGTCGGCAGCATGCGCCAAAAGCCGGGACACATGGGATTGCGAAACATTTCCAAGATAATGGCGGATTTCATCCTGAGACAGGCCGTGTCTGGCCCGCAGATAGGCGGCCTTCAGCGCTTGTACATCCCGCGAGCTGGTCGGTGCCTGCTGATCTGTCCGCATTCTCGTTCCGCCAGCTGAGAGGATCTGCATATTTATGCCAAATGGTTATTACTATGGCAAGCTCATGCCCGCACCGCTAGCGTTTTTCGTGGAGATGGAAAGGGGTCTTTGTGGTTGGACCCGACTGTTGATCCTGGGAGGGAAACATGAACCTGACACGGCGCAGCTTGCTGCAATCGACCACGGCAACGATTCTGGCAACGGGCCTTCTTGCGCCCCGCCGTGCGTTGGCGGCCTCGGTCAAGATCGGTTTTCTGCTGAAGACCATGGAGGAAGAGCGCTATCAGCTGGACAAAGCGGTTTTCACCGCCAAGGCCGAGGCACTGGGTGCCGAGGTGATCTTCGATTCCGCCAACAATGACGAGCAGCAGCAGCTGGCCAAGTTCGAGAACATGATCTCGAAAGGGGCGCAGGTGATCGTCATGCAGCCAGTCAACACCGGCACGGCGGGCGCCATGGTGTCGATGGCCAATGCCGAGGGCGTCAAGGTCGTCGGATACGACTCCATGCTGAGCAACGGCCCGCTGGACGCCATGGTCATGCAGGACAGCTGGGCCGTGGGCAAGCTGCAAGGCGAGGCGATGGTCGAATGGCTGAAGGCCCACAAGGGCGGCAAGGTTGAAGGCAAGGTCGCGCTGATCATGGGGCAGCCCGGCGATTCCAACGCCATCGCCATGTCCAGCGGCGCGCTGGAAATCATCAAGGCCAATCCGGGGCTGGAACTGGTGGCCGAACAGGCCCATGAGGGCTGGTCGTCGGAAAAGGCGATGGCCACCACCGAGAATGTGCTCACCAAATACGCCAATGCGGTGGATGCGTTCATCTGCAACAACAGCGGCATGGCACGGGGTGTCATCGCGGCGCTGGATGCGCAGGGTCTGGCCAGCGTCGGTAAAGTGTTTGTTGCGGGATCGGATGCCGATCTGGTGAACATCCAGTTCGTGGCCCAGGGCAAACAGGCCGCCGAAATCTGGAAGAAGATCGAACCGCTGGCGGAAACCGCAGCTCAGATCGCATTTGATCTCGCCAGCAACCCGGATCTGCCGGCGGCCGATGCGATCAATGCGGACCGCATGATCAACAACGGTATGGTGGACGTGCCCACGGTCGTCACGCCCGTTGTGCTGGTGACCAGGAGCAATCTGGATGACACTGTCATCGCTGGCGGGTTCTATACCCGCGAACAGGTCTACGGCTCTTAACCCGCCCGGCCCGATCCGATCTGTCTGAATCCGCATCGGGCTGATGCCGTGTCTCCGCGCTGTCTGCGGAGGCACGCAGAAGGATCCGTCATTTCCTTAGATCACGCAGCCGGAGGTTTGCCCTCGGGTGGCGCAAGCACGGAGGTCGCTGGCGCGATGGCGAACGACATCGTTCTTAAAATGGTGGACATCACCAAGGAATTCCCCGGGGTAAAGGCTCTGAGCCATGTGAACTTCGAAGCGCGCTCGGGTGAGCTGCTGGCTTTGATGGGCGAGAATGGCGCGGGCAAATCAACCCTGATGAAAGTGCTGTCGGGTGTCTGGCCCTATCCAACCTATACAGGTGACATCTATGTAAATGGTGAAAAGAAGACCTTCTCGGGCACCCGACAGGCCGAGGAGGCGGGCATCGCCATCATCTATCAGGAGTTGAACCTGATCCCCGAGATGACGGTGGCCGAAAACATCTTTCTGGACCGGCAGTTCACCGATGCGATGGGGCGGATAGACTGGGTGCGGCTGAACCACGAGACCAGACTTTTGCTGGACGAGTTGGGCATCCGCGATTTCCAGCCGACCGACAAGGTGTCCAGCATCACGGTCGGCAAGCAGCAGATGGTCGAGATCGCCAAGGCGCTGTCGAAGAAAGCCCGCATTCTGGTGCTGGACGAACCCACCTCGGCCCTGACCGACAAGGAGGTGGCAGACCTTTTCCGCATCATCCGCAAGCTGAAGGCGGATGGGGTCTGTATGTGCTACATCTCGCATAAGATGGAGGAAATCCAGCAGGTTGCCGACCGGATCGTCGTCCTGCGCGATGGCCAGACCATCGGTGATGTGACGCCCATTGCCGAAATCACCATGGATCAGATCATCAGCCGGATGGTTGGGCGCGACATCAAGGACATGTTTCCCAAACGCGAGGCAAAGCGCGGGCGCAAGATCCTGGAAGTGCGCCACCTTGAGGTGGACCACCCGACGCTGCCGCATGAAAAGCGGGTCAAGAAGACTTCGTTCACCGCCTATGAGGGCGAGATCCTCGGCATCTCTGGCCTGATGGGCGCGGGGCGGACCGAACTGGTCGGTGGCATTTTCGGCGCCTACCCGGGCATGTCGCGGGGCGAGGTTCTGCTGGAGGGCAAGAAGCTTGCAATCCGCTCGCCCCGCGACGCGATCGACAATGGCATCGCGCTTCTGACCGAGGATCGCAAGGCGCTTGGCCTGTTCCTGAGCGAGCCGATCAGTTTCAACACCACGATCAGTTCGCTGGAAACTGTCAGCAGCAAGCTTCTGGGGGTGATCAATCACGCCCGTGAGCGCGAGCTGGTGACGGATTATGTCAAGCGATTGGGGGTCAAGACACCCAGCATCGACACGGTCATCGGTACGCTGTCGGGCGGCAACCAGCAGAAGGTGATCCTTGGCAAATGGCTGAATGCCAAACCCAAGGTCTTCATCCTGGACGAGCCGACCCGCGGCATCGACATCGGCGCCAAGGTCGAAATCTACAAGCTGCTGCACAGCCTCGCCGAAGAGGGAGTGGCAGTCATCGTGATCTCGTCGGAACTGCCCGAGGTGCTGGGGATCAGTGACCGCATTCTGGTCATGGCCGAGGGCAGGATCGTTTCGGAGTTCAACCGGGACACCGCGACCAAGGAAGCAATCATGGAATACGCGACGGGAAACGCGAAGGGAGGAGACAGTAAATGAGCAATAGCAGCCTTGTAAGTTTCATGAAGAAGAACGCGACGTTGATCGCGTTGATTGTCCTGGCCCTGGGAATGGGCCTCGCGGACGATTCCTTCTTTACAGCCCGGAACCTGAGCAATCTGGCCCGTCAGGTCACGATCATCGGCATTATCGCCGTCGGTATGACCATGGTGATCCTTATTGCCGGGATCGACCTTTCTGTGGGCAGCGTGGCGGGTCTGGCTGCCGTTGTCGTGACTATTCTGATGCAGAATGACATGAACGTCTGGATCTCGATTATCCTGACGCTTTCACTTGTCGGCGTGGTGATCGGGGGGTGGAACGGCTTCTGGATCGCGCATTACAAGATACCGGCCTTCATCATCACACTTGGTATGCTGACAATCGCACGCGGGCTGGCGCTGACCATCTCGGACGGCAGTGCCGTGCCGGTGACGGACACGACCTTCCCGCTGATCGGTGGCGCCTATATCCCGCCCATGATCTCTGTCGTGCTTATTCTCGGGGTTTTTGGCCTGGTTCTGTTCGCGACGATGCGCAGCGCGATGCGCGTGCGTGCAATCGGCGGCAAGGTTGACAGGGTGCAGATCATCACCAACCTGATCCTTGCCGGGGCGGGGACGGCGCTCGCGCTCTACATGTTCGGCAGCTACAACGGCATTCCGGTTCCCGTGGCGATCTTCGCCGTGATTGCCGGTGCTGGTATCTATGTGCTGGGGCAAACCCGTTTCGGGCGGCGGCTCTATGCGCTGGGTGGGAACGAGGACGCCGCCCGGCTGTCGGGGATCGACGTCTACCGGACCAAGCTGATTGTCTACATCGTTGTTTCGGTGCTGTCGGCGCTGGCCGGAATCCTTCTGGCCTCGCGGCTGAACGGTGCTTCGCCCAACCTTGGCACCATGTTCGAGCTGGACGCGATCGCGGCCGTGGTTATCGGCGGCACCAGTCTCGCGGGCGGCTCGGGTACTATCGGCGGCACAGTGATCGGCGCGCTGATCATCGGGGTGCTGAACAATGGGATGAGCCTCTTGGGTGTCTCGGCCTTCTACCAGCTGATCATCAAGGGTTTCATTATCATTCTCGCCGTTTGGTTCGACGTTTTGCAAAAGCGCAAATGATCGGACCTGCCCGCTGCATGGCGCTCCCCCATTGCAGCGGGCCCTGGCTTTCGGGCGGCGCCGCAGGCCGGTCCCGGGGCACCTGGGCACAGATGAAGCATTTGCTGCGCACCTGCCCTGGTCGGGGATATGATCGCCCGACGCCAGCGCTCTGTAAGGCCGGACTTTGATTTCCTGATGATTGTGGCGCAAGCGCCCAAATGGGAAGTATCCAGTTAGATGTCGGAATCCATGAAGATTGCAGTGCTGGGGCCCGTCCCCCGAGACAGGATCGTCACCCACAACGGCGAGACCTTCGAGAAATATGGTTGTGCAACCTATACCGCCGCCGCCCTTTCGGCGCTGCTGGGTGACAGTGGCACGGTTCATCCGATCTGCCATGTGCGCAGGCGCGACCTGGAACCTGTGCGCGACATTCTGAGACAGTTCGCCAATGTCGAACTTTCGGGGATCACCTCGGCGCTGGATCAGGGCGATGTCGTCCAGCTGACCTATCTGGATCAGAACAGGCGGGCCGAACGCCAGACCGGCTTCATGGACCCGATCCTGCCAGAGGATCTGGCGGAGGTTCTGGATGCCGATGCCTTTGTCTGCGTGCCGATCACGGATTATCAGGTCAGTCGGGCGACGCTGAAATATATCAAGGAAAACAGCAAGGGCATCACAATCCTCGATGCTCATGGCCCGACAAGCTGTCTGACGCGGAACGGCGAGCGGCATCACCGCTTCTGGGCCGACCGCGACAGCTGGCTGCCCTATATCGACATTCTGAAGATGAACCTCGAAGAGGCGGCCTGCAGCTGGTTCGACACCGAATATTCGACTGAAGACCTGCGCGAGGTGGCGCAGCTTGCCATGGACGATCTGCCGCGGTTTGCCCGGCATTGTCTGGATCGCGGCGTCAAGGCCTTGTGCGTGACGCTCGATCAGCATGGCTGCGTGGTCTACTTCCGGGGTGCGAATGGAGCGATGCAGGAACATGTGGTCAAGCGGGTGCCGGTCGAGAAGGTGGTGGATACGACCGGCTGCGGCGATTCCTTCGCCGGAGGGCTGGCCTTCGGCTATTTGCGGCACCGCGACTTTGTGAAGGCCTGCCAATACGGCAATGCGGTTGGTGCGCAGCGCTGCGTCAGCTCTCAGATCGCAAATTACAAATCCCTTGAAGAGACGGAACGGCAGATCGCCGAGACCTACGGCGCGTAACGCGCGCTGCAAGCCTTCCATCCTTCAAAACCGGAGAAGAATGATGCTCCATCATCTGAATGGGCCTGAATGGCGTATTTCGGAAGCCGGATTCGACATCCGCAGGGCCAATGTTTTTGAGACGCTGTTCACCACCGGCAATGGTTTTCTGGGAACGCGCGGCACGCTGGAGGAAGGGTTCCGTGGCGACTATTCGGGAACCTATCTGGGCGGTGTTTTCGATGCCCACGACTCGCCCGTAATCAATCTGGTGAACGCGCCCGATTGGTTATCGCTCGGGGTGCATGTTCACGGTATCCGGCTTGATGTGCAAAGCTGCAAGGTGGTTTCACACCGTCGCGCCCTTGACCTGCGGCAAGGGGTTCTTTGGCGCAAAACCGTCTTCGAGGACGATCAGGGGCGGCGCACGCAGATCGAAAGCCTGCGTTTTGCCAGCTTTGCCGATCAGAACCTCTGCGTCCTGCGACTGGCAGTCACGCCACTCAATCACAGCGGGCCGGTGATCTTCGAAAGTGCTCTTGACGGGTGCCGCAGCAATCTGGAACGGCTGCCCGCCTATGTCGGTGCGCCGGTGTTCGCCCCCGAAGTGAAGTGGGAGAAATGGGCAAAATCCCTGCATCTGGAGCCGGTCGCCTTAAACGCCGGCGATGATGATCTTTATCTCGAGATGCGCACAATCCATAGCGGCATACATGTCGGCCTTGCATCGACATTGCTGCCCTCGATCCCGCCGCGTTCCAATTCCACCGAACGGCGTTCCGCCTGGCTGGCAGAGCGGCAGATGTTCGAGCCGGTCATGGGCGAAACCGTGTCTGTCGACAAGTTCGTGACCATCCATACCTCGCGCGAGGCGCCCGCCGACCGCATTTCTGCCCTGTGCAGAGAGAAGCTGGGCGCCCATCTCTCGTTGGGCTTTGATCACGCACTTGCTGCGAATGCAGCCGTCTGGCGGCAGAAGTGGCATGACTGCGATGTTGTCATCGAAGGCGATCCCGAGATGACCCAGGCCGCCCGGTTCAGCATCTATCATCTGCTGATCGCGGCGAATCCCAATGATCCCAAGGTCAATATCGGTGCCAAGTCTCTGTCAGGCGAAGGTTATCGCGGTCACGTCTTCTGGGACACCGAGATCTTTCTTCTGCCGTTTTACATCTACACGCAACCCGACACCGCGCGGGCTCTGCTGATGTATCGCTATCATACACTGCGGGGCGCCCGCACCAATGCCCGTGCGAACGGCTTCCGGGGCGCGCAGTTCGCCTGGGAATCCGCCGATACCGGGCAGGAAACCACACCGAAATGGACGGCGGACGGCCGCCACCGGATCTGGACCGGAGAGGAAGAGATCCACGTCACCGCCGATGTGGCCTATGGCGTGCTGACTTACGTCAACGCCACGGGCGATACCGCCTTTCTGTCCCGTTTCGGCGCCGAGATCCTGTTCGAAACCAGCCGGTTCTGGCTTTCGCGTCTGGAGGAAGATGCAGCGACCGGAAAACTGGTGCTGCGGCGGGTGATCGGCCCCGACGAGTTCCACGAGCATGTCGATAACAATGCCTTCACCAACCGCATGGTGCAGTGGCATCTGGTGCAGGCCGCCCGTATCCACGACGATATGGCGCAGCATGACCCGCAGGCCCTTGCCGCGGTCGCTGCGCGCATCGGCCTGTCACCGGATGAGGCTGCGGAGTGGCGTCAGGCCGCCGGGCGTGTCCTGATCCCCTTCGATGCAGGGCGTGGGTTGATCGAGCAGTTCGAGGGTTATTTCGCCCTCAGGGAGGTGCCGGTAGCCGAATGGGATGGGAATGACATGCCCTGCTATCCGGTGGGCTATGATCATTTCAATGCGGGCGAGACCACATTGTTGAAACAGCCCGATGTGGTCATGCTGATGTATGTGCTGCCTGACGAATTCAGCGATGCGGCGAAGCGCGTCAACTATGCCCATTACGAGCCGCGTACCCTGCACAAATCATCGCTCAGCCCGGCGATCCATTCAATCATGGGAATCGAGGTGGGCGACAGGGCGCGGGCGTTGCAATACTTCCGCCGTTCTGCCCTGGTCGATCTGATCGACAATCAGGGCAATACACAGGACGGCATGCATATCGCTTCGGCCGGGGGAACCTGGCAGGCACTGGTTTTCGGTTTTGGCGGCTTCCGCGTCCGTGACGGGCGGATGAGTTTCCGTCCATGGCTGCCCCCGGGCTGGACGGCGGTGCGATTTTCTCTGTGGTGGCATGGAAGCCGGATCACGGTGTGTATCAGGCAAGAAGATGCGACCTTCTTTCTGGAACACGGCCCTGTGTCCCGCCTGACCATCTGCGTCGAAAATCGGGAAATCAATCTGGAAACCGGGCATGTCGTCACGGTTTCCCTCTGCCCGGAGGCAGCGGCGTGACCCTTCTGAAAGGTGTGATTTTCGATCTGGACGGCGTGATCGCCGACACCGTGCCCGCCCATTACGCCGCCTGGAAGCGGATGTTCGAAGAAGAGGGCTATGCCTTTGACGACCAAGTCTATCATGACAAGGTGGACGGGCGCCGCAGGTTTGACGGTGCGCGGGCGGTGATGGTGGATGCGACGCCAGACCGCGTCAGCGCAGCCGCCGCGCGCAAGGATGCCTATTTCCTGGCGCAGATCGAGCAGGGGCAATTCGAGGTCTTTGCCGACACGCTCGATTTCCTGCGGGCCTGCCGCGCAGAGGGGATCGTGCTTGCGACAGCCTCCAGCAGCCGCAACGTCCGCCTCGTGCTGGAAAAGGCAGGGATTGCTGATGAATTTGCGGCGATCGTCGGAGGCGACGATGTTGCCAATGGGAAACCCAATCCCGATATTTTTCTGCTGGCGGCTGAGCGGCTTGGAATGGCGTCAGACGCCTGCATTGTCATTGAAGATGCGATCTCGGGCGTTGCCGCCGCCAAGACCGGCGGGTTTTTCTGCATCGGGATCGACCGCAGCGGGCAAAGCCAACGCCTTGCCGGGGCCGATCTGATCGTCGCGAGCCTCTCAGAGCTGCGGCCCTGTGAAATCGAGAAACTCATGAAGAAATGAGCGCACAGGGAAGGCGGTTGCTCCGAAGCGGGCCATCAACGTCAGGTGCGGCGAAACGCGGCTGCGAGTGTCGCTGGTCCCGCACCTCTGATGCCGGCATTCTTTCTGAATGGCCGCCTCGGCGAGGCAGCTATATCGAACTGGCGGCAGGGGATCAGGGGGCGCCAGAACTGAACAAACAGGAATGGCCCTCCGGGGCGCGTTTTTCGAACGTCATCCGGCAGTCCCGGCACGCCAGTCGGTGACGTCGGGATAATACCGGCGGCGCCATGCCCGGACGCGCGGGTTCATCCGGCGCCGCCAGAGCGGTGGGATCATCGCCAGAACGCCCATCGCGGGATATCCCATCGGCAGCATCGGCGCTTCGTCGGCGGAATAGGTTTGCAGCAGCGGGAAGCGCCGGTCGGGTTTGTAATGGTGGTCGGAATGGCGTTGCAGGTTGATCAGCAGCCAGTTTGACGCCTTATGCGGGGCGTTCCAGCTGTGGTGCGGGCGGACGGGTTCGTATTTGCCGCCCGGAAGCTGCCGCCGCGTCAGGCCATAATGCTCGATGTAGTTGGTCAGCTCCAGCTGCCAGACCGCGAAGAAGGCCTGAAGCAAGAACAGCACCAGCCCTGCCCAGCCGCCGACCAGCCAGGCCAGCGCCAGCGCCGCCAGTTGCAGCCCGCCGTAGCGCCAGAACGGGTTAGACGGATGCCAGACCGGGCGGCCCGCGCGGGCGAGCTTTTCCTTTTCCGCCACCCAGGCCGAAGCCGGGCATTCGCGCAGCACACGCCAGAAGAAGCGGTGGAACCCTTCATTGTACCGCGCCGTCACCGCGTCGCGCGGGGTGCCGACATAGCGGTGATGCACCAGCAGATGCTCGGTGCGGAAATGGCTGTAAAGCACGGTCGCCAGCAGCAGATCGGCCAGCCAGCGCTCGACCCGGTTGCTCTGGTGCATCAGCTCATGCGCATAGACGATCCCGATGGTGCCCGAGGCGACGCCGACGCCGAACATCAGCGCCACCTGTTCCGGCACCGACAGCCCGCCGGAACGGGTGATCCACCAGATCGAGCCATAGATGATCAGCGCCTGAAGCGGCAGCCAGATCAGCGTGATGGCGCGATACCAGAACAGGTCTGCCTCTTCGGTCTGCGGATAGGGGTTTTCCTCGCTCCGGCCCAGCAGCAGGTCCAGAAATGTCGTCAGCGTCCAGGCGTAGGCGGGCATCAGAGCCACGGTCCAGCCCCCTTGTGTGACGCCGATCATCACAAGCGGCACGAGGCCCAGCGACAGCCAGAAGGGCAGGGCGTTGCGAAAATCGGCGATGTTGCGCATGGGGGCCTCCGTCGCGGCGGAGTGTAGGCGGGCGCCGGGGCGGGCTCAACCACCCGTGATGTCGCGGGGCACGAGATCCCAGCCCTTGCGCATGACCGTGGGCAGGGCGGCGGGGCGAAAGGCGGCGCGCGGCAGGAAGGTGCCGCGCTCCGGCTGCGCTTCGGTCACCGCAGTCAATATCTCCAGCACCAGATGGAAATGGGTGAAGGTGTGGCGCACCTCGCCCACGCGCTGCCAGTCGGCCTTCAGAGGGGCAGGGGCGGTGGAACCATCCCAGCCAGAGGTTGGAAAGCCTGCCATGCCGCCCAGCAGCCCGGATTGCGGGCGCTCCTCCAGCAGCACCGCGCCATCGGGGCGCAGGGCGATCCAAAGCACGCCTTCGCGCTGCGGTTTCGCGGGCTTCTGGGTCTTACGCGGCAGTTCGGCCTGTACCCCTGCCGCGCGGGCCGCGCATTCTGCGCTCAGCGGGCAGATCGCACAGGCCGGGTTGCGAGGTGTGCAGATCGTGGCACCAAGGTCCATCACCGCCTGCGCATAGTCGCCGGAACGTTCCGCGGGCGTCAGCCGTGCGGCGTGGGCCACCAGAACAGGTTTCGCACCTGGCAGCGGCTCCTCCACCTGGAACAGCCGTGCCATTACCCGTTCGACATTTCCATCGACCACCGTCTCGGCCCGGTCAAAGGCGATGGAGGCCACCGCCGCTGCCGTATAGGGGCCAACACCGGGCAGCGACAGCAGCCCCTCGCGCGTGTCGGGAAAGCGCCCGCCGTGATCGGTCGCCACGGCGCGGGCGCATTTCAGCAGGTTGCGGGCGCGGGCGTAATAGCCAAGACCGGCCCATTCGGCCATGACCTCGGCATCCTCGGCTGCTGCAAGCGCCGCCACATCCGGCCAGCGCGCGGTGAAACGGTGGAAATAATCGCGCACCGCCGCCACGGTGGTCTGTTGCAGCATCACCTCGGACAGCCAGACGCGGTAGGGGTCGGCCTGCACCCCGGCGGCGCGGTCGGCGGGCGAAACGCGCCACGGCATGATCCGGTGGTGCCGGTCATACCAGGCCAGAAGCAGCGCCTGCACGGTGGCGGGATCGGTCATGCGCTGCGTGGCTCAGGCCAGGTGCGGGCGAAACTGCGCCACGACTTCTTCATAGACCGCGCGCTTGAAGGGAACGATGGCGGCGACCATCGCATCGGCATGTGTCCATTGCCAGCGGTCGAACTCGGGGTGTTCGGTGGCGATATTCACCTGATCGTCGCGGCCCAGATAGCGGAACAGAAACCATTTCTGCTTCTGCCCGCGATATTTGCCCCCCCAGACCTTGCCCAGAAGCTCGGGCGGCAGGTCATAGGTGACCCAGCCGTCGAACTTGGCGACGAATTCCACCAGATCCTCGGTTATGCCGGTTTCTTCCCACAATTCGCGCAGCGCGGCCTTGCGGGGCTTTTCGCCCTCGTCGATGCCCCCCTGCGGCATCTGCCAGGCGGCACTGGTGCTGTCCTTGCGGTTGCCGGTGAAAATCAGCCCGTCGGGATTGATCAGCACGACGCCCACACAGGGGCGATAGGGCAGGGAAGCGGGATCTGTCGCCATGATGCATCGGGGCCGGTCGCCCGGCCCCCCTTTCCTGATCTTACTCGGCTTTCGGGGCGATGGCCTCGGCCCCGCGCAGGATGTCCACCGCATAGGCGAGCTGATAATCCTCGTCCCGCAGCTTCGCGGCCTCGGCGGCACGCTCCTGCTCTTCCTTGTACTGACGCTTCTCGTCGTCGGTCATCGAGTCGTTGGACAGAACGCCGCGCAGATCGGCCTCGGTGCGCGCCTTGGCCGCCGCTTCGGCTGCTGCCGCCTCGGTGCCCGCCTCGCCATCCTTCTTCATCGGCTGGTTCACCACGATGTCGGGCGAGATGCCAAGCGCCTGGATCGACCGGCCCGAGGGCGTGTAATAACGCGCCGTGGTCAGCCGCATCGCGCCTTCGCCGCGCAGCGGGATGACCGACTGCACCGATCCCTTGCCGAAGCTCTTCGTCCCCACCACGATGGCGCGGCGGTGATCCTGCAAGGCCCCCGACACGATTTCCGAGGCCGAAGCTGAACCGCCGTTGATCAGCACGACCATCGGCTTGCCTTCGATCAGATCGCCCGGCGTCGCGTTGAACCGTTCGCCATCCTGCGGGTTGCGGCCACGGGTCGACACGATCTCGCCCTTGTCGAGGAAGGCATCCGACACCTTGATCGCCTGCGTCAGAAGACCGCCGGGATTGTTGCGCAGATCAAGCACGACCCCGTTCAGTTTGTCTTTGCCACCCAGCTGTTCCAGCGCCTTCTTCAGTTCCGTTTCCAGCCCCGGATAGGTCTGGTCGTTGAAGGTGGTCAGGCGCAGCACGGCGGTATGGCCGACCACGCGGCCCTTCACCGCCGTCAGCTTGATCGTGTCGCGGACAATCGACACGTCGAACGGGTCTTGCACACCATCGCGTACCACGGTGATGACGATTTCCGAACCGACCTCGCCGCGCATCTTGTTCACCGCATCGTCGAGGCTCAGGCCCAGCACACTTTCGCCATCGACATGGGTGATGAAATCGCCGGACTGGATGCCGGCCTTGTCGGCAGGAGTGTCATCCATGGGCGAGACGACCTTGATGAAACCGTTCTCCTGCGTCACCTCGATGCCGAGCCCGCCGAATTCGCCGCGCGTCTGCACCTGCATGTCGCTGAAATCATCGGCGGGCAGGTAGTTTGAATGCGGGTCGAGCGAGGTCAGCATGCCGTTGATCGCAGCCTCGATCAGCTTCTTGCTGTCAACATCTTCCACATATTCGGCGCGGATACGTTCGAAGATGTCGCCGAACAGATCCAGCTGTTCATAGACCGAGCTGTTCTTCGCGGCTTCCTGCGCGATGAGCGGGCCTGCGACCTGCGTCGACAGAAGCACACCTGCCACGGTGCCGCCCAGAGCGGCCATAACGAATTTCTTCATCGCCTTCGTCGTTCCCTTTCTCAAGGCTTCCGCCTCATCGCACCTTTACCCGTCACGGCACCTGCTGGCGCTCGGCAAGCGGGGCGGTGGCCTCGAACCACGGCATCGGGTCTACCGGCTGCCCCCCCTGCCGCAACTCGACATACAAAGTCGCCGTTTCGCGTGTGGCGCCATCCTGTGCCGGGACGAGAAATTCGTCCACCCCCGGTTCGCCGCCACCCATCAGACCAAGTGGCGCGCCCGCCGCAACGACCTCGCCCACCTCGCCATATACGGTTTCCAGCCCTGCCAGAACCAGAAGATAGCCGGGTCCGGGCTCAAGGATCATCACGTTTCCGAAATTGAGCAAGGGCCCGCGGTAGCGGATCGTGCCGGACCAGGGCGCTGTGACCAGTGCGCGAGGGCGGGTCGCCAGTACCATGCCGGGGCGGCGCACGCCTGCGCTGTCGGCCTCGTCCGGGCGGCGCAGCAGCGTCCCCAGGGCAGGCAGCGGCAGCTTGCCATGCGAGAAGCCGAAATCGGCCATCCCCTCGGCCTCAACCTCGTTCAGGGACAGGCCGGCGGCAAAGGCATCCAGCGTATCGGCGCTTTGCAGCAGGTTCTTCAGAACCTCGGGATCTTCGGTGAACCGCTTCGGCAGTTGCGTGCGTTCCGAAATCGCCTGGCTCAGCGCGGTGCGGGCCTCCTGCGCGGCGCGCAGCCCGTCGGCCAGCGTGCGCCCGGCGGCGGTTTGCAGGGCCCGCAGGTCGCGCACCTCCTGCAACTGGGCACGCAGGGTTTCCGCCTCGGCCCGGATGGCCGGGGTGACATCGGCGATCATCATGCCCGAACGCACGGTGCCCAGCGGCCCGGAAGGATGCAGCAGCAGCAGCGGCGCCGGATCGGATTCCATCCGTCCCAGCACGCCCAGCAATCGCGCCAGCCGGTCGCGCTTGGCCTCGAACTGGTAAAGCAGCGTCGCCTCGCGGATCGAGGCCTGCCGCAGGCTTTCACGCAGGGCGGTCAACCCCTGTTCGTAGGCGGTAATGGTGCGGGTCAGTGCCTGCACCCGGTCGCGCGCCTGCCGCGCCTCGCCCAGGGCGACGACTGCCTCCTGAAGGTTGCGTGCCGCCGTCTGTGCCTGTTCGGCAACGGAAGCCGCCACCGCAGGCCCGCCGAAGGCCAGCGCGGTCAACAGGACAAGGACGGCAGAGCGGCGCATCATCCGGCGATCAGGCTCTGCCCGGTCATTTCGGCCGGTTGCGGCAGGCCCATCAGGTGCAGCGCCGTCGGCGCCAGATCGGCAAGCCGTCCACCCGCGCGCAGATGTGCCCCTTCCGGCCCGCCGACAAGGATCACCGGCACCAGGTTGGTGGTATGGGCGGTATGCGGCCCGCCGGTCACCGGGTCCACCATCAACTCGCAATTGCCGTGGTCGGCGGTGACGATCATCGCGCCGCCCGCCTTCTCCAGCGCCGCCAGTGCAAGGCCAAGCCCGGTATCAACCGCCTCGCAGGCCTTCATCGCGGCCTGAAGGCTGCCGGTATGGCCCACCATGTCGGGGTTGGCGAAGTTCACCACGATCAGGTCATAGCCATGCTCGATGGCGCCGACCAGACGCTCGGCCACCTCAGGTTCGCTCATCTCCGGTTGCAGGTCATAGGTGGCGACCTTGGGCGATTTCGGCATGAACCGATCCTCGCCCGCCGAAGGGGTTTCCTTGCCGCCGTTCAGGAAGAAGGTGACATGGGGGTATTTCTCGGTCTCGGCCAGACGGAACTGGCTGCGGCCATGGCTGGCCACCCATTCGCCCAGCGTGTTCACGATGTCCTGCTTGGGGTAGCAGGTGGTCATGAAGGTGTTATGGGTGGTGGAATAATCCACCATCCCCAGCAGGGCGGCCCATTGCGGGCGGGCGCTGGCGTCAAAGCCATCAAAGCCCGGCTGGCCCAGCGCCAGCAGGATTTCCCGCGCGCGGTCGGCGCGGAAGTTCAGGCAGAAGAAGCCGTCGCCATCCTTCGCACCCGCATAGCCCGCGACCACGGTGGGCGCGATGAATTCATCCGTCTCGCCGCGCTGATAGGCGGCATCGACGGCGCGGGCGGCAGTGGTCGCACGTTCGCCCTCGGCTTTCACCATAGCGTCGAAGGCGCGGCCCACACGTTCCCACCGATTGTCGCGGTCCATCGCCCAGTAGCGGCCGATCACGGTGCCGATGCGCGCACCTTCCGGCAGATCCTCGGTCAGTTCGCGCATGAAGGTGACGGCGGATGAGGGCGCCACGTCGCGCCCGTCGGTGATGGCGTGCAGCACCACCGGCACCCCGGCACCAGCAATGGCGGTGCAGGCTGCCAGCACATGCCGGATATGGCCATGCACCCCGCCATCCGAAATCATACCCATCAGATGCGCTGTGCCGCCGGTATTCTTCAGCGTTTCGATGAACTCCAGCAGCGCGGCATTGCGGTAGAAGCTGCCATCCTCAATGGCGAGGTCGATCTGCCCCAGATCCATCGCCACCACCCGGCCCGCGCCGATATTGGTGTGTCCGACCTCGGAATTGCCCATCTGCCCGGTGGGCAGGCCCACATCGGGGCCATGGGTGATCAGCAGCTCATGCGGGCATTCGGCCCAGATCCGGTCGAAATTCGGGGTTGCAGCCAGGGCAGGGGCATTGGCCGTGCGATCCTCGCGGTAGCCCCAGCCATCCAGAATGCACAGAACGACGGGTTTCGGGATGGTCATGCGCGGCCCCTTTGCTTGGCGTTGGCGGGGTTTTACGCCGCCCTGCGCTGTGCTGCAACTGCCCGCCGCGCCTCAGGCGCCTTCGGCCGGACCCAGCACCTTTTCTGCCGTTCCGGTGTGCAGCATGTCCTCCAAAGTCAGCGAGTCGATGATGACCAGATAGGACCAGAACACCTCGGCAAAGACCTTGCGGATGCGACAGGTCGCCTCGTCGGTACAATCCTCGCAGCGCTGGTAGGCACTGCGCGACAGGCAGGTCAGCGGGGCAATCGGCCCGTCGATCTTGCGCAGCAGATCCGAAATCGAAATCTCGCCCGGCGCCTTCACCAGCGAATACCCGCCCGAACGGCCACGGGTCGACGCGATGACACCCGCATTTCGCACGTCCAGCAGGATATGTTCCAGAAACCGCTTCGGCGTCGCGGCGCGGCGGGCGATTTCCTCGATGGTCAGCGGTTCCGGCCGTTCGGACCGGGCCTCGTCGGCCAGAACCAGCAACGCCTTCAGCGCATATTTCATCTTCTGGGTGATCATGTCGTGCCGGGCCGTCTGCGGGGTTTTCTCTCCATACCGGCCTCGGGACGGCATGACAATCACCGGGGGGCAATCCGGGCAATGTTTCATCCACTGACGCAGCCGTGAATGCAAATGATGTAGCAGTTCGCCCTGCGCTGCGTATTGACCTATAGAGGAAGAACGGAGGCTTGACCGATGAACGGCGGGCAAAAGTCGCGGAGGAACGGCATGCAACGGCCCGTGCTGTTTCTTGGACTGGCGGTTGCGGTGCTCCTGGCCGGGATTTTCCTGCGCGATGTGGTGCCCGATCTCGCGGCGCTGCGGGCGCATCTGGCACGGGTCGAGGCCTGGCGGACCGCGCATCCTTCGCTGGCGGCGGGACTGTTCTTCCTGCTCTACCTCGGTGTCACCGCGCTGTCTCTGCCGCTGGCGGTCTGGCTCACGCTGGCAGGGGGGGCGCTGTTCGGCTTCTGGACCGGGCTGGCGCTGGTGTCCTTTGCCTCCACCGCCGGGGCGACGCTGGCTTTTCTGGCGGCGCGGCACCTGCTGCGCGACTGGGTTCGCGCCCGGCTGGGGGCGCGGGCGGGCGCCATCGACGCGGGCCTGCGCCGCGACGGGGCCTTCTATCTGTTCAGCCTGCGGCTGATCCCGGTGGTGCCCTTCTTTGCCGTCAACCTGTTGATGGGGCTGACGCCGATCCGCACCGGGGTGTTCTATGGCGTCAGTCAACTGGCCATGCTGCCCGCGACGGCGGTTTATGTGAATGCGGGCACCCAGATTGCGAAGATCGACAGCCTGTCCGGCCTCGTCTCGCCCGCGCTTCTGGCATCTTTCGCGGCCTTGGGCCTGTTCCCGTGGCTGGCGCGGCTGGTTGTGGGCGCCTTGCGCCGTCGCCGGGTGCAGGCGCGCTGGACCCGGCCGCGCCGGTTCGACCGCAATCTGGTGGTGATCGGGGCAGGCTCCGCCGGGCTGGTGTCCGCCTATATCGCCGCCGCCGCGCAGGCGAAGGTCACGCTGGTCGAGGCGGGCGAGATGGGCGGCGATTGCCTGAACACCGGCTGCGTGCCGTCAAAGGCGCTGATCCGCAGCGCGAAGCTGGCGCAAGAGATGCGGCAGGCTTCGGCGCTGGGCATCGGCACCCCGGAACCGCAGATCCGCTTTGTCGAGGTGATGGAGCGTGTGCATCGCACCATCACCCAAATCGCCCCGCATGACAGTGTGGAGCGCTATACTGCACTCGGGGTCGAGGTGTTGCCGGGCCGCGCCCGTATCCTCGACCCCTGGACGGTGGAGGTGGCGCTGAACGGCGGCGGCATACAGCGGCTGACGACCCGCAGCATCGTCATCGCCACCGGCGCGCGCCCTGTGGTGCCACTGCTGCCGGGCATAGATACGGTGGACTGTCTGACCTCGGATACGCTCTGGTCCCGTCTGCGCGGGCGCGAAACAGCCCCGGCGCGGCTGGTGGTGCTGGGCGGCGGGCCGATCGGGACGGAGCTTGCACAGGCGTTTCAGCGGCTTGGGTCACAGGTCACGCAGGTGGAAATGGCCGACCGGCTGATGATCCGTGAAGACCAGGAGGTTTCCGCCCATGTCCGAACCGCGCTGGAGGCAGATGGCGTGCGGGTGTTGACCGGGCACAAGGCGCTGGCCTGCGGGCGCGACGACACCGGCAAATGGATCGAGGTCGAGGGGCCGAAAGGCCGTCAGCGCATTCATTTCGACGAGATCATCGCCGCTGTGGGTCGCGCGGCCCGGCTGCAAGGCTTCGGGCTGGAGGAGCTGGGCATTCCGACCGACCGGGTGGTGCAGACCAACGACTATCTCGAAACGCTGCACCCCAATATCTATGCAGCGGGCGATGTGGCCGGGCCTTACCAGTTCACCCATACCGCTGCGCATCAGGCCTGGTTTGCTGCGGTCAACGCCATGGCCGCCCCGTTCTGGCGTTTCCGCGCCGACTATCGTGTTATCCCCTGGGCCACCTTCTGTGACCCCGAGGTTGCCCGTGTCGGCCTGTCCGAGACCGAGGCGCAAGAGCGCGGCATCGCGCACGAGGTCACACGCTACGGCATCGACGATCTGGACCGTGCCATTGCCGATGGCCGGACCGAGGGCTTCGTCAAGGTGCTGACGGTGCCGGGCAGGGGTCGTATTCTGGGCGTCACCATCGTCGGTCATCATGCGGGCGATCTGATCGCGGAATTTGTGCTGGCCATGAAACACGGACTGGGGCTGAACAAGATCCTTGGCACCATCCACATCTACCCGACGCTGGCCGAGGCCAACAAATACGCGGCAGGCAACTGGCGTCGGGCGCATGTGAACCCGAAGCTTCTTGCGCTGGCCCGCCGTTTCCACGACTGGAGGCGCGGATGATCGACGCCGCCCTTCTGCCCCTGCAACACCGCCTGCTGCGCCCCCCGGCGCAGGTGCTCGTGGCGCGTGGCATCAGCGCCGATCAGGTGACGCTGGCGGGCTTTGCCCTCGGGGCGCTGGCGCTGCCCGCCCTGGCCTTCAGCGCCTGGGGGCTGGCGCTGGTACTGATTGTGGCGAACCGGCTCGCCGACGGGCTGGATGGTGCAGTGGCGCGGTTGACGGGCCCGACCGACCGGGGCGCCTTTCTTGACATCACCTTTGACTTTGCTTTTTACGCGCTGGTGCCCCTGGGTTTTGCGCTGGCCGATCCGGGCGCCAATGCGCTGCCCGCCGCGCTGTTGATCGCGTCCTTCATCGGCACCGGGTCGTCCTTCCTTGCCTTCGCTGCCATCGCGGCCAAACGGGGTGAGGTGGCGCCTGCCTATCCGTCAAAAGGCATCGCCTATCTGGGCGGGCTGACGGAAGGGGCGGAAACCATCGCTTTGTTTCTGGCCATGTGTCTTGTGCCCACGGCCTTCCCGCTGCTCGCCTGCCTTTTCGCCGCCGCTTGCACCCTGACCACCGTGCTGCGCTGGTGGTGGGGCTGGCGCGCTTTCGCCCCTTGATGACAGGAGTTTCCATGCGCCTTGCGACGCTTGCCGCCCTTCCCCTGACGCTGGCGCTTGCCAGCCCTGCGCTTGCCGACTGGCAGGCGACGCTGGATGCCGCGAAAGGGCAGACGGTCTACTGGAACGCCTGGGGCGGTGATGACCGCACCAATGCCTTCATCCAGTGGGTCGGGCAGGAGACCGAGCGGCTTTACGGCGTGAAGGTCGAGCAGGTGAAGCTGACCGATACCGCCGAGGCGGTAACTCGGGTCATCGCTGAAAAAGCGGCGGGGCAGGACAGCGGTGGCTCGGTAGATCTTATCTGGATCAACGGGCCGAACTTCCTTGCAATGAAGGAACAGCGGCTGCTGCACGGC
>JGI26524J50256_1000738_pt1 | contig 37828 bp, 37 predicted proteins | sample ThiBio_inoc_plan_FD_50256 | JGI IMG/M metagenome (IMG submission 50256) | reverse complement strand
AATAGTAAAGGTTATTCCAAACGGAGCGCAGCGTAAGGAAAGAAGTATATGCTTCGACAGGCTCAGCATGACAATAAGGGCAATTGTCACCCTGAGCTTGTCGAAGGGTAATACCACGGCAATAGCAAAAGGGCAAAAGTAAAACTCCTGCCCTTGCTTATCAGTCAATATACTCCGATGATTATAGTCTTAAACCTACTCTTAAACGGACGCCGACATTATAAATATCGTCCACCGCGTCTTCAAAAGACACCAGGTTCTCATTCTGTGCGTTCAGACCCAGCCGTACCTTTACGAGTCCTTTCGCCAGAGACCGGTGCAGCCCCAGTTCGCCGTGCAAGCCCATACCGTTCACGCGGCGTACATTATCATTATAGCTCCTGACTTTCGACTGGTCGATATGGAAATTCACACCGGCATGATAATAGATCCACCCGGTAAGGTCTCCGGTAATACCTACCGGGATCTTGATCGCGCTGTAATCATACACGTATTGCTGTTCTGTGAATGGAGGTACGCTCAATTTGTAATGATAGGTTCCATTCGAAGCTGAAATATACTGGATACCGAAATGCAGCCCGAAGGCAGGGGTGATATACAGGTTGGCATACGCACCAACGCTCAGCGGCGGCTGCGCTATCTCATAAGCATTACCGGAACTTGCTTTCCCGGATTTGGTGTACTGGCCCAGGTACATATAGTCGCCAAACAGGCCGAGCTCAAATTTGGATTGTGAAAAAGACGGAGCCGTCCACAGGCTCAACAGGGCAATGATACCCGCTATTTTCCCGAACATAGAATTGGTTTTCATATACTTTGAGTATTGGTTATTAAATACTATAACACAAATGTACAGTGAACGACTGTTATAACACCCTTAAAATTTTCGCGGTTTAAAAATAGTTTAGTTTTTGATGATACCTGGTACCCGGCAAACTATTTATCATTATTTAATACCGCAGGTATTGTATAGCGGGATAATATAGAAAAGCCGGTTTTAGGGGAAACCTCCGACAGGCTCAGCATGACAATTACGGGGATTATCATATTGAGCTTGTCGAAAGGTAATTTAATGACTCTCGGTAATATAAGGCTTCGATGGAGCTCAGCTTGATAACTCAATTACTTACAGCTCAGTATTGCTGCCACTTGTTTCATATCGAACATGAAACCATGATACAATAAGGTCTTGTTTTTATCAAATACTAATTTATATACAGTCCCTATTGTCATGAATTTGCATTCATAGCAGAGGTCATCCCGGAATAACATGCCCTGCTTCCGGGAATCCTTACTGCTTACTTTATATTTCGAATCATCAATGAGGTATATATCATCTTTATTTAACTTAAAGGCTGTAATGGCTTTTTCTAATTCATCACCCCTGTCTTTACCTCTGCTGGACTGTGCCAGAATGAATTTTGTTTTTCCGTTGGTTATGCTGTCCAGTTCGTTTTCAATAGCGTTGATATATTTTCCTCCGATACAGCCGTTGGTAAATATAAAAACGGTAAAAAAGTCATGCTGGTCATCGGCATCGATCAGATTAAACAGCAGCTCCTTATTGATAAGCGGGTAGCTCTGGGCCTGCAGGTTGTTGGTCAATACTGATAATAAAAATACTAGTAAAATGTACGCTGTGTTTTTCATAATATTCATATTGGTTAAGAAGCCTTTTTTACAATCCGCGATTACCACTACTTCAATAAAAACACCGGAAGCCGGTCGGGGAACCTTCAGTTGCCGATTATCCCCGTTGCACCAACGTCATATATCCTGTGGGCATCTCTCAAAAATAACCTAAAATATTGATAATCCATTGCCTTTGGAATAGTATGGAACAGCCCGGTGTCATTCACAAGGCTTCGACAGGCCCAGCATGACAACAGAGCTTACGTGTCACCCTGAGCCTGTCGAAGGGTAAACAATCACTGTAACACCGTGCGCATCCGGAAATACTCCTGTACGGAAAGGTGATATAACAATAATGCCAACCTTCCGATTCGCATTACGATAGTTATAGGTATTGTTATAACCTGCGGACCGGCCTTACATATTCCTGCGGTACTGGCCGCCCACGGCAAACAGTGCCTGGGTGATCTGCCCAAGGGAACAGTACTTCACCGTTTCCATTAATTCCTCAAAGATATTACCATTCCTGATAGCGACTTCCTGTAAACGGCGCAGCATTTCAGGACCTTTCACTTCATTCTTTTTCCAGAGATTGTGCACATTCTCGATCTGGAATTCTTTCTCTTCCGTTGTGGAACGGATCACCTCCGCCGGAATAACAGTCTTGGAACCCGTAGAGCTGAGGAAGGTATTCACCCCGATGATCGGGAATTCACCGGTATGCTTTAAGGTCTCATAATACAAAGATTCTTCCTGTATCTTACCGCGCTGGTACATCGTCTCCATAGCGCCCAGTACACCACCGCGCTCTGTGATCTTGTCAAATTCCGCATATACGGCTTCCTCTACCAGGTCCGTCAGCTCCTCGATGATGAACGAGCCCTGCAGCGGGTTCTCATTCTTGGCAAGACCCAGCTCTTTATTGATGATGAGCTGGATGGCCATAGCCCTGCGCACGGACTCTTCCGTAGGCGTGGTGATGGCTTCGTCGTATGCGTTGGTATGCAGGGAATTACAGTTATCGTAAATGGCGTACAAAGCCTGCAGGGTAGTACGGATATCATTAAAATCGATCTCCTGGGCGTGCAGGGAGCGGCCGGATGTCTGGATATGGTATTTCAGCATCTGGGACCTTTCGTTACCACCATACTTATTCTTCATCGCCTTCGCCCAGATCCTCCTGGCCACACGTCCTATCACTGCGTATTCCGGATCAATACCGTTGGAGAAGAAGAAGGACAGGTTAGGTGCGAAGTCATCTATCTTCATGCCGCGGCTCAGGTAGTATTCCACGAATGTAAAACCGTTGGACAGCGTAAAGGCCAACTGTGAGATCGGGTTGGCGCCGGCTTCCGCTATATGGTAGCCGGAGATGGATACGGAATAAAAATTACGTACTCCTTTATCAATAAAGTACTGCTGCACGTCACCCATCACTCTCAGGGAAAACTCGGTGGAATAAATACAAGTATTCTGTGCCTGGTCTTCCTTCAGGATATCCGCCTGTACTGTACCGCGTACCGCTTTCAGCGTTTTCTCCCTGATATCGGCATATACTTCGGCTGGCAGCACCTGGTCGCCGGTCACACCCAGCAGCATCAGGCCGAGGCCGTTATTACCTTCCGGCAGGGATGTGGTCTGCCCTTCTGCAGCTTTGCCGATACCCACATTTGCGGAATAATAGGGGCGGGGAATACCTTTTTCTTTATAAATAGCATCGATCTTAGCATTTACCTCCGCTTCCAGGCCGTTTTCACGTATATACTTCTCACATTGCTGATCAATGGCGGCATTCATAAAAAATGCCGTGATCGTTGGGGCCGGGCCGTTGATGGTCATAGATACCGAGGTCTTGGGATCTGCCAGGTCAAAGCCGGAATATAATTTCTTGGCGTCATCCAGGGTAGGAACAGATACGCCGGAGTTACCGATCTTACCGTAGATATCCGGGCGGTGGTCAGGATCCTGCCCGTAAAGCGTTACCGAATCGAACGCCGTGCTCAGGCGGGCGGCAGGCAGGCCTTTGGATACATAGTGAAAACGCTTGTTGGTACGCTCAGGGCCGCCTTCTCCCGCAAACATACGCGTAGGGTCCTCACCTTCGCGCTTGAAAGGATAGATACCCGCAGCGTAAGGGAACTCACCGGGAAAATTCTCGGTCAGGCACCATTTCAGGATCTCGCCCCAGGCCTCGAACTTAGGCACGGCCACTTTCGGCACCTGCGTATGCGATAGGGATGCGGTATGCGTTTGGATCTTCAAAATCTTATCACGAACCTTGAACTCATAATATTCATTCTGGTAATTGGCCTTCTTGGCTTCCCAGCTTTTCAGGGTTTCCAGGTTTTTAGGATCCAGGTCCAGGCTCACCTTATGATAGACTTCCTGCAGCTCTTTCAGCAGGCGGTCCTTATCTTCAATGGCAGCCTCCCGGATCGTATCCATAGTCTTATGGATGCCGTATAATTTCTGGGCCACTTCTGCCTGGTCGGTGGCTTTCTGGTTATAGCTCCTGTTGTTTTCCGCTATCTCGGAGAGGTAACGGGTACGGGCGGGAGGAATGATATAGATCTTCTCGCTCTGCTCATCGGTAGCCTGGAACCCGGATACCAGGTCTGCGCCGGTCTTGGCTACGATGGTATCCATCAGCGCACGGTACAGCGCGTTGGTTCCCGGGTCGTTGAACTGCGAAGCGATAGAGCCGTAGATAGGCATCGTCTCGGGGTCCTTATCCCACAAATTGTGGTTGCGCTGGTACTGTTTCTTTACGTCCCGCAGGGCATCCTGGGCGCCGCGTTTATCAAACTTGTTCACCGCAACGATATCCGCGAAATCCAGCATGTCGATCTTCTCCAACTGGGTAGCGGCACCGTACTCCGGTGTCATGATATACATACTCACATCACAATAATCCGTGATCTGGGTGTCTGACTGGCCGATACCGGAGGTTTCCAGGATCACCAGGTCATAATCGGCTGCTTTCAGGATCTGCACGGCATCGTCAATATACTTCGATACCGCGAGATTGCTCTGGCGGGTGGCCATAGAACGCATATACACCCGCTCGTTGCGGATGGCGTTCATCCGGATCCTGTCGCCCAGCAGCGCACCGCCTGTCTTACGTTTGGACGGGTCCACCGACACGATGCCGATCGTCTTATCCGGGAAATCCAGCAGGAAACGGCGTACGATCTCGTCCACCGTGGAGGACTTACCGGAACCGCCCGTACCGGTAATACCCAGCACAGGGGTTTTGGAAGCCGCAGCCAGTTCCTTCACCTGCTGCATCATCTGTATGGTAGCCGGGGCATCACCGTAATTCTCCACGGCAGAGATCAGGTGGCCGATATCCTTGGGATTCTTATTCCTGATATCCTCAATCTCAGTGGTCAGGTTATTGCCGGTAGGAAAATCCGACTTTTGCAGCAGGTCTATGATCATACCCTCCAGGCCCATTGCGCGGCCATCATCGGGAGAATAAATTTTCGTGATGCCATAAGCCTCCAGTTCCGCGATCTCGTCCGGCAGGATCACACCGCCGCCGCCGGCAAATATTTTGATATGCCCGCAACCTTTTTCCTGCAGCAGGTCGTACATATACTTCAGGTACTCCACGTGACCGCCCTGGTAGGAGGTCATAGCAATGGCGTTGGCATCCTCCTGGATAGCGCAATCCACCACTTCCTGCACACTCCTGTCGTGACCTAAGTGTATGATCTCCGCACCATTGGCCTGCATAATGCGGCGCATAATATTAATGGCGGCATCATGTCCGTCAAATAAAGATGCTGCGGTTACAACTCTGATTTTGTTTTGAGGTTGAAATGACATAGGTAATATTTAAAGTATAGTTAGTTATGATCGTTGTACTGAAATATATGGTGTTCCGGGTAGTCAAAAATTTTCATCTTCCTGTCTTATCCAAACCAATTTACTTTCACCTGTGGGCATGGTAGCAGATATCAGGTTCCATCTGCTCCTGTTAAGAACAGCCTGGAAAACAAAGGCATTTCTTTTAGTCAGATAGGGTGCTTCCGGCTTACCCCAGCAGCTTAGTTTCATATTCTGGAATAATAACAGCTCCATAGTCGTATCACTCCCGTAATTATTTATAAACGTATAAAACTGCATACTGTCGTCTGGTGTCATGGCGGCTGTTCCGTCTATGAACCTGACTGTAAATGTATCACCGTCGGGAGTGGTGGCTGTGACATGATACGGCTGCAACCATCCTGCCAGTAAGAGCAATGACAGCAATATGCACGCAGGAAGACAACTCCCGGTAATGTAAATCATATTTTTAAGACGTAGCAAGTTATTTTTCTTTCGTATTTCTTAAACTTAGCTTAGTTTTACGCACGATTTTGCGGTTGCCAAAATTAATGAATTTTATACTATTAACGCATTAAATTCGACCATATATGAACAAATCGGCACTTGTACTGGGCAGCACCGGCCTTGTGGGTTCTTTTGTTGTACAGGAGCTGATAGCAGACGGCGTGTATAAGCATATTATACTCATCAACAGGAGACCCTCCGGGATACAGCACGAAAAGGTACAGGAGATCATTACGGACTTCCGGGATTTTGACTTCATGAACGACCTGATACCGGTTCACAGCATCTTTTCCTGCATGGGCACTACCCGTAAAAGAACACCTGACCTGGAGCAATACCGGTTTATAGAGATCACCATACCCAAAACGGTCATACAGCGCAGTATGATCAGGGGACAACTGAACGCGGTGCACGTGGTATCGGCCATCGGCGCCAAAAAGGGAGCATCTAATTTTTATACCGGGATAAAGGGACAACTGGAAGAGGAGATCGCAGCGCTCGAAGTGACCCGTACTTTTTTCTACAGGCCGTCGCTGATATTGGGAAACAGGAAAGGCGAGAAAAGGACAGGGGAGCGCATTGCCACTGCAATTATGCCTATATTTGATAAATTTTGCAAGGGAAAATGGTCTAAGTATCACAGCATTCCGGCTCAGGCCATCGCCGCGTCCATGCTGTACAATGATGTAAATGTTTTTGTGAACGGCGTTAATATCCTGGAATACGACGACATGCAATTAGGCATTTAATTTATGAAGAGCATAAGGATTAAGATAATACTGGTACTGGCAGGACTGTTTTGCCTGGCTTCCTGCGGAAGCGGGGGGAACAATGCGGTCAACTGGAATATCACTATGGATCCGAACGGCAAAGAACCCTTCGGCACTTACCTGTTCAGTAAAGCCCTGTATCACTATTTTCCACAGACACCCGTCCACCTGTTAAAGTCTAACTTTAATTTTACACAACATCAATATACAGCAGATGCCAATGAATTAATGATCCTGATCGGGCAGACGGCCTTCTTTTCGGAAGCAGAATTTCGCTACCTGATGGATTATGTGTACAGCGGTAACCACCTTATCCTGTCAGCCGGTGCATTCGATACGCTCCTGCAGCATTCACTCTTTTTTACGCTTACCGATAAAAGCCTGCAGGGCGATGGGGAGCTGAAGATACTGCATAAGGAAAAAGTGTCCCAATACGAAGCAGCAGTAGCGTTGCCGGCACAGGCCATGCAACCGGACACGGCATATGACAGCGGGGTAAAAGGGTATTATAATAACTACCCCGATCTTATCCTTTACCGCTGGGGGGACGGCACCATAATGATCCATACCAACCCGATCGAATTTACCAATATCAGTATGCTCGGGGATAATAAAAAATATATTGAAGAACTGCTGGGATTCCGGAACGGCAACCGTTACACTAAAATCATCTTCAGCTCTTTTATGCATCACGATAACAGGGTAACGGATTTTGACCTGCTGCTGCAATATCCTTCTTTCAGGTGGGCGTTTTACCTGCTGCTGGTCTTACTGGCTGCCTTTATACTTTTCGAATTTAAGCGCCGCCAGAAAATGGTGCCTGAAATAGCGGTCAACAACAATAATACCCAGGCCTTTATAGAAACAATAGGTCATCTATATTTCAATGAAGGCAATCTCAATAACCTGGCGGAAAAGAAAATCCTGTATTTCCTGGACTTTGTAAGAAGCAGGTATTATATAGACACCCGGCATATTGATGAACACTTTGCCGAAAGCCTGCATATCAAATCGCAGGTGCGCCTGGAAAAGATCAATATCCTGATATCCCTGATACGCAAGGTGCAGGACAGGATACCACTGGACAGCCAGGATATATTTACACTAGACAGTATCACAAAATTATTTAATCATGGACATCACAAATGAACATTTGGCACCAGGAGCTGCTGCACCGGACAACAATGAAGAGCTGCAGGCAAGAACAGATATACAGACCATCAGTGACGCGGTAGCACAGTTGCAGGCGGCTATGAGTAAGATAATAGTCGGTAAAACAGATATCATCGACCTTATACTGGTGGCCATACTCGCTGACGGTCATATCCTGCTGGAAGGTATGCCCGGGGTAGCCAAGACCCTGATGGCCAAAACCGCCGCAGGACTGCTGGATGTAGCTTATAACCGTATCCAGTTCACCCCGGACCTGATGCCTTCCGATGTATTGGGTACCAATATTTTCAATCCAGCAACGGCTTCCTTTTCCTTTAATAAAGGCCCTGTATTCAGTAATATCGTGCTGATAGACGAGATCAACAGGGCGCCAGCCAAGACCCAGGCGGCTCTCTTTGAGGTCATGGAAGAGCGACAGGTATCTATGGACAGCGCCGTGTACCGGCTGGATGCGCCTTTCCTGATCATAGGCACGCAAAACCCGGTAGAGCATGAAGGCACTTACCGCCTGCCCGAAGCGCAGCTGGACCGTTTCCTTTTTAAAATATCCATAGGGTATCCTACAGCCGAAGAAGAGCTGGATATCCTCAGGCTGCACCATAACGGCAAAGGCAGTATGGCAAGGCTGTTTAAAGCTATCCTGACCAAAGAGACCCTGCTGGAGCTGCGTTCCCGGGTACACACTATCCATATCAGCGATGAGATACTGGAATACATTTCCCGGATCGTGGTGGCTACAAGGAACCACAAGGATATTTTCCTCGGCGCTTCGCCACGCGCCAGCATCGCCCTGATGAAAACCGCCAAAGCCTACGCCATCCTGCAGGGAAGAGACTTTGTCATACCCGAAGACATTATGTACCTGGCGCCTCCCGTGCTCAGGCACCGTATTGTCTTAATGCCGGAAAAGGAAATGGAAGGATTTATGAACGATGATATCATTGCAGAGCTGCTTAAATCCGTACCCGTTCCAAGATAACCCTTTTTATGACCAGATTATTATCATTTAATATTAAGCAATACAACCTATGACAACATTTGAAAATTCCGTTATCATTCATAAGCCGGCAACGGAAGTATATACTTTCTTAAAGGACCTGAGCAATCATGAGCAACTGATGCCTGATAATATACAGGATTGGAAAGCCACACCTGATGAAGCTTCTTTTACTATTAAAAATATGGCCAGTCTGCACCTGGAAGTCAGCAACAGGGTCGCGAACAGGGAAGTAAGCGCGGTACCCAAGGGTAAAGCACCTATAGATATTACCTTAAAATGGACACTGGAACCACAAGCGGACGACCAGACCAAAGCGACCTTCACCATACAGGCAGAGTTGAATATGATGCTGAAAATGATCGCCTCCGGACCGCTGCAAAAGCTGGTGGATCACCAGGTACAACGACTGGGGCAGCTCCTGCAGTAGCCGCTAAAAAAAATTACAAAATATTTGTTTGTATAAGCTCCTTACTCTACATTTGCACCACACAAGCGGTACGCTTGCCCAGATGGCGAAATTGGTAGACGCGCTAGACTCAAAATCTGGTTCTCGCAAGGGAGTGCAGGTTCGATTCCTGTTCTGGGCACGGAAAACGGTTATGAAATATTTCATAACCGTTTTCGTTTTTTCGACACTTTTAAACAGCCTGGGAAGATAATGATAAAAGTACCGATTAAGAAGGCAGCTGGTCAGTGGAACAGTAAAGGTTCACTTTAGATTAGAATAGCAATGAATAAGTGAGATAGTGTTCGTTTGTAATTTAACTTAACATAATGTAAATTATAGGACAAAACGATGGCTGCGTTTTGGCCGGACAGTTAATGCAGCCAGGTGACGTTTGTCCTATAACAATATTATGTTAAATAATGTATCAGCTTTTGTATTGCTATTGAGCTTTTGATTTTCGATCAGTTCGGCTCTCATGGTTTGTCCTATAATTAGTCGTTATGTCTGCGGGCTGCAAATCAGGTTTTGCAACTTGCAGACGAACTCACACAACATTTGAAAATCTGTTTTGGGAAGGATACTTTGGTGCAGCCCTTGCCCTTGCGGGTAAATAGCCGTAATGGCAGGCGCTCCATGGGCTGGTAAAAATTCCTGTGTCGAACTGAAAACTTACACAGGATTTTTTACTGCACCCATGTTCACGCCGTGTTTGTAGCGTCTTTAAAATTTTTGCCTTTTTGCCAACGCTTCTTTTTTATGGTCGCTCGCTGGCCTGTAAACCTGCAATATGCCTGCTGTCTATAATTACAGGTTTCCAGGCGGGCGCTCGCGGTTTTTGTTTATCGTTCTTTTGCCTTGATGCAAAAGAACCAAAAAATCAAGGCTGTGAAAAAATCGGCTAAAAATGGCGCAGAAAGCCTAAACCCGCCGAAACTCGCCGCAAGGTTGCATCATAATTAAACAAATACTGCAGGCTCAAACAGCGGCGGCTTTTCCGTGCCAAGGCACGGACGGCTTCCTGCACCATTTTCTTCACGCCATTTTTTCAAGGCCGGTCCTAATAAGGCCTATAACTCATTTACAGCAGCCAGGGTGTAATGGCTCCGAAATCATCTACTTAACATAATGTAATCCACCTATACAATCTCAATCTGTTCCCTTTGAAACCGCTCTTGCAAGGCTTCATACTTTTGTTCTTTGGCAATGGTGATGGTAAGCCGGCCTTTTTCGCAGGCAATATCTACCACATGGCCGGGCTTGAAACCGCTATCCTGTAACCATTTGCCCGCCAATCGCAATGCCGGGAATGATGTGGTTGTTCTGCTGTTGATGCCCCTGAACGCATAGCGGCATACCGTCATGCGGCGGATGTTTTTTGTAATGCGGGGTGTTTTTACTGTTTGCATAGCTTAGCTTTTTGTTGGTACAAAGCAACGGTCGCGGGGTTTTGTTTCCTACAAAAATTGATTGTGTGTTACAACAGAAAAGCTAGTATTTTATGTATCTTTAGGCTTGCATAATCTAATTTGAAAAAACTAAATTTGCTCCTATGACAACACATACTGCTATGCCGAACCATAAAGTACACGAGGGCCGCAACATTAAACGCTTCCGTGAAATGCTGGGTATAAAACAAGATGCCCTGGCTTTTGACCTCAACATGAGCCAGCAAGCTGTATCTTTACTTGAACAAAAGGAAACTATTGATACTCCCCTACTTCAAAAAATATCTGCCTTATTGAAAATACCGGTGGAGGCGATCCAGAATTTTGATGAGGAACAGGCGGTGAATATTATTGCTAATACGTTTGGCGATCATGCTAACTTCTTTAACTATGGTACAATGCACATTCATCCTATTGATAAATTAATTCAGCTTCATGAAGAAAAAATAGCTTTGTACGAAAGGATGCTGAAGGAGAAGGATGAGATGATGGCGAGGCTGGAGGGGTTAAAGTAGTTCTTAAATTACTGTATGTTCACTGTTGATGTTAATTATTATACTAATTTTGTAATTAAATGCGTAGTCCAAATAGACAAAGACCTCTGCCCAATAAATTGACCAAAAATCCGAACGTCAAACACCTTGAAGCAATAAAGGATAAAGTTTCATATGTTGGTAGTGTTGAACACAAGGATGCACCGAGTCGTTTGATTGAAGGGAAAATACCAAGGCCTCGACCTGATGCCTCCATGTGTCCTCGTTGGATTAATGATTTAGATTTAGTAAATAAATGGTTAAAAATAGCCTTTGAAAAAGGAGCAGTATGTGATTATTTTGAAGGTGATTTTCCTCGCTATGTATGGTTCAAATATGAGAACACAGTTTTTATGGGAAGACTAATTAATAAGGAAAGTGGAGAGTATAAAGGCTTTCCAATTAATCAATTTGAGTGGCCTCCGGGCATTAATAAGATATATGCCGAATAAATTAGATTTCACTTATAACTGGCAGGATATAACCGATACTGATGTTCAGGGGCAAGAATTAATTGCTACTTGGGCTTCTTTACGTATTTCATATAATGACGAAATAATTTCTGAATTAATTGATAGAAAATCGGATACTGTAAAGGACAATATTAATTTACCTCTATATCCATTAGCTGAATGGATCGTTCTTAATTGGTGGTTTTTATTGTATGAGCCGTTTACTCCTAATAAAATAGATCTTAAAGAATATGAGAGCAGACATAACTTATCTTACGCTAGAGAAGGTTACGCCCTGCCTAACTTAAGTATCAAACCAATAGGTGATTTAGTTCTTATAGAATGGAGAAAAGCGATACTTAAAAATCATAAACTTCAATTTCTAAGATCTGGACAGACAAAAATTTCTGTTGACCTTTTACAAGAAGACCTTTTTGACTTTGTTGATAAAGTGGTGAATCGTTTAGATGCCAAAGGCATATCTGGAACCTTATTACAACAGGAATGGGAAAGTATTCATCAGTTAACTGCTGACGAGATAAAATTTTGCAAAATATCAGCATCTGCTAGTATTGATCCTTTTAATGTAACGCCAAATCAATCGGATGCAATCATAAAGGTCTATAATCAACTTCCGAATGAAGTTTTAAATGATTTTTTTATTGCGTGTAACCCGATTAATATTCAAAGAGATGCTAGTTTAACAATGACAGCTATTTCTCGTATTAAAGAAAATAAATTTCATATAGAAAAATTAGATCGAATTCATCAAAAAATCCAATCGAAAGTTAAAGAATTTCAATTTCCATGGATAGAAGGTTATGAAGCTGCAAGGGAATTAAGAAAAGAATTGAAACTAAATGGTCACATATTAAAAGATTTTAATGATATTAGCCATGCATTAAAAGTTGCTGATAATGACTTGAATCTAATAATAGCATATGAAGATTTGCCTAATTCAATTTCCGTTGTGAGTGGAGTAAATGATGAAAATAGCCCTTTTTTTGTATTAGGCAAAAACTTGGGTACAAATTCCAACAAGACAAAGTTCGCATACTGTAGGGCACTTTATGATTACTTTTTTTCTTCAGTTGGTGAGTTATCGTTAGTAACAAAATCTCATATTGAGAATCAAAAAAGAAATAGAGCTTTTGCTGCTGAATTTCTTGTTCCTGCTGAAAAACTAAGAAAAGAAGTTTCCCATGAAATTATTACAGAAGAGGAAATAGAAGATATTGCGGATAAGTTTTATGTAGATCCCTTTGTAATTAAACATCAAATTGAGAATCATCATATTGCACAAATAGAACATGATGATTTCTATTAATTCAGTAACTTATACTTTTGTTATGCGGCTTCGCCGCTAACACCTATGCCCACCCGCCACCCAAGCGTATTGCGGGTTGTTATTGTCGTCTGTTGGTTAGGCATATTTTCAGGCATATTGTTTTTTATATGGGCGTGCCCCCTGCCCTATTTGTTATTGATATTTGGCGGGCAGGGGTCGGGCTATCCGCTGTATCTTTTGGTGCTGTTAGCGAGCCTTCCTTTCTAAAAAATAAGTAAGAAGAAATAAAGAATAATGTTCCTGTTCAGGGCTACAACCCCAGCCCCAAAAGGATGCCGCTCCTATCCCATCACGCATTTAGCCCACGCACAGAAGGCAAAATTTTAAAGGATCGGCTATTGTAACATAACGCGAAATTATAGGACAAAATGCAACCGCACAATTTCCAACGCTATTATGTCTCCGCGCTGCACAAAGCCAACGCACAGGCTCTGCAAAAATTTATTTCTTTTTCCCACCGCACATTTTTTAATTCAATTTTTTCCCCCGCACTTGCAGCACATTTGCAAGCCGCACAAAAGCCCACGCACAAACCAAAGCTTGCAAAAGAGCTGCAATTTTGCCAACGCTTCCCACCCACCACCCGACAGATTTTTACTAAAATATTTGGCACAATCGAATAATGTTTTATATTTTTGTCGAAATCGTCAAGATAAAAATTTCAAGACAATGGAAGCAAACTTTGGAGAATACGTTAGAAAGCTAAGAACCGAAAACGGTTTAACTCTTACTCAATTAGGAGCGAAACTCGGTATCGACTCGGGAGCATTAAGTAAAATTGAAACAGGAAAAAAAGCATTTGACGAAGATTGTTTACCTAATCTTGCCAAAGCATTTAATCTTGACTTAGAGACTTTGAAATCTGAATTGATAAGCGAAAAAATTGCAAATACGCTATATCAATACAAATGCAATGACAATGTACTTACACTTGCAGAGGAAAAAGTAAAGTACATCAGACAGAAAAACACAAAACAAACAACATTAAAGCTTTAAACATTATGTACAACCAAACAGACTTTGAAACAATTTCAGTTGTAGAAGAACCGCAAATGTTTATTGACTTTAGAACCAATAAACTTAAAACTTCTGCAAAGAAAAATCAGACTTTAAAAATCGTATCACTTTTTAGTGGTTGCGGTGGTTTGGATTTGGGTTTTTCGGGAAATTTTAATTTTCGGGACAGACATTTTGATAAAACTAAATTCAAAATTGAATACTCAAACGATATTGACCCAGCAGCCGAATATGTTTATAATGCCAACACTTCTTTTTTCAATAATCACGAATTACACCGTGAAGATATAAAGGACGTTGATTTTGAAAACATTCCCGATTTTGATTTTTTACTTGCAGGTTTTCCTTGTCAGCCGTTTTCAAATGCAGGATTGAGAAAAGGTATCAATGATGAAAGGGGAAATCTTTTTGAAGAGTGCGAAAAATTACTCAAAGTAGGACTGAAAAGAAAAAACAAACCTATCGGTTTTGTTTTTGAAAATGTAAAAGGAATTATGTCATCTAAAATGGAAGATGGCACAAGCATTCCCGATGAAATCGTAAAACGAACAGAAAAATTAGGGTTTAAAACTTGTTACAAACTTTTAAAAACCAGTAATTACGGAGTTCCTTCCAACCGTCAGCGATTAATCATAATTGGATTAAGAAAAGACTTGGGGTATTTTGATTTCAATTTGTTAGAACAAATTGTAGCTGAATACAATTTACCTAACGAAGTAGATAATCCTTACGATTTATATCTTGGTTCTGCATTGTGTGATATTCCCAAAAATGCTCCACAAGCAAATGATTTTTGGAAGTATTCCCCAGGTGGACAATATATGGTTGATAAAATCGGACCTTGCGATGACGGCAAAGAAGCATTAGCCAAATTCAAAAAGAAAGTTCCGCTAACTAAAATTAGCAAGACAGTTTCAAAGGGAAAATCTTGGAAAAATATGAACCCCGAAGATATGTCAGAGCGTTTTCGCAAGATTTGGGATAATCCAAAGAAATATCACGCACCTAATTTTTATCGAAGATTTGCATTAGGCGAAATCAACGGAACGATTACGGCATCGGCTCAACCCGAAAATTGCGGTATTACCCACCCTTTTGAAAATAGAAGATTTACAATCAGAGAGATTGCAAGAATACAATCATTTCCAGATAATTTTGAATTTCCATACAAAACCATTGCGAATGCTTACAAAGTAATTGGTAACGCTGTTCCGCCTGTTTTTGCTTGGGTTATTGCCAAAGCCTTAGAAAAGCATTTAGAAAATGGAGAAGATTAACCACATTAAAGCGTACATACTTGGTTTATTGGTTGGAAGTGGAAAAATAGACGAAAACACATTTGTAATTGACCTTCCGTTTAAAAAGTGGGGAATGGAACCCAAACGTATGAATATCATTGCAACAGATATTCTTACGAAGATTTGCCAATATTTCAATTCGTCATACAATTTCAACGTAACTTATGAAATAGGAAACGGAAAATGGCTGATAATGCCGATTGACAATTCTGATATTTCAAGCCTGAAAAAAGATTTGGAATTTTTGGGATTGCCGATAGGTGGTTTCTTATTATCAACCGCCGATTTGACTATTGCGAAAGAAAAATTAACAGGAGTAAACACAGCAAGTTTTTTGTCGGGAGTTTTTGACACAAGAGCAAGCCTGACATTATCACATAGAAGATTTACCGATGACGCACCTGTTGTTTCTGTTGAAATTCCAGGTAGCACACGGAATTTCAATTTTGTTGTTCAACTTTGTGCTTGGCTTACAAATTTAGGGTCAACGACAGACCAAATTTTATATAACCACCCAAACCAACATTCAGCATCTGACCCCGATTACAAAGGTTGGAAAAAGGGATTTAAAATTCGGTTCTTAGTTCGTTCATTTCTTACGCAATATTCATTTGCATTACAAGCCAAATCTATTGACGTAACGAAAATTGAAAAGCACCAAAAGAAAGAAGAACAAATACCTTGTATTTTACGAAAGCTAAGAACACCAAGTCCTGTTTCTGTTCATACAGACCAAAATTCTAATGAACTGCCGATTGAAGTAAGGAACAAATTATTTTTCCATTATCATCATTTTTGTGCAGTTTTGGGTTGTCCTCACGCACCTGTTGAAGAAATCGAAAAATTGGTAAAAGACAAAAACAAGTACATCAACTTCTTCCCAAGATTATCAAAAGGAACGAAAACAGAACTGTTGGAAAAACTGAAAGAAATCCAAACAGAATATTTCTCTGAATTGGAAATATCAACACACAAAGCCAAAGTATCAAGACTTATTGAACACGAAGATTTTGAGAGTTTTACAGGGATTGACCAAGGCATTGCCTATCTTTTTGCTGAAACTTTAAATGGAAAAAGACATACGGGTTCAATGGAAGACATTATCCAAAAACACACATCGGAAATCTTGACCTTAAAAACTATTGGAGCAACTTTTGACAGTCCTTTGTTGGTTATAAATGCAACGAACGACAGAGCATTTATTTGTTCGTCCGTAAGCAATAGCTTAAACCAACAACTTATAAAAACAAGAATTAAAGTAGATAATTTAACAGTAAAATTGAAATAGTGGTACAGAACGAAATAAGCTATTACGAAGAATTTTCAAAGAAATTCAGCCAATACCTAAACACGTATCTTGGGGAAGATTACACCGTTTTTTACTCTTGTAACAAGACTTTAGATTTTATTGTTTCGGATTTAGAAAAGCAATCGGGCATTACCATAAAAGAAGACGGAACGTACATTCCAAAATTGAAAGTCGATATAGTGTTTTCAATCATCAATCCCGACAAAAAAGTTCGATTGATATTGATTGAAGCGAAGTATCTAAGCCAATTGAGTTTAAAAGATTATTCTCAGTTAGTTGGATATTTACAAGTAGCTAAAACCATAGATTTAGGTTTATTGCTCCTCATTCAAAAAGGAGTGTCGGCAAACAAACTATCAAATGACTTTCAAGAAATTGTTAGACTAAAAAAGTTGCCAATGGATTGGTTCATTGATATGAAGAAAATTAACGAACAGTATAATTTCAAAACGGGCATCATAAACTATTTGCCAGCAGGCGGAATTGATTGGATTGACACAACAGACATCAACGGAATTTCATCATTTGAAGAATTAGCGGAAATTTTAAAATCTGAATAATTATGCCAAAAGGATTGCCAGCAGCTACAAAACGTTCTTTGGAAAAATCCAAAGATGCTGCGTTATTGGCAATTGAAACATACAATAAACCTGCAATAAAATTTCGTTCTGGTGGTTTTATCATACTAATGGTTATAGCTTGGACGGCTCTTTTTCACGCAGTATTTTTCAAAAGAAAAATCAAACCCTTTTACAGAAAAAAGAATAGTAACCGTTTTGAGGTTAAAGACAACGACTATTGTTATTGGGAACTAAGCACTTGCTTAAAAGAATATTACAAATCTGATAGCGAAAATCCCATAAAAAAGAACTTAGAACTATTCATACCTCTTAGAAACATAATAGAACACAAATCGCTTCCTGAAATTGACCCTGATTTATTTGCGGAATGTCAGGCAATGGTTATTAATTACGACAAGATTTTAGAAAAAGAATTTGGGACAGATTATTGTATTCGGGAAAGTTTGTCTTTTTCACTTCAACTTTTTCCATCTTCAAAAAACCTCGTAGCAGCTGCAAAATCAAATAAAGACTTGAAAGCAGTTGTGAAATTCCTTGAACAATACAGGTCTTCATTAACAACGGATATTATTGAAAGCGGACAATATGCTTTTAAAGCATTTTTACTTCAAGTGTCAAATCACCAATCAAAAGATGCTTTACCTGTTCAATTCGTCAGATATGACCAATTAAGTGATGAAGAAAAAAAGAACACAAAAAGATTTGCCGCACTAATAAAAGAAAAAGTTGTTGAAAAAGCAGTAAGTAATCACAACCTTATACTTCCTGCAAAAGTCGTTGAAAAAGTTCAAAAGGCACTTGGAAATCCAAAAATCACAAAAAATGGAGTTAAGAAAAACAAATTTAATTCAGACACTCATACACGATGTTGGAAAAGATACCAAGTTAGACCAAATTCTAAAGATAATAATCCTCACAATACAAATGACAAGTATTGCATTTATGATAGACTAACTGGGCATTATGGCTATACGCAACAATGGGTTGACTTTCTAATTGAAAAAATGAAAGATGATAAAGAATATGAAAGTTTATACTAACCCACCCACGAGCACACACATTTGCAAGCCGCACAAAGCCAACCCACAAACCAAAGCTTGCAAAAGAGTGTGCTTTTCGCCACCCGATGAAAAATTGAATTAAAAAATCCCCTACCCTTCAAAAAAGAAATAAATTTTTAGCTAAGCTATTTAACATAATGCAAAACATTATAGTTCAAATACTTCTGGTGTTTATTTTTAATGGAATCAACATTTGCAGCTATAATTAGACATTATGTGTAAATAGCTGCTGCACAAAGCCTACGCACAGCCTCTGCATTTAATTTTTTTTTGCCCACACACAGAAAAAGAAAATTTTTATTTCGTGGCGTTCGCTGACATACAAAAAATGCGAATGTGCCTTATCAGGCTTTTTTAATCCAGTCCATCCCCCCCGCAAAGCCTTTGCTGCTGACTCTACATGATTTCAGGGAAAATTACATACTACATATTTAAATATTTTGTCATAAATATTTGACAGAACTATGACCTTAGAATGACACGGGGAAATTATATGGCAGCTACCTTTGCCTTTAAAATAACCTTAACCATTGAAAACTGATACAAATGACAGGGTATAAGTTTCATCAAAAACGAAATGCCGGGCAGGAACAGCGCCACGATTGGCGGTGGTACCCTACCCGGCATCCTATTGAAGGCGATGCGGTGGTCAGACCGCACCACCTGGGAGAAGAAAAATAAATAGCCTCGACAGCATTTTTCTTCTGAAAACAAAAATAGAATATTCTTTTCTATCAGTTTCATTTTTTTTCCGCTCCCCGGTGCTTTATAAGCTGCATAGTGTGCAGCAAGATAAAGAATGCTCTACCGAAGTATTTCGCACAATTCGGACACACGATTACACCATGCATAGTCTGCATACAAATATTTTTTTCAACAAGCCTATACCAGACTCAATATCCAAAATGGTAGCGGTTTACAAATCTCAAACAAAATGAGTACTAAAAAAGAGCAAAAAATAACAGGAGACTGCGGATGTGCAGACAATTCAAAGCACACGGATGCTATTGTAGGACCGGAAACAGGTATATGGACAGGAGACAAGGTTCCGACCGCAGATGTCGGATTACCGGGTTCCTGGGGAGTGGTCACCAAAAATATCGGAACTGTTTTATCCTTCAGCAATCAGTTCAACACTTATCTTTCCGCAGATACGGGCTCAGGCTGGAATCTGGGGTATCTGAATGAAGTCAATATCCCTTATTCTACTGACATCAGTACGCTTGATTGTACTAATGTACCCGCAAATATTATAGCTGTGCCTTCCAATAGCATAGGCAATGACAGACCCACAGCCATACCGCCTGAGGTAGGATATTATAAATACACACCTCCTGGGTATTTACTGGAGATATTCAGGATCCTGGTATTCTACAAAGTATGTGACGGTAAGCTTACCATCTACATTGTAAAAGTAACGGACCTGCAATCCATACCGCACAGTGGAGGTACGGAATGGACCTCAGAAGTGGATTTTGAGCATAAATGTATCAGCGACTGCAATATCCCGGGGCATCTCCTGGAACATAGCGCCGAACTGAAAGCGGTTCTTGAAAACGCTAAAAGAAAACATAATCAATAATGGTTAATCCTATGGAGGGAAGTGTATAAGACACTTTCCTCCATTTTTTAAAATGGATTAGATAAAATAATAAATAATGAGAATATTAATTACACTGTTGTTAAGCGTTATGGTCCGGGCTGTTGTTGCACAAACCTCCGCACCACCGCCCCTGGAATGGAGCACGGCAGTATTACATGCGCCGGCAAATACAAATACCTTTACGCCTACTCAACAATTACCAGGAGGTAAATTACTGGGTGTCAGCGGCACTGTTGTATGTATAGGAAATCACGAGAATGATACACTCTTTACCATAACACCTGTAAGCGCCGATACCGCAGCCTTTGTATTAAATGGCATTAAAAAAACGGCTGACGGCGGTTACATTGCCTATGGTACTATCAACGGAGCTGACGGCGATTTTACCGGATTGCCCTATCATTACGGCACTTATATTTCGTATAGCTCTACCCTTAATACCACAGATGGCGTATTGATCAAATATGACAGCCTGTTCAACACTGAGTGGATACAATGCTTCGGTGGTACACATAACGAGGTTATTAACGATGTGTCGGAAGATAAAGTGAACGGCGGATTTATATTTACAGGTAATGTGCAGTCTGATGACGGCGACTTAAGCGGTATTAAACGCTACGGAAATGCTACTAATTACTGGATAGGAAAAACAGATACAGCCGGCACATTGCTTTGGACAAAAGCCTATGGAGGGAACATCCCGGCAAGCAATCCGTTCGGGTCTTCTTACAAAGCAGCTACCGTTATCCAGCTAATGGACGGGAATTACCTGGTCGGCGGAGAAACGGCCATACAGGATGGAGATATAGATAGCGCAAGGGGAAATACAGACATTTGGGTGCTTAAATTAAACAGCCTGGGTAATATAATATGGAAAAGGAATTATGGCGGCTCTAACCACGATAACCTTACGGGAAGCATGATGCAGCTAAGCGACAGCGCCATTGTGATATACGGCAATTCACAATCCAATGATATTGATATTTCCACTCCCGTTCCAGGAGGCAAACCCAATTTATGGATATTGAAGATCGCCCCGGAAAATGGTAGCATTATCTGGGAAAAATCCCTGGGAACAAGTATTGGCACCTCAGTAAGACCCAACCAATCTTCTGTTCCTCTGCAACAATACTGTAAAATGTCTGTTATGCCGGATGGTAATTTGATTTTCGGGGCATTTGCATATGGCGCTACCGACTTGCCCAATTATCATACAGGTACTTCAAATGCCTGGTCTCACGAAATTTATATTTTAAAGCTCAGCAAAGATAACGGAAGCCTTATCTGGCATAAGCAGTTTGGAGGAAGCAGGAACGAATCCGGGCTGCAAAGCATTAAGGGAGAATCAGACGGCTCCATATCAGTTCGCGCCTTAAGTAATTCTATAGACGGCGACTTAGATCCGCTTATAACTACAGGTGTTAACAGCACCGTAATCCGCAACTGGTACTTTAAGCTCGCGGCCTGCCCTGCCTTCGGCTATGAGCCGGACGTCACTATCTGTAAAGGCGGCAGCTATACCTGGGCGGGCAATACCATCACTACAGCAGGTAGCTATTACGATACGCTGGTAAACGTCATCAGTTGCGACAGCATTGTAAAGCTGGTGGTACATGTAGACAGCGTGGTAACGCCTGTTATTACCGCAAGCGGTAATACGCTAAGCACAGGTACTTACAGCAGCTACCAATGGCTGGATGGCAGCAGCAACCCTATAACCGGGGCTACCGCACAAACCTATGAGGCTGTTACAGCAGGCAATTACAGTGTAGTGGTAACAGGAGCTAACGGCTGTACGGATACTTCGGCAGCGTATAGCCATACGCCCATCAGGATCAGCGAGACCGCATTGTTCAGCGATATGAAGATCTACCCCACTCCTGTAAGCGATGTGGTGCATATAGAGCTGCCCCGGCTTAAAGGAAAGGCAACCCTTACCGTAAATGCTTCAGACGGCAGAACGCTTATAATCCAATCGCTATCAACTATTCACTCCCAACTGTCTCTTGAAGACCTTCCGGGCGGCTTTTACTTCATTAAGATAACTACCGAAGAAGGCGCGGCGGTAAGAAAAATAGTGAAGGAGTAAGGATATAATGTACAATTGACAATTGTCCGTCATCAACTGCCCGTTGTACATTGCCTATTCCTCCCGGTGATCATTTTGAATGAAGCGATAGCGAAGCCATCTGAAAAGTAACATAGCTCATTTATTCATCGGGAGCATCAAAGGTAAAACGGGATTACATACCAACAACTCAATAACAAAAGGAGGCTGCTATACAAGGCATTCTCTTTTGTTGTTTCATAAAAAGAAGAAATACCAAAATGAGGTACATCATTTACACCATACTTTTATTGCACCTAAGCTATGCTACCATAGCCCAAAAGCCGTTTAACCAGGACCCGGGCAATCCCAATCTTGACTTCAGTCTGGGCAATTTCAGCAACTGGCAGCTGAGCTGGGGCAACAGGGGAACACCTTATACCAATAACGGCATGATGACCGGCGCAGGCAGTCATACGATTGTAGAGATATACGGAACCAACTGGGACGGTAATGCCGGGACCGGCGGCCTGAAACGCGTACCCGACGGGCTGGCAAAAGTAGCACGCCTCGGGGCACCGGCGGGTGGTGGCTATGGCAATCCCAAATCTTATGCTATGAAATATGATATTACCGTCAACGCGGCATACCCGATATTATTTTTCCAGTTAGCGTCCATTATGGATATCACGCACGGTGATGCTGAAAATACCAATTATCAATTCAGCATAAAAAATGCATCAGGTGGCTATTTGTTTCCTCAGCCCTGCGGAGGCATACAGCTTACTTCAAGAGGCAGAAACGCAACCCCGGCAGGGAATGTATATTCAAGCCCGCCTTTAAGCTCTTACAGCTTTCTGCCGGAAATAGGCAGTATCCTATACCAGCCCTGGCAGTCGGTAGCTGTGGACCTTAGCAGCTATGCAGGGCAAACCATTACCATAGCATATGAGCACAGCGACTGCTGGACAGGACATCACGGCTCATACAGCTATATTTCCGCGGCGATGCGTTCTCCTTACGATACTTTCTATTTCTGTCACGGAGCCGCAGCAGCTACGATAAGACCTTATCTCCCTGATTTTAGATCCTACCTGTGGAATACAGGGGCCACAACCGACAGCATCATTATCAGCAACCCGGTGGACGGAGCAATATACACCTGCCAGGTAGGCTCTTATAACGGCTGCAGCACTACGTTCACCTACATCCTGAAAGAAATAAAGACCAATGCCGATTTTAATTTTGTAGGTGGCGGCATCTGTAACCAGATACAGTTTTTAGACCGGTCGGCTACCAATGCGGGGCATATCGGTCAGTGGCAATGGAATTTTGGCGATCCCGGATCGGGAGCAGCCAATACCGGTATCGTACCCGATCCGCTGCACACCTACCCCGGGCCGGGAGACTATACCGTAAGCCTTACGGTAACCGATACCTCCGGCTGTACCCATACCATTGCCAAAACAGTGAGCGTGTCGCCCGAAAGTACAAGGGCACAGATAGGATTGCCTGACACATCTTGCATTAGTGATACTTTGGCATTTGAAGACCTTACCGTCAATACCTCACGCAGAACATGGTTCATTGACGACCTGCCAATGAACGATACATCCAAAACATTACATCACATTTTTGACCAGGCCGGCGCTTACAAAGTGAAGCTTATAGCTATAGGCAATAATGGATGTCCCGATACCGCTACGCAAACATTCCGGGTATACGACCTGCCCCGGTCAGCTATACAGGTCAGCCCTTTTACCAATGCCGCACCTGTCACCGACCCGGTATTTATGTTTAAAGGATTTGAAGAAAATGCTGCAGGATATGTCTGGAACTTCGGCTATGGCAGTGCCGCAGGTGAAGGGCAGTATGCCAGCTTTACTTATCCGCCCGAAATAGCCGAATATATCGTAACACTTAAGACCTACGATAAAAACGGATGCCATAATACCGCCAGCGAATCAGTGAAAATAATGCCGCCCGGTCTTATGGTGCCCAATGCTTTTTCTCCCAATGGCGATGGCAGTAATGATGTGTTTAAGGTAGTCAACATCACCAGCCAGACCCTGAAAGAATTCAGCGTTTACGATCGTTACGGTCAAAGGGTTTTCTATACGCTTCAACCCGGATCAGGCTGGGATGGCACCTTCAATGGCAGGCCTTGCGATGTGGGGACCTATTACTATGTACTCCGTTACAGTATGCCGGGCAGCGATCAGGAGTATATGATGAAGGGAGACGTAACACTGATAAGGTAATTTGCAAGGATGTTTATGATAATATACTGCAGCAGTATAATCCGATATGTATTTACAGCAACTTAAGTCCATATGCAACAGTCGCAAAGCCGCTTAAAGATGATTAACGTAACCGCACTGGTAGATCGCCAGGGGCACGTTGCGTATGGAAGGCTGTCCTAATCGGTCAGGAACTTTTTGGTCAATTCGGGCACGGGTACCCAACAGGCATCTTTTTTACCTAACATCCGGTAACGATTATTCGCGATCATTCTGTAAAGGAAATCTCTGACAGGCCTGGGTAAAAAAACTCCATAATATAATAAGGAATATACACCCGATAACCGCCTGAAGATCCTCAGCACGGCATCAGATCGTGTATATACTATTCCATTTTCCATCAGGACAATGCTGTCTTCTTTAATATGGTATCTTTCTAAAACCGATTGCCCCTGTTCAGAGCTCAATGCCGCAAATCTGAAGTGATCGTGCGGATCCCTTTTAATGATAAACTGTACAAACCCATTACAGAGATTGCATACACCGTCAAAGAACACGATGGCTTTATCTTGCGGTAATTTTTTCATTTGGCAGCAGTTAAGGTACCCGGATTGATTTTTAAAAACAGCTTTCCCCAGGTGGCATCTGAAATCCAGAATCCATATATAGCTATGAACAATATCTCAAAATCATAGATCATCATAGTAAAATAGATACCAAGATGAAGCACAAGGCCTGAGATCAGTAATATCTTTCTGAACTGCCTGATCCAGATCAGGAAAGGGAACAGCAATTCAAAAAGAATAGTGAAATAGGTCGAAAAGCCAATAATAAACGCGTTTTTGTAAAATAAATAATTGATCGGGGCATTAAATCTTTCCAGTTGCCAGACGTAATATGTTGCCACACCATTAAACCATACGCCTGCGCTCATTTTATGAACTCCCGAGACAAAATACGCCAAACACAAATGCAGCATTATGGAAAGAGTGGCCAGGTTGGACAGGACATTCGACACCTCGCCGGTCCTGTAATTATTGAAAATATTCAAATGCTTATATGAATTTACGAAAATCATATAAATCATTATGAAGTACAGAAGATTATCGCCGCCGTTTGCAATAAACAGAAAGGGTTCAAAATAAAGCAATGCGCTGAAAAACAAAAGCAGGGCGGTTATATTTTTGCCGATCCCAAAGGCATATAAGATTGCCAGAACGATCGTTATGATATTGATCACAGGGGTATCATTGAATAGCCGGCTTTCTATCAGGGGCAGCAAAGTACTGTACTTGCTGGTATAAATGGTCTTATCTAAAAAGAGATCGGTGGAGCCCCAGTTTAAGTATATTTTCTTTAAAATGTGGAAAGAGATATATACTCTGAATATCGGTAAATAATTTTCAAAAAGATTGCTTGAGGATATATAGGTATAATATTCCTTAAGCCTGCTTTTAAGGTAGGCGTATATTTTCATTATGACTGGCTTTTTAAATTTGAAAGAATACGATCAATCGTTCAGCTCTATCCATTTTTTATCTTTATTGCTATAGAAGCTGGAAGCGAACATAATATTTTCCTTCCCCTGGATATCAGCCTTATACCTGTCTCCATACTTTACGATATCAATACCGGAGATTATAATTTGTACATCATAGTCTTCCGGCAGCTTCATTTCCCTCGCTACAGTACCGGCGTGATGAAGCAATATCCGCATACTGCCTATATTTTGCAGCGTCATACGAATATCATTATACTCGTTTGCCAATGCGGCAGAATCGGTTTCACTGACGCCTTTGTTCGAGGAAATACCTATATCCCTGAATGAATTATGGATCTTACCCATGCTCTGAACTATGTTATCAACGTTGGCAAATAACAGCCAGCTCGCGTTGGCATAGGTATCATTAAACAGGTATTTTTCCTTTACCTTATTATTCAGGTTCTCAAAGATCTCTATATCATAAAGCCTGTTATTGCTCCGGAAAATGTAATGCAGCCGCATATTATAGGTTGGCGGAGGAGCAAAGAAGCTCCATTTCTGATAAAAAGCAGTCTGGAATTTTTTGTAGCCCCGGTAATTTTCAGCGATAACAATACTGGATTCCGGGAAGGAAAACAGGAAGGTTGCGCCCCAGTAGCCGAGAAATACAATAAAGACGAAAGCTATTGATATAATTTTCAGGTACCTCATTTGAATTATTTATTAATTATACTGATCAGTTTTTTCGCCCGCTTCGTATCATCCGTGATTTCGCTTATCAGCTTTCCCATTACCTTTGAAATCAAAAAATTATCATTAGCCTCTGTCGGGTAGTTGCTGAACAGAATGAATTCATATTTTTTCCCGTTCTTTCTTTCCAGATAGACAGCATTGTTTAAAACCCAGAGGGTTGATCCGCCTTTCCCGCCATATCGTATGATATCATACTTTTCCGGTTGGGACTGCCTTTCAATAATGCTGTTCAGTTCCGCCTGCACCTCATTTGTGAAATAGGTGTTGCTGCTGATTTTCTTCATCAGCCCGTAATATTCCAGGGCCGTAGAGCTGCTCATCCGGTTATTCAGCAGTTGCTGCTTTTCCAGGCTCAGATCTTTTTCATGGTCAAAGCTATCCGCTGAAATAATACCGGTCTTCAGCTTTTCATGGATCAGTTTGCATTTGTCATAAAGCTCTTCATCAGTATTGGTTTCCAGTTCGCCCGCTGTCAGGTATAGATCTGAAACCAGGTAATTGATCTTGGAATGTGTCCTTATGCCCAGTTTCTGTAGCCTGTCATTTACGTTGTCGATTCCCAGCCTGTCCATAAGATATTCAGTATTGGCATTAGAGCTGTATGCGATCATACCTCTTGCGACCTCCCACAAAGCAACCAGGCTGTCGTTGGTCAATTTTTGATTTTTCTTCAGGTACGACAACCATTCTTCGTGTGCGTTGCCGTCCGTATCAGGGATATGATACCGTTCCAGCGCTCCAATAGGAACCTGCTCCGTTTTATCCAGTTGCCGGGCGCTGACCTGCTCCGCAAATTCAATGGCTACGATCAGCTTGACAACACTTGCCAACGGCCGGCTGACTTCGGGATTAATGCTGATCAGAACCTTGTCGTCTTCCGACAGGATGATCGAATAGTGTTCTTTATTTTCATTGATAATTCCGGCAATATGGCTGGCCGAGAAAAAGGAAGCGTATAAAAAATATACAGAGAATAATACTAAGCTCACGATCAGTAAGGTTATCCATAATTTATTCATATAAAACTACTATAGGTAAAAGAATGTATGTCAAGATTGCAAGCATCTTAACATACATTCCGGGGCGGGTTACAATCTGTTTATCAGACCGATCTCTTCAGCAGTCGCTAAGTCTTCAGCTGATAATCCATAATGACCTTCTTGCAAGAATGGCGGGATAGCCCTGCTTAATTCTTCCATGAACCTCTTGAATGCCTGCTTGCCGCTTGCATTCCACACGGCTCTTGCATACTGTACTCCGGCCCTGACCCATCCGGCAAATGCCGGGTATGCCACATCGAAACCGGATTCGTGGTACCGTTCATAGTATGCCACAAAATCCCTGGACATACCTACATTAACAGCATACTGTGCATTCTCCTGCATAATGATATTGGCTTCATCCTTAGGCTTGAAAGAAAATAAAGCAACTGTAGATAAACATACGGCTGAAACAATTAACAACTTTTTCATGATATTAAAATGGGGGTTTGCAGAAAACTTAACCAATCGTACGCCTTTGCTAAGTTTTCTATGTTTTAAAAAACATATGTTAAATATTTAACCTGTATCGCAAATATCTGTCAAACAAAATCAAATAACAAAATTTTATTTATTAAAAAAAAGTTAATTTGTATGACTATTTTTGCCCGAAGCCGGTACGATACAACGGCGCTGCTGCAAAACACTGTATACCAGATAATTGGACAAAATGTGCGGGGAATACAGTGACCCGGGGCTGCGGTGATCCGGTTAACAAATTTTCGTAAATTTGAAGCATCCGGCTCTATGAAAGGTAATCAGAAGCCGGAATTGAAACCTTAAAGCAACTAACAGGAAGCACACCGGGACATCGGGTAATGTACATGGATAAAAAAATGGAAATAACATTCTTCCGGGACCAGGACGAATTCAGAAAGTGGCTGGAACAGCACCACAACCAAGCGACCGAATTACTGATGGGCTTCTACAAAGTAAACAGTGGAAAGCCTTCGATGAGCTGGTCGCAGTCTGTGGACCAGGCGCTTTGTTTTGGCTGGATAGACAGCGTACGAAGATCTGTTGACGGGGAAAGCTACTGCATCCGTTTCACACCGAGAAAGGCAACAAGCATATGGAGTGCCATCAACATAAAAAAGGTGGAGGAACTGAGCAAGGCGGGCCTGATGACAGCAGCAGGACTCCGGGCATTCAGCCACAGAAAAGAGAGCAAATCAAAGATTTATGCCCACGAAAAAGATCCTGCAGACCTTGCAGCGGCCTATGAAACATTGTTCAAAAAGAGTAAAGCGGCCTGGAATTTCTTTGAGCGGCAGGCGCCTTCATATAAACGGATGGTTATACATTGGATCATGAGCGCCAAACAGGAAAAGACCCGGCTGTCCAGGCTGGAAAAAGCAATAGCCGAAAGCGGGCAGCAAAAACGCATTAAATTTATGTAAGGCGGGACACGGATAAGAATTGAATTGGTGGAAGAGGCCGGCACACACTACAACATATTTATAGCAAAAGTACCCGCCGGCCCACAGCCCACAGATAGCATACTTCTCAGTGAAGCGTACCTGTACAGGAGGTTATTTCCTGTCAACAGATAATCACTTTACATTGAATCGTTCAACGAGCTGATCCCCTGCGCTTTCAGCTGTTCAAGATGATCCTTCATTGCCTGCACCTGCTCAGCGGGATGCCCCTGCCAGCCTGTAACTTCACCGACCACCTTAAAGGGATGAATAGAACGGTAGGACATTGTCGGGTTGCCCGGGAATTTTTTGTCGGTCAGGTCCGGGTCATTTTCGATGGCGCCTGTAGGCTCTACTAAATAGATTCTTTCACGTCCGTCTCCCAAGGCGAGTTCTGCACCCCAGATAGCAGCGTCAAGGGTGGCCGTTAAGAAAATATACCTGGCATTCTTTCTTGCTCCGTAATTGGAATTGTTCCCGGCTTCAATCAGATCTCCGGCTTTAAGGTCTGCTTTGGTTCCGTGGAAATAGGTTTGCGCAAACGGTGCCGGGGCCGAGCTGTTTTCTTTTTTGTCCTGTTTCATTGTCTTTTTATATCCGGTAAAATTATACAAATATTTCAAATACCTCGGTAGGCTTATCGGCTAATATCCCGGCCTTGCCTGTTTTTCCAGCTGCTGGATGATCCAGCAGCTGGCGGGCGGAACGGCACGACCCAGCTACGCGAAAGCAGCATCTTTCTGAACCCGGCTTACCAGCTTCTACGGCATCAGAATAGCAGCAGCAAAACCGGGTTACAGGACCATCAATAAAGCCCCTGCATCACAGGCTGAGCTGCTACAGGAATAAACCTGAACCGGCTGACCGGGAATATTCGCTTTTAGCCTTATATTTGTTTATGCGTTTATCCCTGGTACGGATATGCAGAGCCTTTTATATTCCTAATTACACAACAAACCGTATATGAAAAAAGTAACGGGACTGGGTGGTGTTTTCTTCAAATGCAGCAACCCGCAGGAAATGAACGAATGGTACGCCAGGAATCTTGGATTGGCTACCGGCCCATACGGGGCTACATTTGAATGGCGGGATATTGATGATCCTGCCCGGAAAGGCTCTACAGCCTGGTGCGCCTTCCCGGAAGATACCTCTTATTTCAAGCCTTCAGATAAGCCGTTCATGATCAATTACCGGGTGGAAAATATCGTCGCGCTGGTAGAGCAGTTAAAGAAGGACCAGGTGACTGTTATTGACGATATTTCTGAATACGACTACGGTAAGTTCGTTCATGTGCTGGACCCTGAAGGCAATATCATAGAGCTATGGGAGCCCGGGGATGCGCAGGATGAAAAGAACAATGAGGGCGCATAACCTCCCCGGGCGTATAGATCCCGTCACCTTTCTTCTGCCGTAATGCCGGCCACCCGCATTCTTTAACGTAATACCGATCTACAAACAGATTATGTACAAATACCTCAGGCCCCTGGCCATCTTTTCCGTCATTATTATCTTTCTGTTGGCGCTGCTGGCTGCCTTTACCTACAGGGAAAGGATGCTCCTCCTGGATCCTGCCTGGATCGGCTTTAATATCATCAATAATGGAACGTTCAGCTTTGCCGAATTCCGCTATGGCGCCTTCATCTCCCAGATGTTCCCGCTCATAGCAAACTCCCTGGGGCTTTCACTCAAGACGGTGCTGATCTCCTATAGCCTCAGCTTTTATCTTTTCTACCTGGCTACGGCGCTGATCCTTACTTTCCGGTTCAGGCAATACTGGCTCACCATCTTATTGGGATTGTACCTGACAGTGTTTGCCTCTGATGTGTTTTACTGGCCCAATAACGAACTGCACCAGGGAATCGCCTGGATGCTGCTGTTTATAGGTTTATTCCGGTCCGCGGGGACATTAAAAGCGGGTACCCATATCCTGCTGGTGCTTTGGCTGGCCCTCGCAGTATGCAGCCATCTCATTGTCGCCATACCGCTTGTATTCCTGTGGGTCTATACCCGGAGCGCTCCCGACTTCCCGCCTGAAAAGCGACGCAGCTTTATAATATACTCTGTCCTGATAGCCGTAATGATCTTTATCAGGTACCAGTTGAGCAGCGGCCCCTCCTATGACGGGATGAAGCTCCATGGCGTTCAGAAAGCCTCGCTGCTGAGAGCGATCGAATCATTCTCCTCCGGGCAGTCCAGGACGTTCCTGGAGCTCCTCAGGACCATTCATTGGGTGGCTATACCGCTGGCAATTGCATCGCTGGCGCTGCTGGTCGTGAAAAGAAAATACTTTCACATGGTGATCACCCTGGGCGCCGTTTTGGGGTACTATGCCCTGGTCTGCCTGGTTTACCCGGATGCTTATGACAGGAATCTCCGTTTTTATATGGAGAGCGAATGGCAGGCGCTGGTGCTCATCATCGCTACTCCCCTATGCTGCATCCCCCTGGCTACTCCCCTGTCAAGAAGGGTGCTGACATACGGTATAGCATCTGTAATGCTTATCAAGGGAGCTTATATACTCCGGTCCTACTCGTTTTTCCATGAAAGGTATGAACGGCTGGCCCATATCTGTGAGCAGCTTCGGAATGCGCACATATATAAAGCGATCATTGTTGCTCCACCGGCGGAAGCTGACAACCATTTCATCATGAGCTGGGGCCTACCCGTTGAAAGCATTTTATATTCCGTACTGGCAGGCTACGATACGGCAGTAACCTTTAAGGTAGCGGATGAAAGTGCGGGCTTGGAGCAGCCACCGGCCGGTAAATTTCATTCCTGCTTTGGGGTATTAAGCCCTTACCGGGATCTTAATGCCCGGTATTTCAACCTGGATACAGCCGGACAATACCATATTATTTACGGGCTGGACAGCCTACTAAGGAGGGAAGACGGGAAAAGCATGGCTGATTAGGACGGGGCCGGCAGCAATGACCTTAAAGATAGCACAATAGCCGGAACAGCACCGGCAAGACCACTCTTCATACCGCATGCTTTTATGCCGGGAAAGGTGCCTTTTTCATACCTTTAAAGCAAACGGGCTAAAAAGAAACGATGAAATACCTGCTGCTATACAGTTTCCCCGGAGCCGCTGCTGCCGGCATCTTCACCATATAGAAAAAACTGGCTATCTATATATAGGCAACAAAGCCATTATAAGTTACAAATTATTATAAGAAATTCCCCACATCCGTTCGGAATGACCAGCACCCTCAGTTCCCTTATAGTAAAAGACGTCTCCGGCTAGCAGAGAGGCATCCGTAATAAAAGGTTGTTGCCTGTAAGTAGATAGACACTTAGAGAAAAGATGAGGGAACTTTTAAACAGGATAAAATATACTATGACATAAAAACAGCCGGGTTCAGGAATGCCAGCTCTTCCCCGGAAGGATGATTGCGGAGGTCTATGAAATTGCTGAACTCGGGCGTATCATCGCAGAAAATGATATCAAATGCAAAGCGGTCACCGCCATACAATCCCCGGTGGACCATATTGGCTGAAAATACCAGCAGATCACCGCGCTTTAGCGGGATAGCCAGCCCACGTTGCAAAGCATCCGAAGGCTTATGACCGTTCAGTGACAGGCGTACGGCTTCCTCTTCCGGCAGGTCCCATATCCGGTGCGTGCCGGGTATTACTTCTATGCCGGCTTCCGGCCGCAACGGTATACGGAAATGTACCACGTTCCGGCTTTCGATATTCATCTGCTGTTCCTCTCTGCTCAACCCGGTGTACTAGATATCACGGTGCCAGTAATTCGGCTGTGTGCCATCGCTGGGGTCAAAGAAAAGCTGCGTATTCAGGAAGAGCGCTTTCCCCGGGAAAACAGCCTTTACGATCTCCAGGATACGGTCCTGTGACAGGAACCTGAAGAGTGCCAGCCGCTCTTCCGCTGTCAATGCGCTATCAGAGGTCAGGCTATGGCTGTTGATAAGCCCGTTCCGATATCCTGCTTCATTCGCTGCCATCCATCGCTCGTGAAAAGGACAGATGATACCTTCCAGGGATTGCAGTAAAGCTTCAGGAAAGAAATCTTCCAGGTACAGGTAACCATAACGTTCAAAATTGCTGTATTCCATATAAATGATCTGGTAAAGCCGATATAAACTATAGAGCCGTTAGAGATTTTCCAGGTAAAACAGGATGGAAGAATCGTCCGCATTGACCACCTGCTCTTTCAGCAGCCCTTTTTGCATATCCTTCTTAAATACACAGATATTGGCCAGCCTGGGGAAAGCACGTTCTATATCGGCAGCCCCGGCGTGAATAGCCGCGAGATCCGGGACAGCTTTCAGCCTGCCATGCAATGTCCAGGCAGTATCATACACTATGACCGTTCCGGCCCGTCCGGCGCTGTCGGTTTCCGCTATCCAGGCTTCCAGCTTATGCTCCACGCAGCCCACACAGCGGAAAGGAAACACTACCAGGTAATTATCATACCTGTCCATCGCCGCTGCCGGCACAATCAGCGAGAGCTGCCGGTACTGTTCCTGCTGCCTTATATCCCTGTTCCGGCATGTCACGGTCAGCAGCAGGCACAATATCCAGGCAATAGCTGTTATATTTCTTCTATACTGTACTGGTACCATGCTTTATCCCGGGTTGAAATATAATATAATGTATTATTATAAAAAAAATGACACCAGGCATCAAAATCGGCAGGTAATTCGGCATATCCTATATACCTGTTATCCCTCACCTTTCCTACCACGTACCGCATCGGGTCAGCGGCATCCTCCGCGGGCAGCCGCTTGATCATATACAACTGGTTGCCCGTCTGCGTCTGGAAGATCCTGGCATTATATTCGGCAATGGTGACATACTCTTTAAGGTACACAAAGTCTCGGGCCCTTGCCGCATCATACGGCCGGTCGGCTGCATCGCGCGATATATCCGTAAAAACCGGTATGGCGGCAACCGGCTCCAGCGTTCCGGGATCATAGACCTGCAGCGAATCGCTTTTTTCAAACAGGTAGTACAATGCGTTCCCTGTAAATGTCCTGCTGGCATTGGTATAATAAAACACGCCCTTACGGTATATATCCGGGTAGGCGCCGCAATACCGCAGCGCAGCATCCGTAGTATCATACAGGGGCAGCACCACATCCACGTATTTATCAATGAAATTGGGCGGCGTGGCTACGCTATATTGTATAAACACCCTGCCCTGGTGCACATTCAGGTCATCTACGCGAAACAGGTATGTTTTACCCGCCATTTTGGGCAGCCGGTACTTCCTGTGCCACCCGGGCGCCACGGCGATGATATCTGCGCTCGCCAGGAACAGGAATGCGGTATCTCCTTTATCCACTACCTGTGACATATCTCCATACTCAGATCCCTGTAATTTATAGAGCGCTGTTACTGCGCCGTCGGACAGTCGCCGGCGCTTCACTGTGGAATCCGCGCTGCACAGGTAATACAGCATCACTGTTGTGGTATCCCCGGGCAGGCCGAATAGCCGGGTAGGACCTTTTTGTATGGTATCATAATTCAGCACTAGGCTGCCCTGCCCTGCAGGTACCAGCTTCAGGGCCGGTCTATTGGTGGTACATTGGATGCAAAAAATACATAAGGATAAGATCAGGAACAATATGGTCTTATTCATGGGATAGGATTTATGAAAACAGACCGGTAACGGCATTACCGCACCGCTCTGTATTTTTTAGTCGAACGTGAATTCTTTTACAAACAGGATATCTGTCGCCGAATCTATCGTGGCACCGGCCAGGGTCACAAAGAATGTGATATCATCTCCTGCTTTCTCCTGCTTATACAGGGACAGGGTGCCATTTTGCAGGTCGGTCAGTATATTCGTGCTTTCCAGCTCGGGGAACAGCTCGGACCAGCTGCCGGAAAGAAAGTAATCAGGGATAACCGTATTATCACTCTGGTGGTTGTCAATAACATCGCTGGCATACTTCGAGGCGGCTTTAATGGCTATGCCCCCGTTGCTCAGCTTGGCACAGTTGTTGCCCGTACCTTCGCACCACATCAGGTAGGCGCCGTCCTCTATACTATTCCTGTACTTATACTTGTATTCAAGGGCGGTAAAGCCGGCAGGCAATGGCCGGTAAATATCCAGCGCGCTTACAGTCTCATCGTCCGGAGAAGGCGGTGGGGAAAGAGGGTCTCCGATTGTCCCGTGTAAACTGTTCTTCTGGCAGGAGGGCAACAGCACGGCCCCCAGCATGGCGGAAATGATCAATCTTTTCATAGGTGATGGGTGTTTTTTAATGAAAACAATAATATGTGTAATGGGTTTCAGTTGCTTTCCGGTATGGCTGCATCAAAAACGACCAAACCTGCAGCTACCGGCATAAAAATAAAATAATATATTTAATAATAAAACTTTAACACAAAAAAATATGACAGGATTTATACAGGCCTGCTCCGGGAAAGATTGCTTTTTAATCCAGATCGTCTTCCGGGCCTTTATAAATGCATAAGCTGAATAATTGTAAGCCAACCGGCACATACCGTCCCGGGATGCCTTTATTTAAGGCGAAAGCTTTCCAATACTTCCCGGGCCTTTTCAAAATGCTTATCAAAACCGGGATCTATGGAATGAAAGGAAAGCCTGAATACCTTTCCCTCGTGAAAATAGATTTGTTCATAAGTTTTAAATTTGAACTCCTGATCTGCCTGTTTTTCATATACAAAAACGATACTGTTTTCATTCTTTTTCCGTTCCAGGACAGTGTACCTGTCCCTGAGCACATATTCCCGCAAATCCGCGTAGTATTCCAGGTCCATTTTTTCATACCTGCTTACATCTTCTTCAGCAATCTTTATATGATCTGAAAATTCGTCCGGCGGCTCCTTTATAAAAAGGAAAATAGCGTTCTGGATGCCGTCCTGCTTTGAAAAATATCCAGGATTAAAAAACAAATAATAATCATTTGTTTCAATCTTTTCAGCATTGCGCTCATTGAATGAGCAAGATAAACAGAAACAGCATGCGAGGAGCAGGTAAAATCTCATAATTGCCTGGATAGATTAAAATCACGTGAATAATAAAAGCAGTGATAAGCAAAGTTAAGTATTGAAAATATACGCTATGGGTAATATGAAAAATTGTTGTTGTGATTTGCTTATAGCTGTTCTTTCTGAGACTTATAAAAAGCGATCCGTCAACAGCTCAAAGAAACTTTTCTATATCTTTGATAATAAGACACCACGTAGTTTCCAGCGGGCAATGCCTGGGTATGATTTAAACTAAAAATTATTGAAAGAGGACGCTTTTATATCAAAAACAAGCCAGGGGATGTTATACAGGATGTATTACTCTTTTGCGCTTTTATGCCTTTGCTTATTACACTTACCAATGGGTGCAGCAGCACAAGAGTTGCCGATCAGGAATTTTCATGCTGTCGATAGCATCCTGTACAGGTCGGCACAGCCGAAAGCCGGGGAGTTTAAGGCTTTAGAGCAAGAGGGTTTTACTACCGTTATCAACCTGAGGAGGTATTGGAAAGACAATCGCAAGGTTTCCAAATCAAACATACAGCCGATTCATGTGCCTGTAAAGACTGCCCGAATGTCAGAAAGCGATTTGGTGCAGATCTTTAAGGTGATAGCAACTGCCCGGGCTAAAGGAAAAGTGCTTATCCATTGCTGGCATGGCTCTGACAGGACCGGGACCGTAGTAGCGTTGTACAGGATAATATATCACGGCTGGTCCAAGGAAGACGCTTTAAATGAAATGATAAATGGCGGATATGGCTACCACAGCTATTTTGACAATTTACCACAGCTTATAAGGTCCTTGGATATTGAACAATTTAAGCGGCGGGTTTTTGATGAGAAATAAGGCTACCTATTTCAATTATCATAAATAGCAAAACAATTTAAATTACCAATACCTGATTATGAGAAATCAATTAATAATAAGCCTGCTTATGATCATCTCTCTTTCTTCATTTGCTCCAAGAAAAAGAATGGCAGCAGATGCAAAAGGCTATCTTTATTACTATTGCATAAAGGAAGAATACAATGCTATTGATAGTAATGTTAATAATCCGTATAATAAAGACTATACAGGTAGCTACTTTGTTCAGATGACGAACCTATCAATACAGGTTATGGACAGCTTACACTCCTACTATGATAGAAGCATTAAAGCATACAGGGGAATACCCAAAGAGAGTAGCTATGATGCTACTGCTAATATGGCTTGCTTAAGTTGCCGGGAGCTTTGTGAGGCAAAGGAAACAAGGAAATATATTAAGCGAATTATAAAATAGCAGCACCCGGGAAAACAGACAATCTCCTGTTTTACTTAGAGGTCGTTGGCTTATGGAACAGCAACGTATCCTTATTTTTCCCATACAGGCTTACCGCCCGGTACCGAAGCTCTGCTAAGCATATTAGAAAGATCATTGTAATTTACTTACACTTTCTTACCTTTGGTAATACACAACCTATATTTCTCCTGAACAGCAATGATTTCCGTTGTGATTTGCTTACAATTTCTTTCTTACCTTTGGTAATACACAACCTTCCTGAAAATCAGTGTCTCCGTCACAATGTTGTGATTTGCTTACAATTTCTTTCTTACCTTTGGTAATACACAACCATACGCAATATTTAACGACCTGGGCGTCCGTTGTGATTTGCTTACAATTTCTTTCTTACCTTTGGTAATACACAACCAGTGACCTATACAGATATCACCTTTGACGGTTGTGATTTGCTTACAATTTCTTTCTTACCTTTGGTAATACACAACGTTGATCTGTTGGACAACAGATACATCTTGGTTGTGATTTGCTTACAATTTCTTTCTTACCTTTGGTAATACACAACCAAGAGTTAATATAAGAATATCTAAACCGAGTTG